>Ga0209092_10004422_pt1 | contig 11751 bp, 14 predicted proteins | sample FraStrMetagenome_FD_187446 | JGI IMG/M metagenome (GOLD analysis project Ga0209092, IMG submission 187446) | Marine eukaryotic phytoplankton communities from Arctic Ocean - Fram Strait ARC3M Metagenome (SPAdes) (version 2) | ecosystem: Environmental > Aquatic > Marine > Oceanic | place: Fram... | reverse complement strand
AACATCTAATTTAGACGTTGTGAATTAAATTCAACAATTGATAAAATTACAAATTAGAAATCAGAATTCAGATGTGAAGTGACAAAAATTGTTGGGGCAATTTTGATTCTGTGGTCGGGTGGATTTGGATTTGGTCCGATGACCTGCGAACGAGGAGAATATTTGAGGGGTCGTATTAGCCAATGAGATTCACTTCCGCACGATTTCCGCACAGATAAGTTCCGCACAGGACGGGTCCTCGTAAAAATAGAAATAATGTAAAATAATTTTTACATATATTTAGCATCGGTCTCGCACTCAATTAACACACGTATTGATAAATGCAAAAAGAGAACTATGTCTTCTTAACGCGTCGAGGGCTCACAACGCATAACTGGCAATTGCGTAAAAAAAGAAACGTGTCGGATGTAGAGCAACATAAATTTTTGAATACAATCGACTCAATCTCCGAAAAGATATTGCTAACATGGTAGTGGACAATGGAACTACCATGTTCACTGGAAATGACGTCGATATGCAGGTGAAGCATGCGCTTACCGAAAAGGCTGAGTTGGAAGTGATGTATATACAACGCATTGCTTTTCTGGAAAAGGGCAAACGAAAAATTGTATCGGAACTGAAAGAAATGCTTCAATCGAGGGATGAAAATATAGCCAAATTACATAAGAAAATAGAAGAGATGGAACTGAATAAAGTTACCTCTAACACTGTAGTGGATCTTCCAGTGGTATCACCAGAGAAACAAAGACAAGGAGGAATCATTTTTGATGATGCACCTGACGATGAAATGAGGGTGATGGATCAAATTGAAACCAAGGATAAACATATCAGTTCGTTGAAATCTGTAATATTACAGTTGGAGAGTGAATTGAATGACGCAAGGACAGAAGCGGACACACTAATGGCAGATTCGAAAACACGCGAGGTAGAAGTAGAAACACTAAAGGCAGAAGTGAAGTCAATTAAAGCAGAGATTACTTCTACAAAAATTGTGAAACCAGCCGGCAGAGAACAGACAACAACAAATTCAGGCCCAAATAAATATGGCGAAAAGATACGTCTTGCTAAAGCTAGACAGCGTCTGAATACGCTTGAAAATCAGTTGAAGGTCAAGACGAAAGAGATTGAAGACATGAAAAAGGACAAAACCTTAGAATTTGAATTGGAAGCACGTGATGTTGCAATTAAATTACTTGCTGAAAACAAAGACAAGGAGATTGCATTTAAAGATGAGGAAATAAGAGAGCTGAAATCATCAGTGGACTCATTTAGGAGAGAAAATGAAAGTTTATCTACCCGTTTATCAGCAGCTGATGCATGTGGGGATGAAGATGGCATAAATGTTGATGAGTTGAAAGCCAAACTACATGATACGGAGAAATCACTTGAAAGCGCAAAGATGATAATTGCATCGCTCGAAAAGTCCAAAAATGGAAACATCGAGGATCTTAAAGCAAAGCTTGCCACAAGTAATGAGCGTGTAGCGTCATTGGAGAAGGAATTAGAAGTGAATGAGGCAGCAACATCAGCAAAATCTGAATTGGAAAAACACAAGCGGATTCGCTTAGAGGAAAAGATGGCGACAGAGACTGAAATGGCTGGTTTGCGGCAGGAGGCTCTAGCAACATTAACAAAATTGGATGAGAAGGATCAGGAACTAGAGGATTTGCGTCAAAAATTGGAGGACATATCCAACAGGTCGGGAGATAAAGAAGGGCAAACTTTTGCGAAACAAGTTGAAGAACTGGATGAAGCCATGCACCATATTCGTCTGCAGATTGCAAGTAGTAACCAAGTTCATACAAATAATCATCTTACTGATGCCCTTGCAAAAGCTGGTAATGCTCTGGAGAAAGTAACAGAAAAGTTCGAGAGTCAGTCCGTTCTTATAAAGCAGCTTGAATTGAAGGATAACGAGATTAGTAATTTGAAAGAAACCATGAACCAATCTAGCTCAAGGACTGCGAACTTTGATGATGTCGAATCACAGCTGAAGAAGGCTTTGTTGGAAAACAACTATATGAAGGTTGAAAATACTTTGCTGAAACAAGAAAAGGAGACATCTGTTAGCGCTTTAAAAGAAGAGTTGATGGAAAGCAATGAAGCAAAGAGAAAATTAACAGAACAGTTAGAAATTCAGCTAAGACAGCTTGAAAGTGTACAACAAATGATGATGAACATTGATAAATCTGAAGAATTTGCCCGAGCTGATAATACCAAGAAGCAAGATCAAGTCGAAAATAATACTAGCGATACGCTGCAACGCAGGCAATCTAATCGCTCTTGGACAAGTATGCACGAGCAGTTATCCGCTTATCTACCAAAATGTATATCTAATGTAGATGGTGAAGAAGTTCAACTTTATCAAGGAAACGAGAATATGAATGAAATTTAAAATAATTTGAAAAGTTTGAATAACATTTTGCATCATTTTGTTATTGCACTGAAATTACCGAAAGTCTGAATTTGTCTTGCCAAATAGAAACAATGCAGTTTACAATACGGAAAGTGTACATGAAATCGTCAGATCATCTTCTTCTCAATTGCTTTGCATTACAGCGGGTCATATTGCCCCCATCTAGGATGTTAAGGGAACTTTTTCTGATGTGTTTACGAATAGAACGAGAAGCCACAAAGAAGATGTACAGGGCTAATTGTTATGTCGGCAATACGATGAGCACTATCGTATGAGGAAAACTCAAAGAAAACTGATGAAGAATATAGAACATTCCAATTTACTTGCAAGATTATCATGAGGTACAAAAAAGGAAATCTTTATCATTCGACAGCACGAACCTATTCACGTAGGATCCCTTCGTGATTTAATAATCCTTTTCGAATTTATTACTTACTTCTTTTCAATGATACGATCAATCATAGAACCAAACCTTGTATTATCATGTTTAGAAAATAAATTTAGAACGGCTAATCATACCGTAGCAATAATGTGACTGATGGTTATCAGGAATATTCTTCGAAAGGGCAAAATAGTAATAGACTTTAAATGACAAGCAAGATTTGAAGATCAAAGCAGAGTGACAAATGACTATAAGTGATGCGATTGACCGAAGTTCACATGGAACCTCGTTGACGAAGAGACAAGTCCGGACGCAGAGCGGCGTCAATTTATTTTCTGGAAATCCGGCAGTTTTACATTTGGTGCGCATCGATGAAACATTTCAACAAAACAAGAGCATTGATAATTGATTTTGTACTCTGCAGGGCAGTTACCACCGAATGTTGATTACGTCCTGAAATCAAATTAGAAATCAAATAATTTAGACATCGTAAGTACATGTACCGGTATTCAATCTTCAGAAATAATCAGTATATGTATGCGTGTGAAGTTATTGGTAAGCATAAGAGGCACGTTAATCATTTTGCGTTAGGCTGAAAAGTAACGATATCCCATAATATGTTGCAAAGGATAACGCTACTTCTTATTTTGTTATTTCGTGAAGAGCATCAACCAAAAATTTGACAAGTTCTGTTGCAGACGGACGCTCGTTCGAATTTTGTGCTTGGGACAACTCCATCGCTTTAATTAGTGCGATGATCGATTTATCATTACTATTTGCAACATCGTCAGGAAGAGGGGCTCTTTTACCATCTTTCACTTTTTGTATGGCCTTCTTAGGCTTATCGCCTTGGAACGGATATTTCCTTGTCAGCATCGCATAATAAACATTTCCAAGAGAGTATACATCAACCATCTCATCTTGCTCCAAGTAAAAGTATTCTTCTGTTCAGGTCATAGAAAGAAAAATCCTGGATATAAAAAGATTCAATACAAAAACAATACATCTTTGGTATAGATCAAGCTTACCAGGCGAACGCCACGTTCCAGGGTTATTATTAACGTGATATCCACAAATATCTTTCGAATTCTTATGAAAACGCATAAAACGTGAACGGTTAAAATCATTTATTTTCCATGTACCATTCACATTCAGAAATTGCCCAGGTGCCTGTATGACATTTTCAGCAGATAAAAGTTATCAAATGAAAAAAAGCTGGAAATAAATCATTTAATTGTCTACTAACCACATCGGTGTGGGCGATGGATGCAACTTTTCCGTCTACACTGTGGACATCGGCAAGAGATTTCGTTATGTCTATCGCAATCTTTAACTTTTCGACCGATTTAGTTTCTTTCCATTTCCTCTTGAACACTATATTGCCTAAATCCCCAAGTTCAGTGTACTCGAAAACTCCAGTCTGACCACAAAATCCATATATATCCATTACACGAGGGGACGATGAAAGACGTTCCGATGCAAGGGCATCTTTTCGATGCCGATTGTAATTACGATTAGTATAATCATGGGGATATCTGCTCCATCGCACACAAATTAAATGAAGGAACTTCTATACTGTTGTACACATATGAATTCTGTACTCACCGAAGCGTTTTCATGACTTGATAATTTCCATCGTTCTGTTCGATTTTCCAGACATCTCTCCAATAACCATTGTTGATCAAATTAGTTTCGTCTAGATTGTGATGAAAGTGGATTTCATGTATAGAATTACAGGTCTGAAGATTGCTTAGTTGCCAAGCATGCTGCTGCTCACATTCATCTGTAATAAAATCTTCATCCTTGCTCTTGATGTAGTCATTTGACGATTGTTGTTTTTGATCTATTACTTCCAATATTGGACTTTTACGCGTCATAAGATTGTAACCATATCTCCTATCATTTTGACGCTGAATTATCTTTGTGTACGAAGTTATATCACCCCATTCAGACTGATCTGTATTGTAAGTGATAGGAGGAAGCACCAATTCAACTACCATTGGCTGCGGCGACCGGTCATGGAGATGGATCCACGCCAATTTCTTCGATACAGCTGACCTCTTCGAGGACTTCCACCGGGCTACTTGATTTCTTATATTATATTGGAACACAAACCGCATCGTCAAAAGCATGCACAAAACAATTCCTAACCACCAAAAGTTTGCTCGCAAGGATGGCACAAACTTAATCAACAACTGAAGGCGTGCATATCGAACGATTGAGAAAATCTCAAAATGTTTTTGATCTTTCTTCAACTTGGTATCATATTTGCTATCATACAACAGACGACTGTCTCCCTCTTCATCCGAAATCGAATTACTACCTTCACTCTGCATCGAAGCGGTGCGTTGGAATGGGCTGGAACTCCCAAGATCGGTTGGCGTTCGATGGAGCGGAAGCGAAGGTCCTCTTAATGCATTAGTATTCGTATTTCGTGAATTTGTTGGAGTTGTAACTGCTGTCGAATTTGAACGGCGTTCCCTTGGTTGTGACATTGCTGGAATATTTAAAAAATGTATATATCTTTACTATAAAAAATAATTACTGCAGTATGTTGTTAATATTAATCTCGCAACAGCACCAATAATTTTTATGTTTCAACAATGCTCGATGCTCGGAAGAAAGCATTAAAGTTTTTATGTTTTCTCACTAGAATCTAATTTAGATAAGTCGTGTAGAAAAATGTCTTCTCTGTAGTGTCTGTACAGTCTACTACCGGTAGAACGATAAATCATTATGAGCTAATTTTTTTTTAATCTCTGTATGCTTTTACTTCTACTCTTGTACTAGGTATAAATGACTTTGTAGTTATAACTCATCCTCTTCATCAGTTACAGGTTCGGAGGAGGAGTAGTAGCAGTTGTCATATGATCGAAACATATAATACGCGTCATCGTTGCTAATTTTTAGGGTTGGATCCCATGCCAGTCCCAACGGAAAACCTGGAAGCGGAATGCCACGTTTTGGAGAGTAGTGGAATGCGTAACAGTCCGGAATAAATTTAGCTAGCAGCATACAGCCTCAATGTATTGAAAAAAGATATCGAACAAAGCATATTTGACAGGACCAGCAATGTTACACATCACAACCAGCCATGGGATATTCTAGAGGACGTACAACAAACATTGAAGGCTCCAGCAGAGTTGCAGCGGATGCTCGAAGGTGAATCTTACATGACAGGTTCTCTAACACCGTTCGCTATTAACAAGATCCGGTGTGAATACAAGGAAGTTATTGAGAATGATAGTACAAACGAGTCAGTGAAATACCTTGCGAATATCCTTCTTAAAGACCTGGACGAAAGATATCATCCAACAGAGTGCGGTAAGGTTCAATATTTTAGGAAGCCAGATACAGGGTTCAGGAATCGATACATTTCTCTTCATCCATACATGTTCTTCGCTGCATTCCTCGACCCTAGAACGAAAGTGAAACTTACTTCAATGATGACAAATGATAATTACAAGGATCTTCTCGGTGATATTCTCGATAACATGATCAGTATAAATGAGCAAATTTCAAATTACAGTAACGATGGTAATAATGATTATCATGAGAGGATCAATGAAAGTGCTTCAGATAGAGGATCAACGACGAAAAAAAGAAAGCAGAGCCCATCAGTGTTTGATTTTTTGATACTTGCGATGACAGAAATGCTCCCATGTATGAATTGCGGAAAACCTGTCAGACAGAACTCAACTCATTTGAAGATAGGAATGTTACAATTCCATTCCGAAATGCAAGTGGAGAATTTAATGATCCTCTTAGCTGGTGGAAGTCTCAAGGAGCACTTCGATTCCCCCATTTAGCCAAACTTGCCAAAAAGCACCTCTATATTCCAGTAATGTCTGCACCATCAGAAAGAGTGTGGAGCCGAGCATCAAACCTCCTAACAATTCGTCGGGCTAGGATGAGCGACACTGTTGGTGAAATTATTATGTTTACAAAAGAAAATTCTCGAATCCTTCGTAAGCATTATACTGCAATGACTGGATCAAATTATGTATCTCATCTCCCATCTGTATATGAGGATAGCATTGAGGATTACATTGGTGAAGATGTAGATGAAGATTAACAATACTGTGTTAACGATACTCTGATTACATGTATTTTGTTCATTATCTCTTACTGCGTATACCACTCCCAACAGAAAACCTGGGAGATGGGACGCCGGACTCCCGGGATTCCAGTGGAATATATTCCACTGGGATCCAACTCCAACTCTACTAATTTTGTATAATGAGTAATGAGAACCAATTCATAAAAATATGACTCACACTCACACCTCAAACGTACAAGTTATTTGAAAAATTTGAATATTTTGATTTTGATGTGTTTTTCACTTTTCGATGACTTTGCACATCTTATTTAACAATCACCCTACCTAACAACTAACACGGAGACAATTATCATCATGCAAATTTCATCGGCATTGCAGGCCTTACCCCCGGTGCTCCCAGGAATTGCTGGCAAGGCTATGACAGGATACCAAATGTTTGTCATCGCAACTTCTTACTTCTCTGAAATCAATGAAGGAACGAGGTTGCAATATTCAAAATTTGCGAGCAAGGTCAATGCAATCACTGACAACGCAAATTCGACGTGGAGTTCTCAGATAGGAATGATGGTGATATATACCCCGGCAATGATTGCTTCTGTTTTGTTGCTGGCATTGGATTCCTCTAACTTGCTCATGGCTTCGCCGAAACAATCACCCGCCGCAGTTCTTTGCAGTATTCATTTCATTAAGAGAGTACTTGAGGTGCTGTTTCTGCACAAGTACTCGGGTCAAGTGGAGAAGGCAATACCGACTGCAATTGGAGTATATTACTCGATGATCGCACTTCTTATAGGGTTCGTGAGCAATCCGACGCCGAGCGCAAAGGCGCTTCAGCTGGGCACCGCACTGTTCGTTGTTGGTTTAAGTGGAAATTTCTACCATCACTTTTTGTTAGCGAGCCTACGTAAATCAAGGACAACGATCAATGATAAGCGATATGTTGTTCCAACTGGAGGTCTATTCAATTATGTGGCTGCACCGCATTACTTCTTTGGTGAGTGAATTTGGTATTGAAAGTCTCAAAGTATTCGTTCGCTTTATTAATGATTTCATATTTCGTCTTACTTTTATTACTTGATCATCAATACGATTCCTTAGAACTGATTGGATGGCTTGGGATCGCCATCGCGTCGAGCCATCTCAACGTGTTTTTGGTCTTTATGTCAATGACAAGTTATCTTTTAGGTCGTTCTGTATCACAGAATGAGTTTAATAAGAAAAAATTTGTAGACGAATGGCCAGCTGATCGCAAGAATCTCGTGCCGTTCATATTTTAGGAAAGTCTTTAGAATGTAAAATAGATATGATATCATCGGATAATCGACTGTACGCGACTTTGGAATTAGAGCTTTCCGTGAAGGAGAGTACCACCAATGAACCCTATCCCCCTAGTGTTTGACTCAATATTGCCAGTTACGATCTCATGTATCTCAATCACACACCATTAGGAATCAAACTTTGTTTCCCAACGCTTTCCTCGGGAAATGTTGGTATTAATCAACTATCATCCCCGAAATCAAGCTGATGAAAAATGTTCGTAGTATGTTCTGGAGTATGTAGCAGCGGGCAGCGGGTGTCTGTAAAGACCAATTTAGTTTTAATCGGATGTTTAGGGTCCATTCATTCCGCACACACTGCGAAATACGAAGCCAATTTTTAATCAGAGACTGCGAAAATAAAAAATATCAAAAAGAGAATTGAATTGGAAAATTGCTAGGACGTTCGTCGATAAATCTGATATGACTGAAAGTGTAAAGAGACGTAGAGAGCCACTACAGCCTAAACCAGTCTTGGACAGGCGCATGCTCTTGGAAGCTCTTGAAGAACAAAGTATTCTTATCAGAGAAAGTCAACTTGACGACTTTTATGGAGATTTACATCGATTGGGTTATCCAACTTTGCGCGTTTTCGCTCGTTTGTATTTGGATCAAGAGAGGCGTAGATTATCGTTTGACAAACAAAAGAAGGTCGATGTTATTGAGAGAGATGATGAGGAAGTCGTTGGTTCTAAGCCAATCGATGTGCATAAGAATATATCTTTTAATTTGAAGCCGCTACCGTTGAAATTTGTCAAGTTCTTAGATAATGGCGAATTTGAAACAGTCACATCTTCATTGGATTCGGTATCACCATCAAACGACAAGTGTACGACTAAGTTGGCTGTTCGGTTACAAGATAATCATGTAATTGAAACTGTGATCATGCGACATTATAATAAGGTAACAGGGGGGAGAGTTACAGTTTGTGTCAGCAGTCAGGTTGGTTGTGCGATGGGATGTACTTTTTGCGCAACTGGTGAGTACCTGGCTAGGTAAAAGGTACTACCGTACATTTATTTTTCTCGTTCGACATATAATTATTTGTTGTTATATCGCAAGGCACGATGGGTATTCGTGGTAATTTGTGCGAAGGAGAGATTCTTGAGCAATTAGTTCATGTTGAGAAAATTTTACGAAATGAAAGACTTCAATCTGAAGAAGAAAGAAATGGTATGATCTATGTCGGGTCAAGCATTCGCAATTGTGTGTTTATGGGCATGGGCGAGCCACTGAACAATTTCAGAAACGTTGTTTCTGCTGTGAAATCAATGTTTCAAAGAAAGCGATGGAATATGAGACAAGGCCGCGTTACTGTATCGACTGTAGGTGTTACACCGAACATGATCAAGCTTACTAAGGAAATACCAGACGCCTCTCTTGCGTTATCATTACATGCACCCAATCAAGAGATGCGCTCAGCTATCGTACCAGCGGCAGAATCCTATTCAATTGAAGGACTTATCGATGCTCTTGACAATCATTTAATGGCGAAAGTGAAAGATAAAAATGATTTGGAGGCAAGAAAGTTAGCAAGCAAGAAAAGAAGAGTTATGATTGAATACGTGATGCGTAAGTTTTTTGCGCGTTATCAAATGAATCATTTTGCGAACTTCTCACGCCTCACTTATAAAATTTTGTTAGTGGATGGAGAAACTTCGTCTTTTGAATGTGCCCACGAGCTGGGAAAATTATGCCTAAACAGGCATCTTTATGTAAACTTAATTCCATACAATTCGACAGATGTTAAGGACACGCTACAATGTCCAAGCGAGGAGGTTATGCGGGAATTTCAAAGGATCGTAGCTTCTTATAATACTTTTTGTTACATTCGACGAACAATGGGCGCTGATGTCAATGGCGCCTGTGGGCAGCTTATAATTAAAAAGGAGAAGTCATCTTCGCATGTTGATGATATTGAGGATACAACTGGCCCAAGAGGCAAACCGACATCTTCGAGTCTCCGTTTAGTGTCATCACTGAGTAGACGCAACTCTATTTCACAGAAATATTCAGACGATGAGAGAACTCTGCAGCTACTAATGATCGCCACTGGCGTCGCCGCATTCTCATTTACTGTCTCAGTGGCCTTTTTTGCATCGAGAGGACGGTCCGGTGATAAAGCATTTAGATGACTATTGCCAAAATGAAGAGAGCACTTGTTACTTCTCTCATGATTCACGTGCGCTTATTAGTTCGTTAAGATGTTTATGGATGAACATTACTTTGGATTGTTTACATATAGTTGTTTGTGGAACTAGTAATCTAAGTTTTGTACTTATTGAGAGTAAGACTAGTTAAGTTATTCGGTGTAGAGGCAACTGCATAAAGGCTATCAAATGGCACCGTTGCTTTTTTATGGAGTGCGAATCTACGAAATAATGGTGTTGAGGAAGTTAATACGATGGAAGATGGTGGGATTTAGCAAGAAGAGTTAGAGCATAGGATTTGTTGTTCGAAAAGCAATACTCATAGGCAGCACCTTGAAGGTTTAAAAGTAGACGAAGGTGACCATGAAGGCCGAACCTTACGATATGAAGACGATTTTTTGTATCAAGAAACTGAGTAACGGTCTATTATCAAACAGATTAAAAAAAATTCCGTGATAGCGAATTTTCTTATCTATGGGTAGGAAAAAGTGTACAGCTGGGATGCGAGAAAAATAGAAATGACAGAGCAGCAGAGAGAAAATTGGTCAAAAGCTAACCTAGAAAATCCGCAAAAAAGAAGACTCTGCTTCAAGTAGATTCAATGTCACGAACTTCTGCATTTTGTTTTCTTCGCGGGTAGGGGAACACCATTAAATTTAGCAGTTGATGGGTAGCAATGTTTGGATATTTTGATAATTGGAGTGTTGCAGGAAATACACGCGAAGCGTCTGGTAGATTTAGCAATATCAGAAAGCCAAAGGAAAACGGACTGATCAGTATCAAGTGGGAAATGGCGAGAGCGACAGTGACAATATCTTTACCATGAAACTGGATGGAAAAACCTGTGCTAATCATGCAAGAGTCTATGTAGGAGATGAATTTTTGAGAGGTTATAGTGTGCCAACTCAAGAGGAGGGATGTCAGGTGTAGGACGAGCATGAGTCTATGTTTGTTGGTTGTGGAAACCAAATGGAGTTTAATCTTGCAGCCAATTGGAGTATAAATCTTGTAACTTAAATCTTATCACAATTCTAAACAGCTAACAAAGTGCAGAGCCTTCTAGCAATGACAGAATTTAGGTATTCTGGATTTGTGAATGAGTTCTCACAATGTGATTCAAAGTTCGTCTGTTTTGAAATACCAGCCATGTTACTTGCAACCAATATGTAAAATAATTTTAAATAATACGAGGTGCACCTTATGATTAGGGTTCCTGGTAGACCTTTTCGAACGTGGTATGCCACGAGGGAATACCACGTGATCAAATTTCGCAAAATGGTAGACACGTATACCACAGTGATATGCCACACATGGACCATCCATCTGACAATCATCATAACACAAGATGCAGCACTATCAAACAGAAATCGAGCAATATAATTCATTTGATCCATATCAATTAGTTCAAATTACTGAAAGCATTTATT
>Ga0209092_10004420_pt1 | contig 11752 bp, 12 predicted proteins | sample FraStrMetagenome_FD_187446 | JGI IMG/M metagenome (GOLD analysis project Ga0209092, IMG submission 187446) | Marine eukaryotic phytoplankton communities from Arctic Ocean - Fram Strait ARC3M Metagenome (SPAdes) (version 2) | ecosystem: Environmental > Aquatic > Marine > Oceanic | place: Fram... | reverse complement strand
CCTTCATTCTTTTATTTTTCATTAAACTTGGATACATCGAGCCTTAGCACGGTGCACCGGTATCCATGGCTAATCCACAATCCTTCAAGGGTAAAAATTATCCTATAATACACGACTTTCGATCAAACTTCTACGTATTTTCTACGTGGCAGTTGTTTGGCAGTTGTTTGTCAGTATAGTTAGATTTAAATTGGGAATAGTTAGTATAGTATAGTTAAGAATTTTGCTGGCAGTTAACACCTCTACGCTTATCATCATCATTCGTAGTCTCCCTCGTAGTACAGGTTCCTTACCTAGTAACAGTGGGACGGTAAAACGAAACTGAAAAAACGAGAACGAACTTGTGAAGTTCGTTCTCGTTTTCGTGCTACCGTATGGAACGGCCTAATCCCCAATGTTTTATATTTTCCATACCTCAAGTATTTTCTTACAGCTTCCAGCGGAAACTACATATTTGTAAATGACTTTGGTTCGCATGGAGAATAAAAAGTTTATTTATATAAACCGGGTAATAGGTACTAAATATAAGTACAAGAGTAGAAGTTAATAAAATAAAAGCATACACAGTTTAAAAAAATATATATATAACAAGTTATAGTCTAATCAGGATCCCATAACCCCTTATTGAAACTCTGTACTAAATAAAAGATGAACAATGACACAATGACCCATCCGAACGACCATTGCCAGGTTTTGGATGTAGAGAAGGTTCATTTAGCACTCTCGTTTTAGGAAAAGAACAGTCCATTTGTTTACTTTCAAATACATGAAAAACATAGGTTTATGTGTGACTCCTCTTAACTTTCATAACGCATACTCGACTCGCAGTGGGCTCATCTTTGAATAGCTAGGTTGAAGAAAACAATCTATTTGTTGATAATGGAAATATAGGTGTTAAGATCCAAGAGTGCGTTGTGTTATTGGAAAGTTGATAGCCAAGAGAAACAGCAACGAGTACAAGCCATTGACGAGGTGATCACATTACTTGCACGATGGACGCTAAACTTGAAGCTGTATTCCTCAGGTCGAGAAAACTAGAAGATACCGAGCAGGATGGCATAAGAGTAATAACTGTAGCCGAGGTATGTGTACATTGATTAGATGGTGTTCATGTCATATATCGATTTATTACTGACAATATCATGTTCAGGTTTTGATATTGTTTATACATGTAGCTATTATCTACTATTTATTCAGGAGTTGTATCAACTATGGTAGAGGCCAAAATCATGAAGGTCAAGGTATGGATGCAAATGACCAGATAATAGACGCAACGACCATCGAAGGAGCAATCGAGAAGTTGTTAGAAGAAAAGATTGTTCTTTACAAAGACTATACTTCGAGATTCACTTGTGTCGAGAAAAATAACAGAGAAACAACTTGCTCAATATGCTTAGAAGAATATAAAGAGAATGATAGTGTATTCTTTAGAGATTGTCATCACTTATTTCATCGGGAATGCATCGAAAAATGGCTGAAGCAACACGATCGTAAATGTCCCTACTGTCGAATGGTCATGATTAGTAATGAAGAACTGACTATGTATTCTCGGTAGTAAATTATGACTTTAACCTGAAGATCGAGAAAGATAATGTGGCTCTATTAACAAGATATAACTATATTGTATACCTTTTTACGTCAAGGACTTGGTTCCTGAACCTTTGTCCAAAAATCAGAAAGTATGCACAGGTATCCTCATGGACTTAGGCCAAGAGACGATCTTCCTTACACGAGCTTACTTCACTGTTTCGTCTCCTCTTACGATCATCGTATATCATGTGGTAAAGAAAAACGTGATTATATGGTTTTCTGCATGGAATAAGTGAGCCACTCTAGATAGTAGAGTTTATGTCTCGATCTAGAGGTATCCTAGGATAGGGTGTACATGATATTTATTTATTTATTCTACTTTATAGCTGTCCAATCATAGGAAGTGAGAAGAGTGGGCGACGCAAGAAAATACCTGTACAAAGGCCGCGCGCCGCGTACAGGTAACTTTCAACTCAATGGGCCTGTTTACGCGAAGAGGGCTTTTAAGACGGTAGGCTTTTTCTATACGCGGCAATACTTTTACGTATAAAGCCATCTCAGTACCTCTCTAAAAATGCAGTGTTACCTTGATCACTAAAGGGTTTCGGAGAAAGTAATATTAATTCGACCAACTACTGGTAGGCCTAAGTGAATGCGTCCCGCTTCCAAATAGGAGTCCGTTGAAAGCGCTTCGGAAGATGGGCTGATCATATGCGATCTATAAAGGTTTTTTGCATAAAAAGTTATAAGTCAGATAGCTGGAAAAATGATAACGATAACTTTTGATCAAGTCTAGTTTCAGACCATGGGTGTACTTGTAGATGATCATGATAATATAATATCCAGATCAACCCGTAAATGAAGAATAATAAGAAAAAGCTCAACGCTGTCAATATTCTATTAACCCTTCTCGAAGGGCATTCGTCATTTTTCTATCACGTAATTCATGCTACTTTATGTTTTTCCAACTGTATACTTATTTTGTTAACATCTACTCTTGTATCAGTTTAGAACGCCTAGTTTAGAACTCGTCCTCTTGATCAGTCACTGGCTCGGAAGAGGAGTAGTAGCAATTGTTACATGTTCGAAACGTATAATATGCGTCATCGTTTTCCCTTTTACTGAACCAAATATTTCCATATTCTGAATAATAACCCCTGAAATATCCGTGAACACGATCTTTGAATGAATAAATCTGATAAGTTACATATTTGATAACCTGTGCAGATCTGCATATATCGCAATTGTTAATCATCAACCCAACTCTGTTCAACAACCTCACGCACCCGACGATTGTACTCCCTTCGATTTTCGTTATATAAACGACTTGCTTCCGAGTTGGCTGGACTGGCCGGATTAGGGTCACAAAGCAGACTTTGGACACTGGTAAGAATGGCCGAGATGTCATAAATCGGGCTCCATTGATTCTGTAGAATATCTAGACAAATCTGCCCATCATTATAAATGTTCGGATGAAACATTTTGGTCACAAAACGAACCTGGGGCGCCTTGTTGGGATAATCCTCTGTAAATTCCAACATCAACTTAAACGTCCCGCCTTCCCATGGGGTATCATCCGGCCCGAAGATTACCGCCTGCCAAAGCATAATGTTGGTATCCATGGGAGCACCAGTAACTCCGCCTGGAGGGTCATTTTGCAAGCTACGAAAATGATCAATTTCAATTTAGCAGGAACGAAACCATAACCATTACAAACACACAATAGCCATCGAGTTTCCAACCTCGTCATATTTAAAACATGCTAGGAATAAATATCCTCCTGGATGAAATAACTGCTGCAATATCTTTATCTAACTAACTAACTAACTAACTAACTAACAGACTAACTAATAAACACAGCATTCACCCGCCATTCTCCCGGTAACGTAAGGCCTAGGCCATTATTTATAAACCGTCTTAACTTACCGTCTGAAATCGCGAAGAAGACGCCTACGTGCACTGGTAGACATGGTGTATAGAGGAATGTATTGTGATCGAGAGGAATACCGCAGCCGTGAGAGTGAGAGTAGTCCAAAGTCCAGTCGTAACAAAACTTTGTGCTTGTATTTTGCACCGGGGTCAAGGTCGAGTGAAAAGTGGAATCCATGTCCTTCGTCGGAGGTCTGAAAATGGTATAGGCTATTTTAGTATACGGTGGTTATTTATAGTGCGCTGAGGTCCAACCATTGTGCAAAATTTCTTTTTTCCTTTTTTCTTGAAATGTATTTTGTGAAAACAGTAAATTTATATACAACGGCGTTTGAGTAAGGAGAGTCTAATTGCTTGATTTAATAATTATAATTCATCATTGCTTCCTAAGCAGAACAATGAGCAGTGAGAGTGGGGATGAGAGTAGCAGCGATGAATCGTCTTCAGGTCCAAGCAACAAACGACCAAGAGTTCAGGAGACGCCTTTGAATAAAAGTAGTTCCAATGATAAAGCAAACATCGAGCAACATAAAAATCGTATTATTGTACTTCTAGATCAGGCAAGATTGGAGACTGTTAAGACACGAAAGGGAGATTTTGAGTTGCTGAATTGTGATGATCATCGTGATTTATGTCGTAAGCACAAGAAAAATCCTGCTGATTATAGACCCGATATCTGTCACCAAGAACTACTGGCTCTTCTTGATAGTCCTCTAAACAAAGCTGGTTGCTTGCAGGTGTATATGAAAACCCAAAAGGGGGTTTTGGTGGAAATTTCTCCGAGCATCCGAATTCCAAGGTTTGTTAAAGTATTTTCGGCCGCCTGTTTTCCCATTCCTTAACATTTCTCTCTAATTTGATAAGTTAATCATTCATAGAACATATAAACGGTTTAGTGGTCTGATGGTACAGCTTTTGCATAAATTGAAAATTAAAGCGGTAAATCATGGTGGAAAAGTGCTGTTGAAAGTAATTAAAAATCCGTTTGGTCAATATCTACCGGCAGGTACCCGTGTTTATGGCATGTCATGCAAAGGTACGCTATATTCACCGCAAGCTTTAGCTGCGAATTTGATACCCGATGACGGTGGTGAAGACAAACCTCATGTTTGCTTCGTAATCGGAGCAATGGCTACTGGTCATATCACAATTAATGATCATCCATACATTGAAAAAATGATAAGTGTTAGTGAGTATCCGTTGAGCGGTGCTGCTGCAATTAGTCGAATTCTTGGCGCGATCGAAAACAAATGGGGAATAGTTTGAAATTCTATTTTAAAGTTTGTTGAATACTTCACATGACAAACTTTTCAAGCACTGCTCTATTTCAACCATAACGTCGTTGAAAGATTCACAAACGATTCTCTCAGACATGCTTTTACGATTAAAACGAAGTTTAGTTGAATATCTTACGCGAGAAAACGTGATAAAAACGTGCTTTATTACCTTTCCACTTGTTTAATCAAATTTTGATGTTTATGAATATTATCAACTTTTGTAATAAGTACATTCTTTAAGTCTTCGCTAAGTTCAAGCTTTAAAGGCTTCTGTTTACAAGACATCATGCCATCGTGTGTGGGGGAGTCTACTAACGAAATGTTGTCCAACTCTTTCCTGCTGTTAATAGTTTCAACTTGCTCATGCTCATGATATATGGCCAAAACGTTTGCAACAATGTAAGCATTTATTGGCGACAATGCTCTGGATATAGTCTCCCGACATGGAGATGAGTTTGAGACTTCATATGTTTTACATGAATATCCATTACCTCTGTCAGTTAGTTGTATACTCCTCAAGGTTGGGGTTACTTTAGTTTTGCTTGGATTGACTTCATTAACACGTTGCATTTCGTTAACATTTTTTGATGTAATTCCTGATTCTACTACAAATTTTTCTTGATAATTACAAGATTTAGAGGTCTTTTCATGCAATGATCGTTTCTGACAGCCAACCTCCTTTTGAACTTTTCTTCTACATGTATGGCTCATGTCCAATATTTCTTTCTCTTTTGCTAACTCATCCTTTTTGCACTGTCGATCAATTCTCGAAATAATTTTGCTTTCCTCAACAATTTCCTGAATACTTTTCTTCTTTTCAATAGGTTTGCCATGTTTGTCAAATCCAATATATTGCTTCGATATGCTTTTTACGGTCGATGTTGCATCGTTTGGCGATGTAAAATTTTCATTCCAGGGCTGTGGGTGCTCAAATCTTACAACCTTCTTTGTTCGTTTCTTTCTACCGCGTAATTCCAATCTTTTGCGTTGATTAACTCGCCTCAACGCTCGTCTCTGACCTTCCGACAAAATTGGTACATAACATTTGACTATTTTATCGCTTTTCATAACATTCATTTACCAACCGTGACTTTTGCAATCTTACGCAAATAAGAGCAAAAATCTGCGTAGAGTCTATCTTTTTGAAAAATAAATTTACGCTGTTTAAACTCAAGTATAGTAGGTGTTGAATGAAGTTGAACATATTATCAGTGAACATAGTAGGTGAAGGCATCAGTAAATTTTTCAATTAATAAGAATATGCCAATTTTATAGATTTTATGGCTAGCTAAGGCATTGGTTCATCCGTCCTTATTGAATATCAATGTTGACAGTGAGATCTTGAAGTGGACACCATTGAGAATGTTACATTTTTTATTTGTCCTCGAAGATTATAATTGAGCTAATAAAGAAGCTCTAGGAAATGTTATAGCCAAACCTAATAAGTGACCTCTATTGCAGCAAAAACTTGCACGCCAGCTCTGCATGTAATTATATAGACTTGGTGATGAACAGGCTACTGTACTTTGCCATTTCCGATCATATCAATCTTCTTACTTACTCATCATGGCATCGAACGTAGAAAAAACAAGGTTTGAATTTGGCGATCCCTTTTCTTGAGAGATGGGAGAACGAGTTTTCGCCGCCGTCATAGCAGAAACTTCAACATTTACTGGAAGAGGGGGGGATTCATACCGAATACCAAGTTGTTTGGCTGTCTCAAGACAAAACAAAATCAACTCGTGTTTGTCATCTAAAACGGCGCCCATATCTTGCCATTTCTTTTGATTCATAACACTAATATTATATTCTATAAATCCGAGTTCTGGTTCTATCCTACCAGCTCTGAAGGCTGAAAACTAACGGAAGTGTAAGAGAGCCAACATAAAAAGCAACAAAATATATTTTGTGAACCATAATTCATACCTCAGCCCATTTTGAAGGACGATCATTGATATAGTTCTCTACTGCCGATCTAAATATGGCCATAGTTCTATTCGGAGTGGCTATTCCGACCTTAATCGGGAAAAGCACCCTTGCCTTGTAAGATCGTCCGCAATTTATAATCCTGGAGAACATAAAATTTATTTAGCTATTGGAGGAAATCCTCTCATGTAATCATAATCACATACCTAGCATTGGCAAGTGCGTAGTTTGAAATTGTTGCTACTTCGTTTGTAGCACCGTTACATAATGCTATATGCATAGAAGAAGCCAATGGTTTTAGGAGAGGAATTTAAAAATGTTTGTTACGAATTCCGAAACTTACTTGTAAAGAAGATATTCAAGTCTTCTACAATCCATGTCGCTGATCCATAGGGGTTAGTGTCTGAGTTAGGATCTGATAATGCAATACGATCACCAACATCAAATGGCCGCCGTGCAACTATCGAAATGATTCCCTAAAGGTTCAATGACGAATGAGTTAACGTAAAACAATATCTCAGAATTGCTTACAAAATACACATCAGACTTTGCAAAACTCACTTCAGTGTACTTTGACGCTGCTCCACCGAAAGCAAAAGTAAAACTGAGCAAAATAGTCGTAAATGAGAGGAGAACGGAAAATGGGTCAAATCCGAGCACTGCGATTACAATAAAGAAAAGAAGCACATAGAAAATGTAATTCAATATGTTTTCAAGAACATGGTCTAGCCTTTGCGAATTCTTTAATGAGGCTAGCAACAGACGCATTTTCTTGTAAACATTATCAACACTTTGAGCAAATGCTATCGCACTAATTAGACCGCTTTTATCAGCTCGAAAAAGGCGAACCAGACGTTTGGCCTTACTTTCATCGAGGATGCCATCTTCATCAACAGCGAGTGAGCCAATGGTATCGAAAGGGAGCTCCCGATATTCCGGAGTTTTTAGCATTAATCGTTCATAAATCAATATTGCAGAGTCTATGCAACTTTGTCTTGTATTCGCAATACCAAAGAAATGCGTGAAAGGATAAGGATCTGAATGAAATGGCTTGATGAGTGTTACGAGTGGCACTTCAATAAGAGGAACATATAACCTACCTTCCAACTTTCTCACGGACTTTCTAAATTTTAACACCTCAAGAATCGGAGGAAGCAAATCCTTTCGTAATAAATATTTCAATTTGATTTAAAATGCATTTGTCTGAACTATAATTTATCGAATAGAGCAAACTCACCTCGGGGCTTTGGCCAGCAATAATAGGTTCTTCCCATTCATCCAATTTATCGTGAATATTGAAATAATTACCACAAAATGGCCTGGCTCTATGGATACCATCACAATCATCGACTTTATCATCCTTTTCATCCAAAGTGAGATCGGACGTCTCTGAATGAGACTTGTTTCTGTTGCTGGTAATGGTTCTAGTAGAATCTATCGTTCCTGCTCGATAGCGATTCCAAAGATCCGCATGTCGCGAACGATCGGAAGCCCTTTGATTAGAAGATTTCGGTGCAAGTGGGGGAAGCCCGGAACTTGAGTTGAGATTATCTTTTTTTATGTCACCAAGTTTACCGCCCTGTTCAATATCTGGGCCATTCAACTCTTTCGCGGCCAAACCAGCAATATCTTCATTGCTTTTTGAGATTACATCATCGTTACTTTTCCGTCGAAAACCGTTGTAAGCAATTTTGGGAATCCAACCTCTTTTACCAGTATCTGTTAAACCGTTTCCCTCAACTTCCAACACATCATCATATATTGCCTGAGCGAGTTCTGCAACATCACTAAGTAAGTCCATTTTCATTAATAGTTTTTCCTATGGTTACAACGAAAAACGAACAACAATTATTCATTTTAATTAACATGCAAAAGCATGTTCTACGAGCCTTTTTACTTACAACTTTTTCACCATATTGCGCGTAAGTTCTTCGGCCAAAATGTAACGCAGATGAAGTCCGTTTCAGAGATGTAACAACACCCACCTAAATATATGATTCACATCTAAGCATTGATTCTTTGAAATTTGTGTTATTTTCACGTGAAAGGGCTTACCAATATTGCTGCAATTAACATATTTTGATAAAATTCACCTTCAAGAACACCCGCGCTAGAATTCTTTTCGGTAAACACATCTACTTCATCTTGCCAGTACAACCAATGCTCTGCAAATTTAGCTTTGGAGTCGCTACCACCTCCGAACAGCAAAATGAAGTCCCAAATTGCCCAAGTCGTGAGAATGAAAGGCCAACCTCTCGATTGAACAAGACAAAGGGTTACCATAGGACCACATAGCTGCAAGACAATTTTTGTTCTCATAACGATGCATCGGATCCAAATATATTCTGTGGCGTTTGATAGGTACCATGTCAGACTTAATCGTACTGTAAACTACAGGAAAATCCAGTGTAAGACCAAAAATGAAATTAGCGAAGAAAAAACGATACTTACGATGCACCACCATGATAGTGAAGCATCTAACCAAAAAATTGGGTTACCGGCATATTCATACAACCTAAATACGGAAGGAGTCAGTCGGAGCTCCATCCTGTTTGCTGAAATAGAAACACTTACACAAATGCGAGACATAGCAACGGCATCATGAAAAGTAAGAATTTTTTTACAAAATTCGCAACTTTAACCGCAATAATGTCTGGCCTTAGGGCTTCATAAATTGCGCCTCTTTTCTTTAGAATCCTGTGTAGTGGCGGCGCATTGCTACCCTCACTAACACCAAATGAATGATCCTCCTCTTGTTGCTTCTTGGAAAGTCCGAGAGAATCAAATTTGGTTAAATCCTGACCATCAATCAAGTTAGACGATGCTTTCTCGCGCTTCAGCGTATTTGCAGTCGAGGTGGCTTTACTTCCTTCACCGAGTGAAAAATTTGTTGAAGTGCGACGGTGTCGACGCTTTAATCCACTTGTTTCCTTCGTATCTAGTTGATTACCACGGGAATCTTTCTCGTTGTTAAGAATAACATCAGATGGAGCAATACCAGCTTTGAACTTATTTTTGACCTTCAAAATGGATGACATTCCACTTACGGCGGTGGCAGAGTTGATGCGCTTGTGCTGTTTATAGGGCAGTGGCGGTTTTCCACTTGCATCAAATGGATGCGATTTCTTCTCATCGGTAGGTTCCAATTGAGGGATTCGAGGTGGAGAAGCCTTCTCCTTATCATGAAAAGCAGCAATGACGTTATTATGAAACAATCCAAATTGCTGCCTATCATCTTGTTCATATAATTTCGAAATTTTATTTTGCTGCGCTTCGACAGCGGCAAGAATTTTAGTTTCGGCTTCACATTCAACGTTTTCATGTATAACTTCATCAACCGGGAGCAGATGTTGTGAAAAGAATGACGTAGTACTAAGCGCATTCTTCCTATGCTTCGGCGAGGTGGGAACATTTCCGCTCTCTACACCTACTTTCCGGAACGACTTCGCGCTAAAATCATTATTATTTGTATCCTCATTGTCTGCGTTGGCACCGCATTCGTTTCCAACAAAGATTTGTCCACTGCCATAACTTGCCTCATCATGTGGAGATTTTGACGTAACCACAGTCACGTGCTTAGCAGAGGGTGCACCTTTACTCACTGGACTATTGGTTGTGTCCTGAGCTGGTGTTACAGTGTTACTCCCCTCCATGGTAGCTAGCTAAAAGAGAGTTTCGAGACTTTTGATGTTGTAAGGATATGCTGTGTTAATACCGGGTAACAATATTGTGAAAAATGTGGTGAGGGAAAGGCTGTCAATTGTCTCGTAAAGAATACATGTGATAGATATTCAATGCGGACCTTAGAATACCATACAGCAACATAAATGAATGTCTGTTAGAATAATATTGACGTACTGGGGAATCGAACACCCAGACAACCATGCCACGTCATTATTCTAACTGATATTTACACTTATAAGGTACACAAATATTTGCACCTCCTAACACCCTTCCTATTTGGGTGCCTTATACACGCGACATCCCTACTGCAGACTTTGTCCCATCCGGGGCTGGAGCTCACCCCACGCATTTCACGCACAGCAGCGGTCCTCGCGAACTTTCAACAATTTTTTTTTCTCTTATTTCTTAATCTTCTGGGATACGAACCCACGAACGTCACCATGTTAGAATAATATTGACGTACTGGGGAATCGAACACCCAGACAACCATGCCACGTCATTATTCTAACTGATATTTACACTTATAAGGTACACAAATATTTGCACCTCCTAACACCTACTCTTCATTGGAGTAACATGGGGAATCTTTGGAATAACAATAAAAGTAACAAACTCCCTCTGTCGCAGAATGAAATAACGAAGTTTATGGTTGAGCAAGTAACTACACATTATCGAGATTGTAAAGCTGTGTCGTAGTTTACAGCGTATGAAAGGACAGAGGTAGTGTCGCTACTTTTTCTTTATTTCCAAATAATTTCCATAGTACTTCAATGCAAACGAAACAAGGTTCGGAAAATCAAATACAAAAACAAATCATGTGGTCATTATTGCGATTCCTTTTGTTTCTCGATGGTATTCGCAGCGCTAAGCGAAGTTGGATTGTGGTGTATATTAGTCACTTATCTCACTACTGGTCACTTTTCGATCCGACACTACCCGGTAGGTTTAGGACTCCTCTTCGTAGACATGACATACCTCCTGATATTGGACTAACAAAAATCTTACCTAAACTTCGTTGACAATCACACTCCTACAAATTTATACTCGTTCAGTCATAATGATTTTTTTTGAATTCTCTGAAAGTGAATTTTGGGGTACACATTGTGAGCAAGATTTTTGATGCCTCACGGCTCATGGCCTCAAGGCTCATTCTCATGGCTCACGAAACCTAATAGAGTGCAGCGCTCTTCAACTAAAACAGATGATCTCTAGATTACAAATCCACGCGCTAAAACGGGAAAGAAATCCAAATTGAGTTGTAAGATTAAACAGAATTCACAATATTTACTAATGGGTGGCTCTATAGTTTTGCTATCGTTGATAATCTTGTTTCTAAAAATTATAACTAATTTTCATTACTTCACTATTTTCTAGTCCCGCAGGACATTCCACTTCATTCCTTATCT
>Ga0209092_10004418_pt1 | contig 11755 bp, 6 predicted proteins | sample FraStrMetagenome_FD_187446 | JGI IMG/M metagenome (GOLD analysis project Ga0209092, IMG submission 187446) | Marine eukaryotic phytoplankton communities from Arctic Ocean - Fram Strait ARC3M Metagenome (SPAdes) (version 2) | ecosystem: Environmental > Aquatic > Marine > Oceanic | place: Fram... | reverse complement strand
TGACTTTGGAGAAGGGATCATTCAATTGGAAGACAGTAGTTATGTGTTAACAGGAGCTTCTAGTAGCTTTGGAGATGCACCATCTCAAGCTTTTCTTATGCAGATTGATAGCTTGGGTAATTATATGTGGTCGAAAAGTTATGGCGGGCCAGAATCAGAATCAGGTAGACGTGTGCTTCACAAGGCGAACTTTGGTTATTTTATTTGTGGCTATACAAGCTCTTATGGAGCAGGAGGCTTTGATTTTTACTTAGCAAAAGTGGATGAATCAGCAAATTTAGAATGGGAAAACACTTATGGCGGAACAGGTTGGGAGCGTGTAAACGACGCAGCATTAACGCGTGACACAGGTACGTTACTTGTTGGAGAAACAAGCTCAAACGAAACAGATAATTTGGATATTTATATTGTCCGTACGGATAAGTTTGGGGATACACTTTGGACAAAAACACTGGGTGGATCAGGGGATGATAAAGCAAATTGTATTCTCAAGTATACAGATTCAACGTATTTTATTGGTGGGGAATATTATGTAGAAGATTCTATTCGTACAAAGGGGTATATGATGTATTTAAAAGATGATGGCACTGTTTTTTGGGAGCGTACGTTTGGCCCTAATGGGGACTACTGGATAAATGATTTAGCCTTTGATTCTGATCCAGAAAAAATTGTTGGAATAGGTGGTGGTAACGGTCCTTTGACAGATGGTACAGATGGATACATTTGTTTGATGCATAAAAACGGGTCGTTTTGGGGAGGTTTTCACCCGACAACACCAGGAGAGATGTACCTTACAGAGATTACTAATTTTGGGAATAGTGGGGATTTTTATACATCTATGGTCTTTAACAATCAGACGGGCTATCAGTTTGGTGAAGATGTTACAATTAGTAAGTACTCATCAAGTTTTGCGTTTCAAAGTTCATTTGGGATTTCTCATGATTACCCCGATTATACGGGTGATATAGTTCGTACATCTGATGGTGGAGCAATTGTAATTGGACACAGTACAGCTGTCGTTTCTGGTGGAAATGAGATTACAGTTGCTAAAATTGGACCTGGAGATCTTTATCCTGATAACATTAACGACGGAATAATTAACAACCTGGTATTGATTGACGAACTTGATCTTTCTTCTTTAGTAAGCCTATTTCCAAATCCAAGTACTGGGAATATAAGCTTAGTCTCTGAAACAGATTTGTATAAAACTTATAGACTCATCGATTCTAAAGGAAATGTTTTAAGGGGAGGAGAGTTCTATAAGGAATTGAATTTATCCCTTTTTAAAGAGGGTGCTGGGATATACTTTTTAGAATTAAAAGGAACCACAGTTGTGCCTGTTCGACTCAAGGTAATGATTCAATAGTAGCTTACCACTCAAAGGCTTTTTCAGAAAACCATTTTCCTTGAACGCGCAGTACTTGTTCAACAAGGTCTCTAACACAATGTCTACCACCCATAAATGGAGATTGATAATGACTGATGTGTTTAATTTCAACAGCTGCATCTTGTGGGCAAGCGGATAATCCAACCATTTTCATTACGTTGTAATCGGGAATGTCATCACCCATATAGGCAACATTGACATCATTGATGTTGTACTTTGACTTAAGCTTGTTGTAGATTTCAACTTTATTGATTGACCCCATAAACACTTCAGTAGCCCCAAGCTTTAGTAATCTGTTTTCCACTTCTGTTGAACTTCCACCAGAGATAATGAAAATGGAGTAGCCCATTTTAGCAGCATATTGTAAGGCGTATCCATCCCTAGAGTTTAATGTTCTTACAACTTCCCCCTTAAAGAGAGACACGCTTCCATCTGTTAATACACCATCTACATCAAAGATGAATGTTGTAATATCATTTAATCGTTCTTTAAAGCTGATCATGGTAGGTTTCCTTTATGCTTTTGCTTAATAGTTGATATAACTCTTTTGCATTATTATCTAATCGTTCTACGTGTTTCTGAATAATCACATCGTCCCCCCTTCTTGCAGGGCCTGTTTGAGTGTTAAACGCCGAGTCTAAATCAAGTTTATGTACCGTTTCTTTTAATAGGGGTATTAAATGATTAAAATCAATCGATTTAGATTCTGCATACTGTTGCGCTTGATGGATAATATGATTTGTGAAATTATTGACAAAAACTGCTGCTAAGTGTAACTCACTACGTTCTTTTGAATTTGCCAAGGTAACAGTATCAGTTATCTTTGAAGCTAAAATAAATAAGTCTTGTGTAAATACTTCATTGGTCGATTCGATAAAAAACGGAACTTGATTTAAGTCAAGTTCAATGTGCTTTGAGAATGTTTGAAGTGGGTAAAAAACACCTAAATGTTCTCGATGAGGTAAGGACTCGATGTCAATAGAGCCTGAGGTGTATGCTACAGGGCAACTTGAATCAATGGATTCGCAAATAGTAGCTATTGAGTTGTCAGGAGTACAAATAATGACTAATTGATGTTTGGGTAAGTCTGAAATTGACTTAGCGTGAGTAGCAGCTGTTTTCTTGCAGAGTAAATCTACATGCTTAACGTTTCTTCCAGCTATATGACTAACCTTAACGCCGATGTTAATAAAGTTTACCGCTAAATGCCAAGCAACATTTCCACTGCCAATAATTGATATTTGCTGAACGGTATTTTTCACAATTCAAATATCATAAAAAATACGCGATAAAAACACGTATATCTTTCTTTCTTGAATTTCACCGGTAAGGTGGGGTAAATTAAAAAGGCATTAACTCAGTTAATGCCTTTTTAATTTTAATTGATCTGATCAAGGAAGGGATGTTTACTTTCCGTGACATTGCTTGTATTTTTTTCCACTTCCACATGGACAGGCATCATTTCTACCAGGCTGCTTTTTAGCTACAACGGGTTGTTGTTTTTCCTGCCTGTGTGCTTCAGAACTTTGAATTGCTTCTTGGTAACCATTTCTACTACCCAGTTGTTCAATTTCTTTTTGTTCATGTGCCTTTTCGTAGTTACTCTGTGTAGTTTCAGATTTATTTGTTGTCTGAATTTCTTTTGTGGCAGGGATGTCTAGCTTCATTAACAATTCCATTGTCTCTGCATTCAAGCGGACCAACATCATTTTGAACAACTCAAAAGATTCCAATTTATAAACTAAAAGTGGGTCTTTCTGTTCATATTGAGCGTTGTGAACTGCTGATCGGAGATCATCCATCTCACGTAAATGTTCCTTCCATTCATTGTCAATCATACTGAGAACAATGTTCTTTTCAAATGCAGTTGAGATAATGCGACCCTGGCTTTCATACGCTTCTTTCAAATTAACGACAAGTTGCATTTCTTTACGGCCATCTGTTAAAGGAAAGACGATGTTTTGATATTTTTCAGACATCGTTTCATGAACGTGCTTAATTTGAGGCATTGTAGCCACTGCAATCTTCTCGTTTTTTCTGTCGTACTGACTTCTTAATTGATGGTACACTTTATTGATAATCGTGTCTTCATCAAGTGTTTCATATTCTTCTGAACTAACGGGAGATTGTGTTCCTACAACACGGAGTAATTCTTCTTCAAATGCAGTAAATTCTGCTTTCGTGAATCCGAGTGTGATTGCTTCGCTGACATCAAAGAACATGTTGTCAATGTCAATGTCAAGGCGCTCGCCAAACAGTGCATTTTTACGCTTTTTGTAAATTGCTTTACGTTGAGCATTCATGACGTCATCATACTCCAACAATCGTTTACGAATACCAAAGTTGTTTTCCTCTACTTTTTTCTGGGCACGTTCAATTGATTTAGAAACCATGCTGTGTGTAATTACCTCGCCTTCTTTTAGGCCAAGTCTATCCATTAGTTTGGCAATACGTTCAGATCCAAACTTACGCATTAAGTCATCTTCTAAACAAACAAAAAACTGAGATGACCCTGGGTCACCTTGACGTCCTGCACGTCCTCTCAATTGGCGGTCTACACGACGAGAGTCATGACGTTCAGTTCCAATAATTGCCAATCCTCCTGATTCCTTTACACCAGCACCAAGTTTAATATCTGTACCACGACCGGCCATGTTTGTTGCAATTGTAACTGACCCTGGAAGTCCAGCGTTTGCTACAATTTCCGCTTCTCTTTGGTGATGCTTGGCATTTAGTACTTGATGATTAATTCCTTTTGCTTGAAGCATTCTTCCTAAATGCTCCGAAATTTCAACGGTTGTTGTACCAACTAAAACAGGTCTTTTTTGTTCGACTAGTTTTTCAATTTCGTCAATAACAGCGTTGAATTTTTCACGCGCTGTTTTAAAGACTAAATCATTGTCATCTTTACGTTGTATTGGTCGATTTGTTGGGATAACAATAACGTCTAATTCATAAATGTCCCAAAATTCTTTTGCTTCTGTTTCAGCTGTTCCAGTCATTCCGGACAACTTATGGTACATTCTGAAGTAATTCTGAAGTGTAATCGAGGCGTAAGTTTGAGTAGCAGCTTCTACCTGAACATCTTCCTTTGCTTCTATGGCTTGGTGAAGACCGTCAGAATAACGTCTACCTTCCATAATACGCCCTGTCTGCTCATCTACAATTTTAACTTTCCCTTCAAGGATAACGTACTCAACCTCTTTTTCAAATAGGGTATATGCTTTTAGTAATTGATTAACGGAGTGAATTCGTTCAGACTTAATGCTATAGTCTCTAATTAAAGCATCTTTCTTTTCTACAAATGCAGTTGGGTCAAGGTTTAATTTTTCAAGGTGTGCAATTTCAGATCCAATGTCCGGCATAATGAAAAATTCCTTGTCATCGTTCCCAGAAATTAGAGTAATTCCCTTGTCTGTTAATTCAATGGTGTTATTTTTTTCATCAATAACGAAAAACAATTCAACATCAATCTTCTTCATGTGCTTACCTTGTTCCTGCATGTAGAAGTTCTCCGTTTTTTGTAGGTGAGCTTTAATTCCAGGTTCAGATAAGTATTTTATAAGTGCTTTGTTCCTAGGAAGACCACGAAACGCACGTAATAATGCTATTCCACCATCCTCTAACATTTGTTTTGCTTGTTTCGCATCAGCTACATCACCATTGATAACGGTAAGTAGTTTTTTTGCGTCAGCTAAACATTGAGAAACATATTTTTTCTGTGCAGAAACAATGTTTTCTACACGCGGTTTTAGTTGATAGAACTCATGCTCATCTCCACGTGGAGTTGGTCCTGAAATAATCAAAGGTGTTCTAGCGTCATCAATCAGTACAGAATCAACCTCATCAATAATTGCGTAATGGTGTTTTTGCTGAACGAGATCATCAGGGCTCCCTGCCATATTGTCACGCAAATAATCAAATCCAAATTCATTATTGGTTCCGAAAATAACATCACTTAAGTATGCTTTTTTACGCTCAGGAGAATTAGGTCTGTGTTTATCAATACAATCCACAGATAATCCATGAAATTGATAGATTGGACCCATCCATTCAGAATCACGCTTTGCCAGGTAGTCATTAACGGTTACTACGTGCACCCCTTTTCCAGATAATGCATTTAGGTAAACAGGTAGGGTTGCTACCAATGTTTTCCCCTCACCAGTTTGCATTTCAGCAATGTTTCCTTTGTGAAGAACACCCCCTCCCATTAATTGAACATCATAATGAATCATGTTCCAAGAAACGTCTACTCCAGCAGCAGTCCATGTATTTGACCAAATTGCTTTATCTCCATCAATTGTTACCCCATCTTTGGTGCTTGCTAGGTCTCGGTCAAAATCTTGAACATCAACAACCAATTGACCGTTTTCAGCCCAACGCCTTGCAGTTTCTTTTACAACAGCAAAAGCCTCAGGTCTAATTTGTTCTAAAACACTTTCTGTTTTAACATCAATATCCTTTGTGATTTTATCGATGGACTCAAAAATAGATTCTTTGTCATGAATCGGTGTCTCACTACTTGCAGCCTTGTCCTTGAGCGCTGTTAATTCAGACTCTAATGCTTTTGTTTCTTCAGAGATTATAGCTTTAAACGCACTCGTTTTAGCCCTTAATTCGCTGTCGGATAAATTTTTGAGTTGAGTTAGAAACTCGTTTGCTTTATCGATAGATGGTTGATATTCTTTTCTGTCTTTAGTAGACTTATCACCAAATAGATTCTTAAATATGTTAAATGCCATTATTGATATAAATTTCGAAGGTGTAAAAATAATAAAATCCTGCTCCTAGTAGGTGCTTATAGCTTCAATTATCTTGGTTTAGACATAAATTATTCCAAACTAAATATAACTGACACATTGTCTAGAATAAAATCTTAAAATATAGTATGAGAAATCGAATTAGATTAGATGATTCGCATTATCTTTGCGGTATGCATGAAATGATTTTAATACTCGACTTTGGATCTCAATACACTCAACTAATTGCTCGTAGAGTGCGCGAATTGAATATTTATTGTGAGATCCACCCATGGAATAAGTGTCCTGAATTAACAGCTAATATTAAGGGAGTTATCCTATCGGGTAGTCCTTTCTCTGTTAGAGATAATGATTCACCAAAACCAGATTTGTCAAAAATAAAAGGGAAGTACCCGTTGTTAGGCGTTTGTTTTGGTGCTCAGTATATGGCGAATAATTTTGGTGGTGAGGTTTTGCCTTCAACTATCCGTGAGTATGGTCGTGCTAATCTTTCTTTTGTAGATCAGTCAAATGTTCTGTTAAAAGGAATGTCAAATGATTCACAAGTTTGGATGTCTCATGGTGATACAATTAAAAAAATTCCAAATAATTTTAAGGCGATAGCTAGTACAAAAGATGTTGAGTATGCAGGTTATGAAATAGAAGGAGAACAAACGTTTGGTATTCAATTTCACCCTGAAGTATACCATTCATTAGAGGGCTCTATTTTATTGAAAAACTTTTTGGTTGGTGTTTGTGCGTGTGCTCAAGATTGGACTCCAAATGCATTTGTTGATGAAACGGTACAAAAAATTCAAGATAAAGTCGGAAATGATAAAGTGATTTTAGGTCTTTCTGGAGGGGTTGACTCTTCTGTTGCAGCAGTTTTACTTCACAAGGCTATAGGAGAAAACTTGCATTGTATATTTGTCGATAATGGGCTGCTTAGAAAAGATGAGTTCTCGTCTGTTTTAGAGTCGTATAAAGGTATGGGGCTTAATGTTAAAGGAGTGAATGCTGCTGACAAGTTTTATGCAGAATTAAGTGGGGTTTCAGACCCTGAGGCTAAACGAAAAGCAATTGGGAAAGTGTTTATTGATGTTTTTGATGAGGAGTCAAAATTAGTTGAGAATGCGAAGTGGTTAGGTCAAGGAACCATTTACCCTGATGTAATTGAATCTGTTTCAGCTACGGGTGGACCAAGTGCTACAATTAAATCTCACCACAATGTTGGAGGATTGCCAGATTACATGAAGCTAAAGGTTATAGAACCGTTACGTTTATTGTTTAAAGATGAAGTAAGGCGAATAGGTAAATCACTAGGGATAGATCCTAATATTTTAGGGCGTCATCCATTTCCTGGTCCAGGACTAGGAATTCGAATACTGGGAGATGTTACAGCTGAAAAAGTTGCTATTCTTCAAGAAGTTGACCATATCTTTATTTCAACATTAAAAGAGGATGGGCTTTATGATGATGTTTGGCAAGCTGGAGCCATCTTTTTACCGATTCAATCGGTAGGTGTAATGGGCGATGAAAGAACGTATGAAAATGCTGTTGCTCTAAGAGCTGTTAGCTCTACGGATGGAATGACTGCTGATTGGTGCCATTTACCGTACGAGTTTTTAGCGAAGGTTTCGAATAAAATTATTAACCAAGTGAAGGGGATTAATAGAGTAACATACGATATCAGTTCTAAACCACCTGCAACCATTGAGTGGGAGTAATTTATTCTTGGCATAGGGATTGTAAAATCAATTCCTTAAATTAGAGCTATGCGTACTATTCTGATCTTCATTTTAATTAACTGTTCACTTGTTGTTTATAGTCAACCTGGTATTGCTAATCTTGTAGAAGAGAATGGAGAACGATTTTATCAACATAAGGTAGAAGAAGGGAATACACTTTGGATGCTTCAGAAAATGTATGATATTCCTGCAGAAGTGATTTTAAGTGAAAATCCATCCTTGAAAGAGGGGTTAAAGGTAGGGCAGATTGTACTTATTCCTGTCGTAGAAGTTGAGAATACTCGCTTAGTAACCTATACGGTTAAAAAAAAAGAAACGCTTTATGGCCTTTCTGTAAAATTCGATATTTCTATTGATGAGTTAATTTCATTAAATCCAGAACTCGTTGACGGATTGCAAAAAGGACAGTTAATAAATGTACCTGAAGATTTGTTGGCTGAGGGTGGAAATCAGGATTTAACAACTACTGTAAATCCATTTGTTACTGACACCACCGCTGTGCAAAGTACAAAAGCAGTTGTGGACATGTCGTTTAGTGATTCAACCATTAAGCATACGGTAATGGCGCATGAAACCATGTATAGTATTTCTAAGCGATTTATGGTGACTGTTTCTGATTTAATGAAGGATAACAACCTTACATCATCATCATTATACGAAGGTCAAATTTTGACAATCACAGTAAAGCAAGAGCGCGTAGAAAAGGTCGGCTTTGGTGTTGTTTCAGAAATGTCTGGCTTTGAACATGAAGATTCTTTGGTGTTTAATACTAAAGATGAGTACCGTGTTGCAGTGTTACTACCCTTTAACCTTGATCACACTACAGGTTCTTCTCAATATTTATCAAATTTATCGGCCCAATTCTATATGGGGGCTTCAATGGCTCTTGATTCACTTCAAGTTCAGGGCTTAAATGCACGTGTTTATTTCTTTGACACTAAAAATGATTCAACGACTATTGCTGAGGTGTTAAGCACAAAAGGCTTTGCTGAAATGGATTTGATTGTCGGGCCTTTAATTGCTAGGAATATGAAGATGGTCGCCAATTACTGTAAAGAGCATGAAATCCGAATGGTCTTGCCTGTTTCATCTGATGCGAGTATTTTGAAAGGGAATCGATTGGTATACAGTAGTGTCGCTTCAACGATTTCACTGATGAATGAATTGGCGTTGTATCTTTTAAACAGTAGTACAAACGATAATATCGTACTGATTAAACCAAGAGATCAGAAAAGTATGGCGCTTTACGAAGCATTTCGAAAAACATTTGTTGAGAGTGATTTTGAAGGGAGCCGTCCAAATTTAATTGAAACAACAATTGATGGTTTTGGCACGTATATTAAGAAAGGCGTTAATACACGGTTTATTGTTCCTACGCTAGATCAAGGTACAGCAACACGGTTTATGTCGAATTTAAATCGACTTGCTTTTAACTCTAATACAGACGAGATTTTTGTCTATGGGACGAAAGAATGGCTGAATTTCAAGGAGATTAAAAACACGTATAAAAATACGTATAATTTCCATTTCGTAAGTTCAAATATGAATGATTATTACACGGAATTAGCTGTGTGTGCAAATCGAACTTTTAGGGCGAATTACAATACTGATATGACTAAATTGTCAATGCAGGCTTATGATGTTATACTGTATTGTTGCAGTTCTTTTTTTCTTGAGGGAAAAAAGCAAAACCTGTTAATGAACGCGTTTAATTTGAAACAGGTTTCTGTGAATGATGGCTATGAAAACGCTAAGATTTTCTTGATTGAACAAGAAGATTTTGAGTTGATTAAGTCGGGAGAGTCAAATTAAGCAACCCTTCGGTATATTTCTCGTTTTTTTATTGAGTATTTAAATCTAAGGCTAAGTTTATAGCTTTATCAGGGAAGTTTATTTATATTTAGGTTAACAGTAGGTCAAAGTAGACAGACTCAAAAAAAACCTTTAACCAATGATGAAATTAACGGTTGTTTTCTTATTTGTTATGTGTTTTTGTAACGCATCCTTTTCAGCTCAATTTAGTTTGGATGAGCTTAGTTTACAAGACACATCAGTAACATATATTCAAAAAGAAATTCTTCTTGATGGAAGTATTTCGTATACCTTTCAATCAAATAGGGTACTGTTAGCAGAACGTGCTGATGTTTGGGAGAGTCGCTTTGGCATCACATTTCCTGATATCATTTCAATAGAATTGAATGTCATTGATCAATCGATTTATTTAGTCCTTTCTGCAAGCCATACTGTAGAGTCACTTAATACCATTTTAAAACGATTTAAAGTGGTCAACTACTTAATCCAAACGTGATGAAAAACCTAATTTTCATAGCGTTTACGTTTCTTGTATTTGTAACTTCATACACGCAATGCAATACAAACACATCCATTTGTACACCGGGTGTAGCAGGTCCTTTTAATTTTATTAATGCTTCGGCAAACCCTTCTTCATGCTTAGACTTTCAGGTAGCAGGTCCAAATTATGCCTATATTATTCTGTACATCACCACTGGTGGAGATTTAAACCTACTTCTTGATGGTAATCAAACCAGTGGGTTTCTAGATGTATCAATATTTGACATTACGAACGCAGCTGACCCATGTACTGCACTTTCTACAGGAACAGAAATTGGGTGTAATTATGCAAGTTCTCCGAGTGGGTGTAATGAGTTTGGTACATCTTTTCCGTGTACATCTGAGGTTCCTGCACCAGTTGTTGCTGCAGGAGATGTGGTAATGATTCTTGTAGAAGATTGGAGTGATATTATGACAAGTTTTACGTTGGAGTTAAGTACGACTCCTGGTAGTGCTCAGACAGGTCCGCCAGACCCAACAATTACGGCTGTGCCACCTTTGTGTATGATGGATGCCCCGATTCAGTTAACCGCTGTTGATATGGGGGGTGTTTGGAGTGGAGCAGGTGTTTCCTCAACAGGATTGTTTAACCCCGCTTTAGCTGGGCCAGGTACGTTTACAATTGATTATACAATTGGTTCTGCTCCTTGTGACGCTGCAGCTCAAACTACAATTACAGTGAATCCTGAGCCGACTGCCGATGCAGGGCCAGACCTGACTGTTTGCTTAGGCTCGTCAATTATTATTGGAGCTGATCCAGTTTTCAATGTTGATGGAGCAAGTTATTCTTGGAATAATAATGGTAGTTCAGGTACGATTAACTTATCAGGTATTAATCCAGACAATGGACAGGAGTCTGTTAACCCTACTGTAGTTACAACGTATGAACTTACAATTAATGATAATGGATGTGTCGCTACGGACCAAGTTACTGTAGCTGTAGATTCACCTCCAACCGCTTCAAATTTACCGCCAATCAGTGTGGAATGTTTGTCTGATGTACCTGTACAGGATGTTACACAGGTTACGGATGAATCAGATGATTTAACCAATTTTCCATTAGTTGCTTATGTAGGGGATGTTTCAGATGGATTAACATGCCCAGAAACAATCATCAGAACCTACTCTGTTACAGATGATTGTGGGCATTATATTTATGTAACACAAACAATACTGATTAATGACATCACCGCACCAACAGCTTCTAACCTTACGCAAGTAAATGTAGCATGTACGGCAGACATACCTGCGGTAAACATTTTGAATGTAACTGATGAGGCTGATAACTGTACTGCAAATCCAGTTGTTGCTCATGTCAGCGATGCTTCTGATGGGCTAACATGTCCAGAAACAATACTTAGAACCTATTCAGTTACGGACGATTGTGGAAATACAATAAATATAACACAGACAATAATTGTAAATGATATTACCCCACCAACAGCAAGTAATCCTTTGGATATAGTCGTTCCAGGTGGTCCTGCTCCCGCAGTTGATGTTAATGTAGTTGTGGATGAAGCGGATAATTG
>Ga0209092_10004417_pt1 | contig 11755 bp, 11 predicted proteins | sample FraStrMetagenome_FD_187446 | JGI IMG/M metagenome (GOLD analysis project Ga0209092, IMG submission 187446) | Marine eukaryotic phytoplankton communities from Arctic Ocean - Fram Strait ARC3M Metagenome (SPAdes) (version 2) | ecosystem: Environmental > Aquatic > Marine > Oceanic | place: Fram... | reverse complement strand
AACGGTGTGAGCGTAGGAAATTTGATATTAAAAGTTATATTTCTATCATTCTCAAGAATAAGAAATGCCGAGTGGATTGGCATGATTGTGCCCAAATTGTATACCACGCTAGGAGAGGTAAGTTATGGTATTATCAAAATTTCTGAATAAGATGATAAACTGTATAAAAAAGAAAAAGTTAACACAATAGCAACATTACTAGATCAATAAGGCAGAGGTTTCCCCACAATCATACAATTAAAATTCTCGAAGTCGTTGACTAAAGATAAAAATAAGTACTTCGCAGTATACTTCTGTTATTGCTAAAATCTTTCTTTGAAAGCGCGTTGCAGACGGGGCGGGGGAGTGCCACTTATTCTGAAGCTTCGGAGAAATGAAATCAGCATATTTTGCTTATAAGGGGTCTTATAAGGTGAAGTAGTCGAAACCCTGAGAGGGAAAAGAAAGCTTTTACATGAAACTAACGCATCTTCTTTCCCCACATATGTCAATTCAAATTTTCCTCGAGACTGAATTCAGTCTCCATTTCTCTCACTTTCCCATTCTGACTAGGAACAAAATTTCTGGAGGAACAAGTCTATAGTGCATTTCGAAATATTCGTGCTCGTGGCAGTAGTAGAACACCGTTTGAGGAGAGCAGTCATTATTTTTAGCTTTATTTTGGTAAAGAAATATGCATTTTATAAATCAGCAACGGAAAAGGCGGCAAGATGTTAGACGAAATACAACCCCAAGAATTTTCCATGCCACGGAAATCAATTGAGGACTTAAAAATCAATACCAATTAATTCCTCATTGAAAAAAACGTGCTTGATTTCGACATAGATCATTAATTTGTCATGTCGATCCTGTAGCATGTGCTGAGACTTCCGATGAGTCCAAGAAGAAAACGTCTTGAAGGAAGTTGAATACCAAGTTCTCACTTACTGGTGTGAGCGTAGGAGACTTGATGGTAAAAGTTATATCGATGCTTTTTCTATCATCCCTAACAACAAGAAATTCCGAGTGGATTTGACACATTTGTGCTCAAATTGCATTCCAACGGTAGGAGACGTAAGTAATGGTGATATCAAAAATTTCTGAACAAGAAGTTACCCTGTATAATAGGTAACAAATGATTGCAAAATTACTAGATCTATGCGGTATAGGTTTTTCCACATCCATACAACTAAAACTCTCGAAGTTGTTTAGTACAAATAAAATAAATACATCTCTTTTATGACCAAAACCTTCACCGGAAAAATCAATCGTCACAATATGTTTATTGGAGGTTACTTGAACTTCAATAATAGTATCAGTCAATTCCTCCTAGAAGTTGCGAAGGGAATATATTACCGCGATCATCTTCACCTTATCTTCGCAAAACGGAATTGAAAAACCTCGGTATTTGAAATACGAAAGATAAAGTTTTCTTTTTACCTTTTTTACAAAAAGTAACGTGTCATCACTAAACTAGATTTCGACACGCTTTCCACGCTCAGACCACGCTGGTTTTTTTTCTTTCGGTGTTCGAAAAACATGAAATAATAAACTTGTCAAATCAAATCAATGGATAAAAGTTATTTTATTCGACATACTTTTGGTTCCTACGATATTCGAGACAATGACGAGAAGTAGTCAGCATTCACAGTTTCCCTCAGAGGAAGACGAACATGAGATTATAGACGTAGAAGAAGCTGGTGGAATGTCTTATCTGAAATATTCTAGTTACCGTGATTGCAAAAACTTGTTTCATCCTTTTCGATTATTTTGCGTTATAACCTTTATCTTTGCTTTCTTTTTGACATTATTTTCATACAAGAACGACTATTCGTCTTCGAATGCAATTTTAAGTAACCGTTTTGATTCGTTTCAATTGCAATACATCGATTTGCCGGCGAAAGTGACAAAAGTTGCGTTTGGAAGCTGCAATTCTCAGCATTTTCCTGGTTTTTCGCACTGGGAAAATCTTATGTATGGGCCCTTTCAACCTGATTTGCTGCTTTTCATGGGAGATAACGTGTACGGTGATTGTGATGACGATGAATGCTCAATCCTTCAACAAGCTTACAATGATCTAGCCCGTCATATCAGCTATCAAGAAATTGTCCGAAGAATACCTATACTGGCAACATTGGATGATCATGACTATGGTCACTCAGATGCAACAAGACATAACCCATACAAAGACCAGGCGGTTGCTCTGTTTAACGAATTTTTTAATGGAAACCACGATCAGAATTTCAAAAGCAATGCCAAAAGGAGAGGAGTATATTCAAGTAAAGAATTTCGAATAGACGATAAGGATGAGGATGCTATCTTGCAGGTCATATTTCTCGACACTCGTTATTTTAAAGATTATTTTTTAGAATCTGACGACCCTTGGACTGCTGGTAAAGAGGTATACATGGAAGATTTCAATAAGACAGATAATACGATGTTAGGTGACGAGCAATGGGATTGGTTGGAGCAGCAATTGAGAAAGCCAGCTGTACTGCGAATAGTAGTGAGCAGTATACAGGCAATTGCAAATGGGCACGGCTTCGAATGTTGGAGACACTTTCCATACGAACGAGAGAAGCTGTACTCGTTGTTAGAGAAACCAGCGGGTGGTGGTAGGGCAGTAATTGTCAGTGGTGATCATCATGTAGGTGGTATTTATCGAGTAGAATTGAGTGATGGTAATGAGCTAGTGGAAGTCACCGGTTCCTCGTGGACTCACTCAATACCTTTCGGCGCCTATGGATCTAATTGCACTACAGCTGAAGATTGCGATGAAGTTGATGATGTGCGATTATTTGATCTCGTGCGATTCAATAATTTTGGTTCGATAGAGATAGATTGGAAGAATCGAACGGCTCTCCTTGCAGTGCGAAAAGCAAGAAGCACAGAAGGTTGCTGCTACAGTGGTAAAAAAATTAGTGATGCTGGCGAAATAATACAAAGCTTATCCATTGATATCTGATTTCAGTATCAATATTGCGGTGAAGTAATAAATTGAAGAGAAGTCATTCGGATTTCGTCAAAATAATAGGTTATCAATATCCCTTCATTCGCATTTACTATCAATAGTTAAACTCCTCTTGTTTCTACGAGATCTCTGTAATCGAAGCGAAGGCGAGCAGAAACCATATGCACACGCCAATACTTAAATTTAAAATTAATCTTAATTTAATTGACTCTGTTCAATCAATGTATGCCGCCCCTCGACCTCTGTACAGTACACACTGCGCGAAATACAATACAGACTGCACGAAAATGCCTTTCCGCTTTCCAACGTTCGCAAGCCAATGCGATCACGAGTAAGCTGGAGTAAAAAGTAAACTCACTCCCTTTCTCTCTAGAGAGAGAGAGAGATTACGGTCGAATTTGACACTTCATCAACGCTATGTGTATAAATTAGTATATCCAAATCGATGGAAAGGTTCCACGTGCCAAACACCCGATAATCTCATTTCGACAACACGCACGACGACCGCACACACAACTTGAAAGTCAAAAAATACGTATCACCACATCAAACAAACACTCCCACTCTTTCGTTTCACTTACTTACTAACCGAGAGACTAGAGATACATCATGCAAGTCAGTAAACACGCTTTACTGGCAATTACGTGTCTCTCCACAGTTGGAGCAAATGTCGGTGGAGGAGCATCAGGAGGAGGAGCAGCAGGAGGAGGAAATTATAATTACTACGGAGGAGGAGGAGGTGGAGGACAACCTCAACAATACCAACAACAGGGTTACAATCCTTATCAGCAGCAGCAGCAGCAACAGCAACAGCAGGGTTACAACCCTCGGTATGAAAGTGGTTATTACCCAAATTCATATCAACAGCAACAGCAACAGCCACAGCAGCCTCAAGCACCGGTGGAGCAAGAACCGGAGGCGTTGCCTTCGGGATGGGTGGAATTAACGGATCCCAATAGTGGACGCTCGTATTATTATAATTCGTCTGAAGGAATGACACAGTGGGAAAGACCAGTGGCTGTGAAGGAGGTAGAGAAAGAAGAAGAGGAAGTTCCTGTTGTTCCTGGTACTGAAGAGACTCAAGGTGATGGTGATGAACAGGTTCTCGCTGGTGGTGAAAGTGAAGTTGTTTCGGAGCCAAGTGTAAAGGACGAAATGCAGACACCAATGAGTGATGGGTCTGGAGATGAGGGACCATTAAAAATGCAAGCGGATGGTCTTCAGCAGCAGCACTCACTCATGAGTGAGACTCCTTCGTTGCCTGCTGAAGAAAAATCTTCTGAAGGGGGAGAAGAAGCCATTGATCCTACTCGACGGGCATACGAAGAGATGTATGGCACACCCTTTCCTCAGCAGCAACAACAGCAGCAGCAGCAGACATCTTCTCAACCTCAACATCCAGGATGGGGTATGCAGGCACGTCCAGCGCAACGGCAACAACAATTTTCTCATCCTCAGTGGCGACAGGAGGAGCAATTCGGCAGAAACTCCACGGAAGTTGGCGGATATTCCTCGCAAGATCAACAGAAAACTTCGAGTGGCGAATACGGTGTCCCCCCTAAAGCTGTCCAGCAACCACAACGACCAGAAAAAAATGACCAGCAACCTTCCCAACAGCAAGGCAGAAGTAATGTATATGGAGACAAATATCCAGATGCAAATATGATGCCACAACAGGCAGGACCTCCTAAACAGCAGCAACCCCCAAAACAACCACAAGCGCAATATCCGCCAAATCAAGGTAATTCATACCAGCAACAAGCTCAGAGACAGCATCAATATCCACCTAACCAAAATAATCCTTATCCGCACCAATATCCTGGTCAGTACCATCAATCACAGAATGGTTACAACCCGTATCAGCAGCACCAACAGCAATACGGGGGCTACAATAATCCAAATGGCAACTATGGTGGGTACAACTACAACAGTGGGCAAATGGTTCAAAATCAGCCTCAAAATAATGCAATGAAGGATGCACTTTCTTCTGCATGGCAAGGTGTTCTTGGTTTTGGCAATAGAATAAGACTGCTGCAGCTACCGCTGTCGGTACTGTAGCAGCCGGCGCAACTGCAGCTGGACAAGCAGTAGGTGGTACTGCTTCGGGTTTGGTTGGTAAAGCTAAGGATGTTTCCGAGCAACTAAGTAAAGGAATATTTGAAGGTGGAGGAAATAATCAACGAGGCCAAGGAGGATATTCGTTAAGCTCTTACGGGGCTCCACCTGTGCCTGGTCAGAACCAGGGACCGTATGGCCAGCAAGGTTATCCTGGAGCAGGGTATGGCGGTTATCCTCAGCCTCGAGGAAATGTCCCGTACCCACACCAGCAGCAGCAGCAATATCAATACCCGCCAAATCATCCATCTCAGCAGCAAGGTCCTCAACAGGGACCGCCACACCATACGCAATGGTCACAGCATCAAAATCAACAGGGGCCTCAGCAACAGAAGAGTGCACCGCAACAGCAACAACGACCACCACAGCAGCAGAATGATGGAAGATATCCTCCTCAACAGCATCAAGGTGGTGGATACCGCGGGTATCCTCCTCAGCAGAACCAGTATCAAGATCCCTCATCACACCCTGGCTGGAACTCTAACTAGAAAATAGGTCATTTAAATTTGATTATAATACAATATTAGATAAATATCATCTTGTATTTGATAAATAGAAACTACTTTATTGCAACTTTTATGTCTAATGTTTACAACATTCTCACTGTCTGTCCTCGACATCAACCACCAAAGGAAATATCAAACGCGGAAGCTCAAAACTCAACATATTCCGAGTGCTTCACGAAATAAAACTTCATTACCGTCGAAAAACAAGCGTAAATCGTCCATCGAAAGTTCAGCAAGTTTTCCTTTACCAAATTCAACACGAGATTCCTTTCCTTCCTCCACATGTATCACAGTGGGACCATCTGGTCGTTTACCAACTATCTTGCACTCACGCATATAATCCATCACTTCATCATCTTCGCAATCCAGTAAACAAACTATTCCAGGAGTCCCCCAAATAATTGCACCATTCAAATTTTTCTTTTTAGCAATATCTACCATGGACTTTTCTTTTTTATGCTCTGGGCCTTTCAGAAGATGATTAAATCGAATAAAGTTAACTGGTGTGAAACAACTATCATTTTGAATTGTTTGTGTAGCCACATCCGGCGTGTCATTTCCAGCTTTTAGCAAATCCTCAACGTTATCCACAAGAAATTCAATAGCCGTCACTATGCATGGATGCCCCTCAAAAGGCCGCAAATATTGATGAAGTTCTCCCATGCAGTAGTTTAAACATTGTTCTGAAAGTTTCTCCGACGATAAAGTCAGTGTAAGCGTGTCAAACTCTGGGTAACCACCAGGCAAAGATAATTTAAGCAAAGCATCCGACCATGTAAAATCCAAAAAAGCAAGATTTATATCCACCGATATAACTTTCAAAATTCCACGAGGCTCACAACCACGGTCAACGCATGTGCGAAGTCGTTGGAGCAGTTTCGGCGTGGTAACTGTTACTGCACCGCCGTAGTCAACGGACTCTATCAAAAGATCAAGTTCATCGACTTGTAACCTCGATCGTTTTAAATTTAACTGTATTTCTCTCATTTAAACTTCCATCAACTAGCAATTTATCGCACTTCAGACTATCAGATATTGCTTCAAATATTTATATATAGATTTATCGTGTGGCTCTCATAACATCGCATTTCCGTGTACATCACTGACGACATCTCCAATATTTAATTTTAACATGTAAATATTTCTGCTCTGCTCCTACTCGTATTATCTAATAGCTAAGAAAGTATTAATATCACAGTAATCCTAACCTTTTTCAAAACCAGATGCCCTTTCACAAGGATCCTGTTGAGAGAGAATGGCAGAGGTCACGGAAGAAAAAGGCATCAAGAAAGGAAATAATTTGATGCGTTGAGATGTTCGGCAAAGTTCACAAAATTACTATCATCACATGACTGTAATTAGTGTATTTCGGAAAGTACAAGAAAGTCATGGACATAAAGCGACGGAGAAGTTCATTCGCAAATGAACGTGTCACACATGATCTTAAAATGTAAGTCCTACACAAAAGCGAATCATCTAAATTCATTACTCTTTGAAAAGCCACACAAATTGGCCACTCTTCAGTGTGATCGAGAGAACTGCCGATACTAGGGTGTACTCTTTGTATACACCGTAAGTTTGAGCGTGCAATCAAAGAAGTGGGATTCCGATTTAAGCGTTGTGATTCTTTAATTTTTACGCGTTGGATCTCTCATTTTCCCTGTTTGCAAGTGGAAATTGTGCACCATTGATTTTTTTTCATCCATCACGCGACACGCAAGACGCTCTTTTTCAGGCATTTGGGGGTTGCAACTGATTTTGAATACACGCTGGAATCCAAATTTGTTATTATGTCATTTGATTTTGACTTTGATGAGGGTAATGGTGGAAATTATGTTCTAGAAGAGTTTGATAAGGAAACGGGAGAACTGATAAAGGTAAGGGACAAGAACTACAAGGAGGTTTTTTCGAATTGTGATCATTTATCTATAGACCTCATGTATTTTTCTTGGGTGTTGATTTATAGGTCGGAGACTACAATTTTTCTAAAATCGAACTTGGTAAAGGAGCCTTTGCCTCAGTGCGACTTGCGTTTCGACCTAGTAGAATAAAGCCTCCACAAAGAATGATAGTGAAGCCATCCCCCTCTGCTGCAAGTACTCGTAAGGTTCACAATGGTCCGCGATTCGAAGCAATTGAAGAGGAAGAGATCAAGCCTGTTACGCCTATAAAAACTAAGGGCTTAAAGATCAAAAATTTCTTGTCGCGAAAGAACAAAAATAAGAGTCCAAATTTATCGAATTCAAATTTATCAAGTACAACTGATGATGATCAAAACAAAGAGATGAGGTACGCAAAATAATATAATGATTTGCAATCGCATCTAGATGTATTCATTGCTCTTACCAATCTTATTAGAGATAACAGTATACTAGTATACGAAAAGACAAGTAAAGATTTTTGGATCAACAAACTTAGTCGATCGAAGAGTGACTTGGTTGATGCCGAGAAAAGTATAAGAGAAGGTACTACGGTAGATGCAGATTTATCAAGCTGCCTTGATGCAGAATTTGTGGCTGTAAAGATTTTCAATAAGAGCATATTAAAAGCTGCTAGGAGCATGAAACGCGATAAGAAGACGAGGAAGATGTCCATCGAAACAGCATTTGACTTGGTGAATTACGAAGTTGCTTTGATGAAAAAGATGTATCATCCTAATCTAGTAAAATTGCATGAAATTATAGATTCTCCACAGACTGATACACTATATTGTGTTTTAGAGTACTGTCCGCTTGGCCAAATAATGGAATTCGATGAAGCAGAGCAAAGATATAAACGTGGTGAGTACTTACAAATAGCGAGTTTTTGCCAAACTTGTGGTGTAAGCAGGGGGAGAAGGCGACAGATCTGCGTATGCAAAAATGGTCACTTTGATGAATCTCATGGTAAGTTGTGTTTGGTTTTAATATAGAGCGTTATACTTCTTTTTGTTTGACCGTCGCTGTTTTTTTTTCGCACAAAACGTTTTAGCTGCGGGCTACACAATCGATATCCTCTGTGCATTAGGATACCTACATCGTCATTATATTGCACATCGAGATTTAAAGCCTGAAAATATTTTGTGAGTCTTGTAGGTTTGATGATGGTCTCCTATTTATACCTCTCATTCGTTTGGTTTTGTAGGCTGGATGCACACGGGCACTGTAAAAGTAAGCATTCAGAAATATCGTGCTATTTAGTACCTCGCTGTTTTGAATTATTTTTCCTTACGAAAGTTTTTAGTTGCAGATTTTGGAATTTCAAAATTATTTCCTGAAGAAGCCGAAGAATCAGAAGGTGCTACTAATGAAATAGATAGTTCTTTGGATAGAAACCCAGAAAGTTTTCGCGAATGTGAAAAAATAAAAGCACGGTCAATGAGTAAAAAGATTAGCAAAGGTTTGATAACGAAAACAGAAGGGACCTATTGCTTTTATTCTCCAGAAATGTGCAAAAGTGAACGTTATAGCGCTTATCAAGCTGATATGTGGGCAGTTGGCATCTGTTCATACATTTTCGTGACAGGGGAATTGCCTTACTTCTCCAAAGACCCCTCGGAGTTGTTCGATAAAATTTTGCAAGAGGAAGTAGATTATCCTTCGGCACTTTCTTTAGACTGCATCGACTTTCTCAAATCTTTACTTTACAAGGATCCAAATGAAAGAGCGGGGGTTGGTGATTGTCTACGTCATCAATTCATTGACAGGATGAGGTATTCACGTGCGTCCATGAGCACTATCGTGAACGCTGTTGACCCGCTTCTAGAAATTTTTGATAGCGAAATGCAGGTTGCGATCACAAAAATTTCAATGGGAACAGCTGCGTTCGTTGCTACAGCAGCAGTGAAATTAAAGAAGTACGTTAGCCAGAAAAGAGATCGTATGAGAGCTATGAAGGCCGCCAATGCTGACGCCGAACCTGTTGATGTAAAATAATTTTATTTACTGTTACGAAAAAGTTTCAAGATTTTTCTAGCTACACTCAGGGTCAAAATACACATGATTGATTGACTTTTCAAACATGTTTAAATTGTCACTTCATTACAATGCTGACCTCACGAGACTGTAAGAAGATATATTTCAAGATAAGCGTAATCTTGTAAAGAAAATATATGTTTTGTCAGCTCTATGATTGCGAAGGTGCATGTGCTCCACGTTTCTTCACCCCTTTACCAATCAGAAGCATAATAAACGATTTAAAAATGAGTGCAGCTTGAACTCGGGTATCTTCCAACGAGTCCTTTGCTGCGGCAATAGCTAAAACATCGAGAATTCCATCAAGATTAATTATGAATAGCGTCTCGGCACAAAGAATATTCCCTAACATCCATATAGAACGATTTCGTGGGATTGGATAGCCATCTTTCGCTATGACTTTCAAAACTTCTTTGACGATTGCACCATTATCGAAGCAAGCGAGGAACTTTGCATTTTTCTTCGCTACAGAGAGATTTTGAAGAGTACCTGCAGCGAATTCACGTGTCTCATTGTTACTATCATGCAATAAATTTATTGAAGCTTGTAGAAGCCCAACGTGCTTGACCATGGTTAATATATTTTTGTCATGAGCTGTTAAGTTTTGAAGGCCACATGCTGCTGCATTTCGTATCAAGTCATCAGAATCAGAAGCACACGCTACGAACATATCAAGGACGTCACTGTGCTCTATCATAACCTTCTTGTTTTCGTAGCAATGAGCAAGATTCACAATTACATTCAATGTGTTTGCCTTCGCATCCGTAGAAATCATGTCATAGCGTACAACCTTTAGAAGTAAATCGAGGAAACCGGCATGCTTTGACATCAGGTCTTCCGCTGATGGAGCACTAGACAAGTTTCGTAGGGCCCCAAGTGCGCCCTCTAGCACATACGTTGCTGCATCAGCCCGCCCACGGTTTGACGCAAACTTTTCTACGGTATCTGAAGTGCTCAAAGAATCACTGCTTTCACTTGGCGATTCACTGCGATCCTCATTCGTATATTTTTGTGATGTGTCATCTCTTTTCCGTCGAGACGTATCTTTAACTATGTTTGATGTGTATGTGTGCCCGGAAATTACAGTGGACAGAGCTTTCTTTACTACAGAGCTCAACAGTGGCAACAAGTCCCTACCTATTTGTCTGAAAGATTCTTCTTTCACAACAGACGAACATCTATATACAAATCGAAAGGCTTGACATATTTTTCCGATTTCAACCATATCTTCTTCACAATTACGATAGCTTTCAATGCTTGAAATCCTGGAAGAGGCGATCATTAGTTTCTGGCAAAGTGCGTTGGCAGCTCCCTGCTGGATTTCACAATCATGTCGAACTTGATCCTCGTGATCAAACTCTCTTACTATGTTGCTTATGGAATCTAATCTGTCTTTGCTATTAACTGCTAAGCTTAATGCTGGTTCACATTTTCAAGATTGTATGAGAAAATAATCACTCAGACAATTGCGATTGTCCGTCCCTTCCACAACTTACCTTCAATAAACGGCTTAATATTTTCAAGTTTCTTCGGACGTTTTGCCCATGGCCCTGGAGGTCGGACATACGGTTGCATTCCCATCGATAGGAAAGGCCCCTCCTGCGTTTTATACGACGGATAAGTTGCGTGTCAATTCAAGAGGAAAGTTTTGTCAACGCTAATTTTGTTGGCTTCGACGAGACACTCTTGTACTTAATTACTCAAGAAACAGGTTATGATGTATTAAAGAGCAATAGATTCGACAGGGTAGATATCAACCCCTGCATGTCATGTAGTTTGAATGCAACAGGTTCGTTTTCCGCACAATACTTTCTTTCTTCCTCATGGTCGTCATTCGTCATTGGCGTAGCATTGTTTGAAGCATTTTTTCTCAACGCTTAACGCAAACAGAAATTTTAGGGACGTAATTGATGAACGAATTAAGAATTCACACTTATTGATATTCATTTAATCGGAAGCTTCTTCTTTCTATGTACATAATATGTACCGGTATTTACATTTTGGTTAGACAATTAGACATACTTTGTAAATATGTATTCACTTCTTGCGACCTTTTTAGTCAATTGTGTTCTGAAAAGTAGAAAACAAAATTGCATACGAACCTTCGTTCTTTCTGAAAAATTATTGCCGGATGTTACTACCACCTAGGTAGCATTTAGCCACACTGCCGTTAAGAACACATGACGACACAATGAACGTCGACGTGTCAATCCAAGACCAAGCGGTCACTA
>Ga0209092_10004416_pt1 | contig 11758 bp, 11 predicted proteins | sample FraStrMetagenome_FD_187446 | JGI IMG/M metagenome (GOLD analysis project Ga0209092, IMG submission 187446) | Marine eukaryotic phytoplankton communities from Arctic Ocean - Fram Strait ARC3M Metagenome (SPAdes) (version 2) | ecosystem: Environmental > Aquatic > Marine > Oceanic | place: Fram... | reverse complement strand
ACAGTACATAAAAACCCTTTAGCAATAGGAACGAAGCGAGGGAATAGTGTTACATATAATGTACATTGTATATTATAAGCAACATAATGTCGACGTAGGTTGGGAAAGGTCAGAGCCCATTGTACTTTGTGTATAAACAATTACCTACTCCAATGTCTTGGCTGGTGCAGACTCACATGAAGCGCATTTTTAAGATTAGACGGGACCGTAACAGGTTCCGTCTGACTGAAACAATCTACATGAAACTAAAACATTATTACATTCGTAATAATGCAATAATAGTATCATCTTACTTACTTCTATCAACATACGTAGTATGATTAGTTTGAGCGTTAGCGAAAACTTGTATGAACTTGTTCATACACTACTAGTTAAGTAATATCATTGATAAATAACTTTAATACTATTAAGGATTAGTCACGGATGAAAATATATCATATAACAGAAGCTCCTAGAGTCGAGCCAACAGTTGGTAAAGGTACGCCACCAAGTAATAGTGGACCAAAACTTAATGCTCCAAAAGCAGCAAGTACTACAGGCGGTAAACCTTTAAAAGGACAAAGTCTTAAATTAAACGGTGTAAACTATCAATGGAAAGGTGCGTCGTGGATTGTTACTGATACATCTGAATTTAAAGGAAAAAATCCTCCTAAAATGGGCGCAATGGCAGATAGTAATGCTAAAGAATTACTTAATCAAAAAGCAGCTAAAATAAATGGCGGCAGTGTTAAGCCAACAAACACAGCACCTAAAACAGATGCTCCTAAAATAGATACTCTTAAACCTGATGCTGATGACGTTAAGCCAAAGCCAAAAGTAAACAAAGCTAAGTTATCATTTTTGTCAAAGACTTTCAAAGCACTTAAGATGGGCACATTAACTCAACTAATTTTTTCAGCACAATTTCTTACTTTACAATCTGACAAATATATAACTTATATAGAGAACCAAGTTAATAAAGGCGAGCCTATTGATGTTGCAAACGATCCAATATTAAAAAGAATTAGATATGATGTTGCAGAACATGGCGTAACTGCATTAATGGCTTTTTCATTAACGGTTACTGCCGGCGGTGTTGCTGCTACAAGAATTATTAGAGCTATTGGTCTTGCATCTGCAACTTTTCCTGGCGCTGGATGGATCGCAGCAGCAATTGCTGGTGCTACATGGCTTGGAGTTGGATACGTAACTCAATTAGTTGCTGGATGGTTATCCAGTCGTGCATTTGCAGAAGGTGTTGTAGACTTTATGATAAAAGGTCCATTTAGTCCTCAACACGTACATGATTACATTAAGTCTTATGCTAAACTGATGAATAAACCAGTACCAGAATCAATAGAATCACTAGAAGAGTCAAGCGAAAGTACTGTTAACTTTGCATCTATTGGTAAAGAACTTATGGATCCAAAATTAAAAGCAGCACTTGTTAAAGCTAAACAAAAAGGTGCAACTGGTAAAACTGCTATAAAAGTCTTAGATAAAAGACTAGACTTAGCTATATAAGAGGCATTCTAGTTTTTTCAGTTGTTTCAATATTTTCTTTAACAATCTGATTTAATATCTCCATATCTTCTGGAGTTATTTTATACATTAAATCGTCATACGTAAACGAGCCACGCATATACCATCCTAGTCGATATCTAGAATCTTTAATTTGTTTTGTCTCTCTTTCTAAATCGTCAGCTAGTTGGATTATATCAGGTTCCGAGAGTTTAACGAGCTGACTCCGAAAAAATTTGAATAATCAATATCCAAATTAGTTTTATACTTATTTTTACATTCTTCATTTTGGCACTCAACATCAAATAATGGAAAGTTCCATTTTTGTGTAAGTTCAAAAATCTTATCTTTTAGTTTTGAATAAAATTCTGCATCAGAAGTCTTAATAAAATTACTAACTTCGGTTACATCTGTTTCAATTTCTCCGTCTTTAGATATAGACTCAATGTGTGATACTGCAAGATCTAAGTTTAATGTTGCAGTTCTAGCATATACATCTTGCATTAGTTTTTCTAAATCTAAAGCATTTTCTTCAGTACGTTCCAATTGTTGTAATTGCCATAGTTCTCGTTGTAATTTATAATTCTGCATACTAAAATTTGTAGTTTGCTCATATGTAATAGGACGAATGTGAAATACAAAATCTCCTGTTTCAAATGCAAATTCCAATGGATAGTCAGTAAATCCTTCTAACAACTTTCCTAAGCTAATACTACTTTCGTTTACATTAGTACATTTGGGGCAAGTAGTGTTAGCTGGCATTTCGTCGCCGTATGTTGATATCCTCATACTAATAAGAATAAAATCAATATCATACCCTACTAGTTGCCAAGGGTCTAAGATATTTGGGATACAACTTTTTATTACATCTGCAGTAGCTTTTCCAGTAAACAATGCATCAGGAGTTTTAAATAAAATCTCATCCATTGCATTCATGCCGAATACTGGTAAACTATTAGGTTGTTCGTCTTGCAGAATGTCTTTGTTGTACCATTTGCCTTTACTTGGAAGATCTACAAAGAGTTTAGGCTGTCTTTGATGGTTTTGTAAAAAACTGCTCATATTATAATCCTGCTAAATATATACATACAAATATTTATATCAGATATTTCTAAAATTAGTAGAACTGGAAATTAATCTATGGCATTAGATCCAAATGAGTTAAACCAAATAGTAGGAGCCATTAAAGAAGGCTTTAAGCAATCAGGCGGCAACTTCCAAGGTAGCAGCAGCGGCGGAAGCAACACTGTAGGTCGAGCAACAAAACTAGCCGGTGATGCTGTTAAGGACGGCGGAAAAGCATTAGGAATGGCTCTTGCTCAAGGTGGCGGAAAAGTTTCTGATTTCTCAGAAACAATTTCTAAAAGTCTAGGCCCCCTTGGTGCTGCATTTAGCGGCATTGTTGGATATATTGATCATACTAATAGTGCATTTCAAGGATTGAGCAAAGTAGGTGCTGGTTTCAACGGAGACCTAGGGAGATTAAGAATAGCTGCTGCTGATACTCGAATGGGATTTGATGAATTTGGATCACTAATAGGAAATAACACACAAATGTTAGCATCTTTTGCTGGCGGTGTTAACGGCGGTACAAAGCAGTTTCAATCACTTAGCAGAGCAATGTTTGCAGACGGTGATATGATTAATGGTTTTCTAAACTTAGGATATACTGTTAATGAAGCTAATGAATTCTTAATGACAAACATGACGTTATTAAATCGCCAAGCCAGACGTGATAAAATGGGTACTGAAAGTCAAGTTAAAGCAGCATTAAATCTTGCTTCAAGTATGGACGTTATGGCAAAACTTACTGGCGATAGTGTTAAAAAACAGCAAGATGAATTAGTGGATGCACAAAGAGACGGTGCAACACAAGCCAAGTTACGTTTGTTAGAAAAGCAAGGCATCGAAGGAGTTCAAGAAGGCTTTAACACTGCTTATACAGGACTTAAAGCAGGTGGCCCTATGTTGCAAAAACTCTTCCAAGACATGACACAAACAGGTGTGCCAATGACTGATGCAACAAAAGCATTTGCAGCGCGAAATGGCGAAGCAGCAGCAATTGCTAAAAGGATGGCAGCAGTTAATAAATCGAATTTGTCTAAAGAAGAAAAGCAAGCACGGTTAACAACATTATCACAGCAAGCAGTAGCTGCCACAATGAAATCTTCAGATAGTGTGCAAAATCTTACAATAGCATCATTAGGTCAAGTTTCGGATTTTAGTAAACTTGCAGCAGACTCGTTAGAAAAAACTGGCCCAATAATAGATCAAATGAATGACTATGCTACAAAACAAGGTTTAGTATTAGGAGAAACACTTAGCTACCAAGATGCATATAAGAACATATTTAAAGAAATTAAAACTGAAAGCGAAACACAAAAAACCGGCGGAGGCGACGGCCAAGGTGCTCAACTAGCAATAAATGCAGCAACACTAGCATTAGCAGAATCAGCTTCTAAAGTTAATTTAGCGTTAGGCGATCAAATTAGTACTAATGAAAAAGTAAGTGGATTACTTTTTCAGGCGGCTCAAAAGTTAGACGCTTTTGTTAGCGGCGCAGCAACAGCCGCAGTAGGAGCGTTGACACTTGTACCAGGATCATCAAACGCACAGGGTTCCGGAAGTGTAAACGGTATGCCAAGCGGAACAGCAATTAATCAAATAAATGACAGCGATAAAAGCCAGGCAGAGAAAGAAGCGTTTGTAAACTTCTTTGGTGCAACTAATTTTGACGGCGATGCATTAAAAGTTGGTATTGTTAAGATCGACCAAGATGCAATAGCACTTAATGCTAAAAAAGGTCTTGCCACAAGAGGTGACACAGATGCTCTGCCAGGACAAAGTATCTTTGGTGACATTTGGGATTCAGTCACTGGCAATAGCAATCCTACGCCAAAGGCACTAGGCGGCGGATTTAATGCAGGCGATTTCCTTAAAGTTGGCGAACAAGGTCCGGAAACTATGATTGCAGGGTTTGACGGAGCAGTAATACCAAACATGAAACAAATGATGAATAGAATTCCTTCTATTATTGAACAACTAACTACAGGAACACAAACGTCAGAAGCTAGTAAAGCTGTAGCAGCACAGATGGGAATGAGTGGCAAAAGTGCAAACGACTTTGCAGCACTAATACAACAAGCGCAAACCACGAACGAGCTTTTATCACGCTTACTCGGGGTAAATACAGCACAAGGCCGAGTAGGTGAGAAACAATTAAAATTAGCTAGAGGCGTTGGTAATTTAATGACGGGATTAGGTAGAGCATGAGCTGGAAAAAACATTTTACACCTGTACAAACAGGAGACAACCCAAATGGCAGCTATGGACCTATAAGTGGTTCTAGTTCTGCTGGCAGGCCGGGACCTGCAAGATCAAACTATTCAAGTTACTTACCTGATGTATATGTAGGGTCGCCAAACAGAGTTGAGCGCTATGGACAATATAATACTATGGATATGGACAGTGAAGTAAACGCTGCACTTGATATCCTTGCTGAATTTTGTACACAGAAGAACAAACAAAACAGTACTAACTTTAAATTTGCATTTAATAAAAGTGCAACAAATAATGAAATTAATATTTTAGGTCAGTATCTAAAGCAATGGTGTAAACTAAACAACTTTGATACACGTATGTTTAGAACATTCCGTAACATATTTAAATACGGTGACGCAATATTCCTTAGAGATCCAGAAACTAAAAAACTGTTTCATGTTGATCCTGCAAAGCTAACACGTATTATTGTTAACGAATCAGAAGGCAAGGTACCAGAGCAGTATATTATTAAAGATGTAAATCTTAATTTTACTGAAATGGTTGCTACTACTCCGCATATTACTAATGGTAATATTACAGGGGGCGGAGGTGGTGGCTATACTACTGGCGGCGTTCGAGGAATGACAGGTAATGCACCACAGCAACAAGGATCACGTTTTGCTACAGCAGATGGTGAAGTTGCAATTGATGCAAAACATGTATTACATTTAAGTTTATCAGAAGGATTAGATAATAACTATCCATTTGGTAACAGCTTACTAGAAACTATTTTTAAAGTATTCAAACAAAAAGAATTACTTGAAGATGCTATTATTATCTATCGTGTACAACGTGCTCCAGAGCGCAGAGTATTCTACGTTGACGTAGGTAATATGCCTTCACACTTAGCAATGCAATTTGTTGAGCGTGTTAAAACAGAAATACATCAAAGACGTATTCCCAGTGCCACAGGCGGCGGAACTAATGTTATTGATAGTAGTTACAATCCGCTTTCAATTAACGAAGATTACTTCTTTCCACAAACAGCAGAAGGGCGTGGTTCAAAAGTTGAAACACTGCCAGGCGGAACTAACCTAGGAGAAATAGATGACCTTAGATATTTTACTAATAAGCTCGTACGCGGCTTACGAATTCCTTCCAGCTATCTACCTACGGGGGCTGACGATGGGGCAAGTTCCTACAATGACGGACGAGTTGGTACTGCATACATACAGGAATTAAGATTTAATACATATTGTGAAAGACTTCAAGGATTAATTGTAGAAGAATTTAATCAAGAATTTAAACGCTACTTACTTGAAAAAGGTGTTAACATAGATACAGCAATGTTTGATCTATCATTTGAAACACCGCAAAACTTTGCAGCATATAGACAATCAGAATTAGATAATGCTCGTGTACCAACATTTACACAAATGAGTGCTATTCCGTATATTTCAAACCGTTTTGCAATGATGCGCTTCTTAGGCATGAGTGAAGAAGAAGTTGCACAAAATGAACGTTTATGGAAAGAAGAAAATGACGAGACTCTTAACACCGGCGGAGAAGATGCAAGTGCAGAAATGCGCGGCGCAGGTATTAGTAGTGCAGGCATTAGTGCTGACATCGATGGTGCAGAAGATATTCTTGCAGATGAAGGCGAACCAGAAATAGGTGGAGAAGCACCTCCACCAGAAACAGCAACAGGAGCAGCACCAGCAACGGCTCCATCAGCAGGCGGTGGCGCAGCAACAGCGCAAACGATATAAATACAATATGATACTACGTGAACTATTTTACTTTGATAAACAAACAGGCGAGTCTAATGAAGACGATCGTTACGATCCTCGTTATGACGACAGTGTTGTTAAAATGAACGACACTCGTAAGACACGTCTTACTTTGAGCCAAATTAATCGTGCAAGGAAAGCAAGTGAACTACATACTACTGAGAAGGCTGGGGAACTAGACTTTATAAGACAAATGTATGGAATCGCAGCGCAAGCAGCTGAAATGTAAAATTAATGGCAAAAATAGATAAGAGTTTATATACAAAAGATCAGTATAGGGCTCTTAAAGCCAAACGTAAAGCAGACAAACTGCGAGCAGCACAAGCAGAGTCTCATACACTAACAAACGAAATACCACCAATAATAAACACAAATACTGCTTTTGTTCTGGGCAATGGAACTAGTAGATTATCTATATCTCCAGAACATTTAAAGCAAGTAGGAAAAGTATACGGCTGCAATGCTTTGTACAGAAGTTTTTGTGCAGACTACTTAATTGCAGTTGACACAAAAATGATAGTTGAAATTAACAAAACTGGCTATCAAAGAAAAAATCAAGTATGGACTAATCCTAATAAACTTTTTGAACGAATGGAAGGTTTTAATTTTTTCCAACCTAGCAAAGGGTGGTCAAGTGGACCAACTGCATTATGGTTAGCTAGCCAGCACAATTATACAACTATCTACATATTAGGTTTTGATTACAAAGGCAATAATGAAGGCAAACACTTTAATAACATATATGCTAATACTGAAAACTATAAACGTAGTGATGATACTGCAACGTATTACGGTAATTGGCTACGGCAGACTAAAAAAGTTATTGAAGAAAACCCCAATATACAGTACATAAGGGTTATAGCAGCTGATAATATTATTCCACCCGAGCTAAATAATATTGTTAATTTTAAACATATTACGGTAGATATATTTGAAAAAATGTATTCTCTCCCATAAATGGTTCGTTTTGAGCCTATTATCATGCCATAATCCTTATATATAGTAAATACAACTGACAGCCTTACCATAGGTATATAACTTTTACAGGAGAAGATAAAATGGCAACTCAAAATAAATTTGAACAAATGCTTGAAAAACTTGTCAATGAAGACAAGGCAGGAGCAGAAGAACTATTCCACGAGATTGTGGTAGAAAAATCACGTGACATATATGAGTCACTACTAGAATCAGAACTAGACGACGAAGCAGTTGAAGAAACAACTGACGAAGAAGTTGAAGAAACTACAGATGAAGAAGTAGAAGAAACAGCTGACGAAGATCTAGACGAGTCAGATGATGACGCAGAACTAGACGAAGACTTTAACTTAGACGAATTTGAAGTTGAAGCAGATCCAATGGATGCTATGATGAAAGACATGGAAGTAGACGGCGACGAAGGCGAAGCTGATATGGACATGGACGACGATGGTGAAGAAGGCGATGTTGAAGATCGTGTTGAAGACCTAGAAGATGCATTAGACGATCTAAAAGCAGAATTTGAAAAAATGATGGCTGGCGATGATGATGATGATGAAGACGGCGAAGAAGCCGGCGACATGGACATGGATATGGACGCTGAAGAGCCAGAAGAAGAAGCAATTGCTTTTGAAGCAACTGACGAAGAAGTTGAAGAAACTACAGATGAAGAAGTTGAAGAAACTACAGATGAAGAAGTAGAAGAAGCTAACAAATCTGAAGCAGAAACAATGCGTGAGTATGTAGAAAAAGTAAATGCAACAATGGGTGACAATGGTGCAAACACTAAGTCATCAGTAGCAACGCCAAACAACATGGGCGGCGATGCATCAAACTTAGTACAAGGCGGAGAAGCTGACACTAAAGGTACAACAGGCGGACTAGCTGCAAACACTTCTAAAGAAGATAATGCAGGTAACGTTAACGTACCAGGCGGTAAAGCATCAAAGTCACTAAAAGGTACTAAAGGCCATGGCGCAGAGAAAAAAGGCGCTGGCGAAACTGCTGACAACAAGAAATCAACTGTTGGCAAATAAGTAAGGACTAAGGATGAATACTTTAAGAGAACACCTAAGTTTCGACCAAGCGAAAATTGTCGTTGAGTCTGCTAACGAAGGAAAAGACTTGTACATGAAAGGTATCATGATACAAGGCGGAGTACGCAATGCTAATCAGCGTGTGTATCCTGTAAACGAAATTGGCAGGGCTGTCAAAACTCTCAGCGAACAAATTGCTGGTGGTTACAGTGTTCTTGGCGAAGTTGATCATCCAGAAGGCCTTAACATAAACTTAGACCGTGTAAGTCACATGATATCCGAAACTTGGATGGACGGTGATAACGGTTATGGTAAATTAAAAATACTACCTACCCCGATGGGACAATTAGTTAAAACAATGTTAGAAAACGGAGTTAAACTAGGAGTTTCATCGCGTGGTAGCGGTAACGTATCAGAAGACGGTAGCGGCAACGTTAGCGACTTTGAAATTATTACAGTGGACGTAGTGGCTCAGCCTAGCGCCCCTGGAGCATATCCGACACCAATCTACGAACATTTAATGAATGCACGTGGTGGCATGGCGGCATATCAAATGGCACAGGCAACAAGACAAGACCCCAAGGCACAAAAATACTTAAAAGAATCTCTGATTAATATAATCAGCAGACTCCAATAAAAGGAGAAAAAAATATGTTGGAAGCACTTAAAACACTTTTTGAAAACGATGTAGTTTCTGAAGAAGTACGTGCAGACATCGAAGGAGCATGGGAGCAAAAGATTCAGGAAAACAAAATGCAGGCAACTGCTGAGTTACGTGAAGAATTTGCTAAAAAGTACGAGCACGATAAATCAACTATGGTTGAAGCTATCGACTCTATGATCTCAGAACGCCTTGCAGAAGAAATTGCTGAGTTTGCAGAAGATCGCAAACAACTAGCTGAAGCAAAAGCAAAATACGGAGTAGCAATGCGTGAAAATGCAGATCTACTAAAGCGTTTTGTTTCTGAGTCACTAGTAAAGGAAGTTTCAGAACTGCATGAAGATCAAAAAGCAATTGCTGATAAATTCAGTATGCTCGAGAACTTCATCGTTGATGCACTTGCAAATGAAATTGCAGAATTCCACGAAGATAAAAAGGATTTAGCTGAAACTAAGGTAAAACTTATCAAAGAAGCTAAAAATAAATTTGCAGAAGTTAAAACTAGCTTTATTGCAAAGAGTGCAGCTAAGGTATCATCTATTGTTGAATCAACTCTTACTAAAGAGATTGGTGCATTAAAAGAAGATATTCAATCTGCACGTAGCAACGATTTTGGTCGTAAAATGTTCGAAGCTTTTGCTTCAGAGTATGCAACAAGTCACCTGAATGAAAATTCAGAAACTGCAAAACTAATGCAAGTTGTTGCTGCAAAGGACAAACAACTAGCCGAAGCTAAAGCATTTGCTGTTAAAGCAAAAGAATTAGCAGAATCTAAGGATCAAGAAAACAAGCGTATAACAGCAATAGCTGAACGCAAAAACAGACTTAATGATTTAATGATGCCGTTGAATAAAGGGCAAAGAGAAATCATGACAGATTTACTGGAATCAGTACAAACCGATAGACTACAAAAGTCTTTTGATAAGTACCTCCCATCCGTAATTGATGGAAATACTCCGGCAAAGAAGGCAGTCTTATCAGAGGCAAAAGAAATCACAGGCAACAGAGACAATACTACAAAAACAAACACTAGTTCAATGCAAGATGATAATGTCGTTGACATTCGTCGTTTAGCTGGTTTAAAATAAGGAGAAAACTATGTCGGAACTACTAGAAAGCCGCTGGTCTGATACAAAAAACGCACTTCTTGAGGGTCTACAGGGCACTAAGAAAGCTGTTATGGCAACTACACTTGAAAATACACGCAAGTATTTAAGTGAATCTGCTGGAGCAGGCGCAACGTCAGCTGGCAATGTCGCAACTCTTAACAGAGTTATTTTACCGGTCATCAGACGTGTAATGCCAACCGTTATCGCTAACGAGTTAGTTGGTGTTCAGCCTATGACAGGCCCAGTGGGACAAATCCACACACTAAGAGTTCGTTATTCGGACACTTTTAACGCAGGTGCATCAGGTGCAACTGCAGGTGAAGAAGCACTTTCACCATTCAAGATTGCTGAATCTTATTCAGGCGCAACAACTGGTAAAGCTGCAAGTACAGCAGCACTAGAAGGTGAAGCTGGTAATAAACTAAGCATCCAAATCTTGAAGCAAACAGTAGAAGCAAAATCACGCAAGCTATCAGCTCGTTGGACTTTTGAAGCTGCTCAAGATGCACAATCAATGCACGGCATTGATGTAGAAGCAGAAATCATGGCAGCTCTTGCACAAGAGATCACTGCTGAGATTGACCAAGAAGTATTAGCTTCTTTAGGTTCATTAGCAGGTAACGCTGGTTCAGTTTACAACCAAGCAACTGTTAGTGGTACTGCTACTTTCGTAGGTGATGAGCATGCTGCACTAGCAGTACTAATCAACCGCGAAGCAAACAAAATCGCACAGCGTACACGCAGAGGCGCAGGTAACTGGGCAGTGGTATCACCATTTGCACTAACAATCCTACAGTCTGCAACTACAAGTGCATTTGCACGTACAACAGAAGGTACATTTGAAGCCCCAACTAACACTAAAATGGTTGGTACATTGAACAACGCAATGAAAGTATATGTAAACACATATGCAGCTGATGCGTCTGACATTGTTATTGGTTACAAAGGTTCAAGCGAATCAGATGCAGCGGCATTCTATTGCCCATACATCCCGCTAATGAGCTCAGGCGTTGTACTAGACCCAACATCATTCGAACCAGTTGTGAGCTTCATGACACGTTACGGATATGTTGAGCTAAACAACACTGCATCGTCTTTAGGCAACGCAGCTGATTACCTAGCAAAAGTTGACATGGCAACAAATGCTGCTAACGTAAGTTTCCAGTAAACTTTAGTTTAATAGCAAAAGAAAAGGGCACTTCGGTGCCCTTTTTTATGACTTTATTTTAAGAGCCCTAGTATTAATTTGTTAGAGCTCTTTTCTCTTTTGTGATAAATACTTATGTCGTAAATCGTGCCGTGTTTCGCGGACTTATGCAGAACTGACCCACTGCGTAAACCTAGAACGTTTTAAAGGAGATAAACAAATGGGAAGACCACTTAATAAAAGATTTTTCGGAGAGCCAACAGCAGATGGTACCGAAA
>Ga0209092_10004414_pt1 | contig 11760 bp, 1 predicted proteins | sample FraStrMetagenome_FD_187446 | JGI IMG/M metagenome (GOLD analysis project Ga0209092, IMG submission 187446) | Marine eukaryotic phytoplankton communities from Arctic Ocean - Fram Strait ARC3M Metagenome (SPAdes) (version 2) | ecosystem: Environmental > Aquatic > Marine > Oceanic | place: Fram... | reverse complement strand
TGCAACAGTTTTATTTATATCTAAACCTGCTACAGAACCAGCGTCTATACTTTTTATTCCATAGATTCTGTTCTGTATCATACTATACATCTTCTTAACATCGTTAGGCTCAAATGTATCAGGATTATGTAACATTACATCCTTATCTTTATATGACTTATGCATCATAGCTTTTCTTGCTACTCCGTGAGTCTTAGGAACCAATCTATTATTCATAACTTCAGCCATAACTAATAATTGAGACTCAATAGCTCTCTTAAGTTCAAAGTTTTTAGTCTGCATAAGATTCATTAATACAATTGTATGTAAATCTAAACTCTGCTTCTTAGCATCTAACTTACCTCTAAATGGAATAGGAATAGCAAACCTCTCTCTGTTCGCAGCATCTGCAAAAGATTTTTGAGTATCATAATCATCATCTTTAAGTAATACCATTGATGATAAATAATCTTTACCAGCTCCTTTAAAGTCACCTTGTCTTATTCTTTCTGTAGTTTCTTTTTCTACGGCAGGTAGTTTAACAAACTTAGCTGCACCAGACTTGTGTATAAGAGAACTTTTTCCATCAGTACTAACGTTTCCTTCTTCAATCTTTTCTTTAAAGAATGTTAATTCATCCTTTTTTCTTTGATCAAGACTTGACCAAGAACTATTTCTGTGATCAACTGTCTTTAATCCACCGTGGATTACACTTCCATCTGAAGGTAAAACTTTTGTTACTCCTCCTTCTCGAACAGTAATTGTGTTTGCTTGTTTCCAGTAATACAATTCACTCATACCTATAGCTTGCTTTAAAGATATAGTAGTAGATTCTTTTTCTCCTTTAGGAACATAACTAACATGTTCACCCTGTACATCCATATTCTTTGATCCAGGTATATGTAATACTTTATCGTATCCATCATACTGGTAAGACTTGTCATTATTAACTACAACATCTTTATACTTCTCGTTATAATTATCAGGGTTATAGGCATTATCTTTAGCCTCTCTTTCGTAGTCTAAGAAATCTGCATTGTATTCACCTGCAAAATATACACCATCTTTACTAGAAGAATCATACATACCCTCATACTTAGTTGCAGTATTGGATGAATCAGATACATCTTCGTTATAAGCTTTGTTTCTAACATCCATTTTACCAGCCTCGTCAGCACTATAGTCAGCAATTTTTCTCTCTTGAGCATCTATAAGTGTAGATGCTACAGATATTTCATCTGAACCCATTTGTTTCTCAGAGATAAACTTAAAAGCTGTAGCAGAAATGTCACCAACAGACTCTCTTGATCTTTTTCTATACTTTTCCAATGAAGCTGCCCTTAATTCAGGCATCATTTTCTCTAACTCCTGAGTAACATATACATTTTGATCCGTATCTGTACCACTAGGAAATAAATCTTTAAACTTCTTTGCTAATTCTTTCTTAGCTTTAACTACAGATTCAACGTCATTGTCAGCCATCTTTTGAGCAAACCATTCTCTCTCTTCAGACAACAGTTTTGCTTCAAAATCTAACTTAGAAGATCTAACTTTATTTATTTTTCTATTAAATTTATCTTTTAATGTTTGGTTAATATCAGTATTACTGTCTAATTCAATTTGAATATCTCTTAATATATCAAATACAGCAGAAAATTCCTCAAGATCCATCATAGTTTGTGGGGTAAGAGGTGGCTCTTCTCTTACTCTATCAACATCTAGTCTACGGTTTAATGAGTTAATACTTTCTTCTGACCATTTAACAAACTTAATCATACCTCTAACTTTGTCAGTTTTTTGATAAGCCTCTAAAGCTTCGTTAAGCTCAATCATTTGTTGATACTTAGTAAGAGCTCCTTTTCCTTCTTTTCTATTCTTTTGCTTTCTAGTGAACTCTTCACTTCTCTGCTCTGTAGTACTAGGCTTGTATGCTCCAGTAGCGTTAATTACTCTAGTCTTAAGTTGTTCATACAGCATATCTACAGTGCCTAATTCTGGGTCTGCAGCTATAGCTTCATCTCTTTCTTCTTTTTCTAACTTTTGCTGTTGAGCCTCTTTAGATAAGCTCTCTACAAGGTCTGCTTTAACTGTCTGAGTAAGTAGTTCTTTTGTTAAAGAATTAACTACATCCATCTCAATACCAAATGTTCTCTTTAAGAAATCAAAGAACCACTCTTTAAATGAATTAAATGCAGTAGCTTTTTTTGGATCAGAGAATACAACAGAACCCTCCATGCCTATTGCTGTAGCAAGTATTTCTTTTTGAAGCATTTCTTCAGACAATTCTGGATATAAAGCTCTAACTTGTGCCTCAAGTTCTGTACCCTCTAAGCTTTTTAAAGCCTTCTGCAGCCTTTTATTTGCCAATCCACCTGGAAATGCATCAATAAATATATGAGCAAACTCATGTATCACTGTGTCCGAAAAAATGGCATCAGGATTGATTAGTATTACAGGCTTTCCTGCAGCTTTAGTTCTTGGGTCGGAAGCTGAAAGTACACGGGAAGTCTTAACATCACTGTCAAGTATAACCTCTACATTCATAAGCTTTTGCATGTGTTCTATCTTTTTGATAGTCATGTCCATGCTTTCTACAGTTCTTCCATCTGTATCAAAAACTCTCTGCTCTTGATCTTTATATTGATCAACTATAGAGCTATCTTGAGACAGAACCTTTATTAGTTCTGCCTCTGTATATTCCTTTCCTTTATATTCTAGTTTACAACTCATAATTAACAGTCTTTATTTCCTTTTATGTTATTATCTATTAAAATCTGGTCTAAATTCTTTTTGACAATATCTTCATTTGACAAAGATACGTCTTTTTCATTAAATAAATCACCAAATTCTAATTTAATTTCAGTTTCATTCTTTACAGCAGTAGGTCTTGACTGAAATACATTACGATACATGCTAAATATTTTTCCACTTATTGCAACCATATCATCATTCAATTGATTCTGAGGAATAGTGGACTGTCCGTATCTTTCACCCTTAGCATACTCTACAATAGCACCCTTGCTAGACTTGTATCCTAATTTAGACACTCTTGCATATACTAAAGGTTGTTGTCCATTTGCAGCAAAATCAGCATACACATCACCAAGATCTACACCAGCATATTCATAAAGAAGTATTTCACCCTTCTTTGTTCTAGTTGTAATGTATCTTATTGGCTTAGATTGATCACTAAGGTCTTGAGCAAGCGTAAATGCCTGTTCCTGACTGTATTCTTTGTGATTATATACGTCAGCTTGTTTTAAAGAAATTCTTTTAACAACTTTAGGGTCATCAGCGTTATTTCTCATAGTTTGATCTACATAATTCTCATCATAATCAAATGCAAGTTCTCCTATTTCTCTTTTAGCTTTTACAATATCTCTTGGCAAATTTAAGTCTTGCAATATTTCGTGCGGAATGTGAGAAAAGAACTGACCTAGATTGTTAGCAAAACCTGAAGTTGCAAAAGCATACTTAACTAGTTGAACAGAAAGCTCTTTAGTCTCTTCATTTTCATACAAAGACAACCAGTCATTGTATATCTTGTCTTGGTAATGCTTAGGCTTATTCTTTGAATCTATAGTTATAAACTCATATCCATCTTTTGAAATATTAAACTGCAGTTCACTTAAGAAAAAGTTATTTGTATCATTAGTTTCTCTAGCTTGTTTTGCAGCAATTGGAAGATTTACAATTAAATCTTGAAATTCATTTTCTTTAGTTCCTTTTGCAGAAAAAGCTTCTGTTCCAGAAATAATATAAGAATAAAAAGATTTATCTAATACTCTAGCAAAATCTGAGTTTAATAAAAACTCTCCTTTTCCTGCTAAATCTGAAGCTGAATTAAAAGTTGCATCCATATCTTTGGTACCAGCCATAAATAAATTACTGTTGTTTAGCACTTCTCCAATCCAATAAACACTATTGTCAGTGTAAGCTCCTAAGGCTGTATTTTTAAACTTGCTTTTAAAACCACGAATTGCACCTGTTTTATTTACACTAGCTATTTTATTTTCAGCTATCAGTCTTTCCATTGTATTACCACCCGCTCCGCTAACTGCAGGCTTAGATGCTTGAATTGATGAAGAAAGTTGTTTTGCCATATCATTCATTAGCTCAAATGTTGCCAATATTTTTGAGTCAAACTCCTTGTCTGACACATAGCCTTCTTCTCTTGCTTCAAATATTTTATTCTCAAGTTCCGTTTCCATAAACTGTGGACCTTCAGGAGATATCATTGGCAACAAACCTTTGTCCTCAATAAGCTTTTCCATAGGAGTAACCCTGTTACCATTTTTATCTTTTAATGGCTCTGCAGTTTTACCTTCAGAATCTTTAGTTATCTTAACTAATTCTTTTAATATTGGTTGACCTAAGAATCTGTTGATCCATTTCATATCATAACCTGCTCTAACAAGCATAAGTCCTACACTAGAAGTTACACTGTTGTGATTACCTCTAGAGATGTAAGGATCTTTTGCTATATCTACATACGCATTAAGGAATGCAGATAATGTGTTAGCTATACTTCCGTCTTTTACTTTATCAAATGTTGTGTATTTGTTACCTTTTGAATTTGTTCCAGAAGTACCTTTTCCTAAGTAAATTCCAAGCCCTAAGTCTAAAGTTTGTCCCACAACGTGGTCCATCATTTGATTGGCTACTTGTCCTAATCCAGCTGCACCAGATGCATACTCAAATTTAGCTTTTGTTTGATGCATAGGTGAAAACAACTCAAGATTACCTAATTCTTTTTTAGGAAACAAAAAGTTTATATCATCTCTTAGTTGAGTACCATCAATAGACGTCATCATTGCATCATAAGTAAGAGGACTGCTTAATACAGACTTGTATAGTGCAATCATTTCATTCTGCTTATATTCTAGTGAAGACTTATCTTGTGTCTTTGTTATCTTTCCATTTACAATTTCAAGGTGGTTCATCATTAAGAACATCTTATCAATATCAAAATCACTACCAGTCTTTCCAGGTATAGCGTCATAGACTAACATACTGTCACCCATTCCTTCAGGCAAAATACCAACTATCTCAAGATAATCATTAGATGACATACCTTGGTTTGGAATACGATAACCCATAACCTCTAACGCAGAAGGATCTAGTTTTTCCATTATCTCTTCTCCTGTCATCTTAGTTATATCTAATCCTAAAGATTTAAGTAGTTTAGCTGCATCAGTGTGAGGCATCATTATTTGACCTGGCAATACAGTCTTGCCATCTGCAGACTTTCGAGGAGGCTGCAAACCTTTACCGTCATAATTCTTAGATACTATTTTTATTCCGCTACTATTTGCATCTATAAAAGTTTCTGACTCAACTTCTATAAACTCTTCTTTTGCTTTTTTATCAGCTAAAATAACTTCGTTGTCTTGCTCTAATTCTTCTGCAGAAGCTTGTTCTATATTTTTATTAGTTAATATAGTTGCTTTGTTTGAAGCTCTAGTTACTCCTACATATTTTAGTTGAGCCTTAATCTTGTCATCTCTAAAAGTATTGTCTATGTCATTTTCATCAACAAAAACATTTTCATAAGTAGAGCCTTGAGATTTGTGAACTGTATGCGCATATCCAGAGTCAAAAGTTTTTTGTATAACAACCCTTCCATTGTGGCTTATTGGCGCATGAGTTACAAAAGATTTTTTTAAAGCAGCAAGTCTTCTCCAAAAAGAAGCTGACTGTCCGCTAGGAGCCCTTAAAGCTGCTAATCTTATCTCTTCATATTTTGCTCCTATTGCATCAAAATCATTGTCTTCACTTAAAGCAAAAACTCTGTTTATTTTTCCTTTGTATTGTGAGGTCTCTGTAGGATCAAATGCAACATCTTTAATTTCGATGTATCTACCCTTAAGTACAATTCCTTCTACAGTTTCCTCTGACTCTTCATATCTTCTTACAACTGTGTGATCTGAAGAGTTTTGAATTAGAGGTTCTTTTGTTCTATAGTCTACACCGTAGCTAGAGTAAGCCATAAGGGTCGCTCCTTTTTGGTAGATATCAGTAGAGCCAGGAAACATAGCTTTTCTTATAGCCTCATTGTAATACTTAACTTTATTATTTGATCCAGCCAGTATTCTTACGTGCAAAGGATTTTTCTTATACTCATCCGAAGTAAATTGACTATACACTTCTGTTAAAAAGTCTTTGTTACTGTTTGTAAACTCAATTCCATTTTTAGTTTTATTCTTATAAGAAAAGTCGCCACTATTTCTCACACTCATTGACTCGTCAAGAACCTCATTGCTATTAGTTCTCATTACTTGAGTTAGCTTTGCTGTTTTTTCTGCAGAGGTTAACGCCTTTGAATCCGTATCTTGCTTAACTGGTCTTATCTGAGCGTCATCTCCTACAAAAAGTATTTTAGAATTCTTGTAAGTCTCTGTAATCATGTCAAACAAGTCATCATTTATCATAGAAGACTCATCTATTACAAGTACATCTAGGTTTACACTCTCAGCTTTAACAAACTTTAAGTTTGTAGCATCAAACTCTTCTATAGACTGGTCAGCTCTTAATCCAAGTAAAGAATGTAAGGTTCTTACATTGTAGTCTGGATTAGATTTTTTAATAACAGCATTCGCCTTGTGTGTTGGTGAGCTAAATACAGTCCTAGTAAAAGGATCATCAAACTCTTCAAAAACTTCTTTAAGTAAAGTTGTTTTACCTGTACCAGCATAGCCAATTAAACTCATTGTCTTAGAAGTCTTGTCATTTAGAAAATTAAGTATATCTTCTTTAGCTTGCTTCTGACCTTCATTTAATTCAAACACTTCGTTATTACTAGCTTCTTTTTTTACTCTAGTTTTTGTTATTATAGATTCACCTTTCGTACTTTCTAATCCAAATGGAGATACTTGTATAAATGACCCGCCATTAGTGGATATCTTTATAACTTCTTTATTCATCATTGCCATAAACAAAGACTGCACTTTACTTTTAATTTGTGGTATAGCATCAAAGTCAGTTTCTTTTTCAAGAGCCTGTATTATGTTAGAGTTTCCTCCTTTAGATCTTAAATCCTCTATAAGAGCATCATACAATGCGCCCATATCTTGGATTTGACCATCTACTATATTAAATTTAGTTATTAACCTTTCTTTACCTAAGTTAGAAAGCTCAGTAACTTTATCATGAAATCTTTTTAATAAATCTTTACCTTTAATTGGAGCTCCATCAATTACATAATCACCTTTCATTACCATTCCAGACAATATGGTTCTCTGTACTTGAGATCCTAAATTTGTTTCGTGTATTTTCTTTGTAGGTAATTGCTGCTGTAACTTCCATCCTCTATTAGATAGCTGCACAGTATTAAGTTCAAATTCAGATTTTAAGTTAGTAGTACCTGGCTCATTTATTCTAGTTGGCGCAACTGCACCTACTTTAACACCATCTATAGTTACAACTTCGTGTATCTCATCTTTAGCATTACGAGCATAAGTAGTTTTTTTAGTTCTAGGGTCATAACTAGTTTCTCCAACCATCTTGTTGTAAAGAGCCTCCATAGGAGTACCTTTAACTAGATTAGGTAATAATACTGCTTGAGAATACTTAAGGTATACAGGACGTCCATTATTCTGCATGTCAAAGTAAACACCCTTTAAAGGCTGTGCTGCAACCTTTAATTCTGCCTCTGTCATTTTTCTTCCAGATTCCATAGCAGCAAATGCTGACCTGTGAACTGGACCCCATTGCCCTAATCTCTGCTTAATAAACTTCCATCTACGAGGAGTAATCCATGCCTGTGCATCAGTAGTATTAACACCACCTTCGTCATCTTTGTCTACTTCGTAAGCGTTAGCAATAGATTTGTCAGTCAAAGAGTCTTTTATCTTATCTACGTATCTTGAAGTAACCTCTACACCCTTTACAGTAGCTTGATTAAATATAAGGCTATCTGCATCAGTTATTCTTAAGTACTGACCATCTGTATATGTAGCTGGTATTCTTTTGATAAGGTCTACAGTGTTTTTGTAATAAGCAGGATCTCCTGAAAACAACTTTCCGTACTCTATAGTAGATATAAGCCCATTAACAAGGTAATCTCCAGCAACTGCTATGCCTCCAGTATTGCTATACTCTGCGTCATAATACTTTTCTATAGCTTCATTCTTATTTGTAATTTTATTTAACTCATCTGCAGTCTCCTGAACTCTTTCTTGTAAAGTTTCTTTTATAGCTTCTCTTAACAAAACCATTTGTGCTTCAGAGATACCTTTTGCAGTAGTTAGTGGAAGTCCATTTGAATCATACAGAGACTCTCTAAGAGCTTTAAAATTATCACTATTGCTATTAGCTGAAAACTCTGGAAAGAGCTGTGACTGTAGTCCATTTACAGCGCCAGTGTGGTAATGAACCACTAATTCACTTTCAGGTAAACTGCTTAGTTCTCTTGCTACCTTTTTCATTCTATTATACTCATCAGTAAAGTACCCTGTGAATAAAGATATAGTGCTGTTAGGAATAAGAATTTCTCCTGTTTTTGGATTTTGCTGTATTTTAGTCTTCATCATTTTGAGACCAGTAAATTCTGCTTTACGTGATTTGTCAGCAGCAAGTAATGTTGGGAAATAAGACTTTCCTCCTATAGATTGTGCAAGCAACTTATTAAAACTATCATTAATAGCATCAACGTAATCAATATCTTTATTATCAGAACCATCATTAAGACCTCTACTTTTAAAAGTACTGGCAAGACCTTGCTCAAATGCTTCAATTCTTTCTAAGCTTTCTTTTCTTCTTTTAGCTTTATCAGTAATCTCTGACGCTGAAAGAAATTGTCTCCATCTAGAATTATCTGTATAGGAATCCTGCCCAAGCTCTTCTAAAAGAGTAGGTACAGTGAAGTCGTCAGCTTTAGATCTGATATCTTCTTTCCATTCGTTAATTTTGTTGCTTAGGTATGTTGGGTTGGCATAAGTATAGTAAGACTTACCACCATTTGCGAGAATATTACTGTCTGCAATATCAGTACTTCCTACTGCAATAGTCTTTGCTAAATTTACAAAATCTTTTTGACTAGCAAGAGGGTTGTTAAATACACCATCTTTAGATATTACACTATTCTTTGGGTTTTTTAAGTCAGCTACAATTCTTTTTGTACTATCGAATAAGCTTCTTATTAAGTCTCTCTTTCCTTCTTCCGTGCCATTCATGTCTAAATATAGATCAGTAATGTCAAGGTTTATGCTTTCAGATACACCATCTATTTCTGTAAAAACTCCTAGCTTAGTAACCATCTCTATAAAAGAAAGCATTGCTACGTCATGAGCAGTATTCTCTAGATCTGTATCTTTCTTTGCAGCTTTGAAGTCTGTGTCATATTGACTGTAAGCTTTTTTCCATTGCAATGATATTGCGTCAAGCTCTTCTTTTTTCTCTGCAGTAATCTTACCTTCTTTAATAAAATCATTCTGAAATCTATTACCCCATCTGGACACAATTTGTGACTCTCTAGAATTTGTAGAAGTTGCATTAATTACTTTATATTTTTTTCCATCAACTTCAGTTGCATAGAAATTAATTTTAGCTAGTGAGAATGCTTGAACAAATTCAGTTTTCTTATCAACAGAAAGTCCATCTAGAGTTTCTATAAAAGACTCCATCCAGTTAATTCCTTTTACTAGCTTAAGCCTTTCTTTCATTACATCAAATACATCAACAACTAATTCACCGTTACCATATCCAACTACGTCAGACAGTGCAGGCAACAAAGTTTTATATGCTTCATTAAGCTCTACAAAAGTAGGTAATCCTAAGTATGATCCCTCTAAAGCAATTCCATCTTTATCTACTTCCTCTATTTGAGAAAGCATTATCTTTACGTTAGTTGAAGCAGAGTTTAAAGGATTAACCTCGAAGCTGTCACCAATACCCAGGTTGTTACCTCTATCATCTTCACTTGTACCACCTTCTTCTGCTATAGTTCCTTCATATTCTCTTGAAGAATAATTACCAGTAATGTCTTCAACAAAGGTTATAACTTCTTTTACAAAGTCATCTTTGTATCTTAATACTGTATTAGCTCTATCTATACGAAAGTCTTTTATATCTTGACTATAATCACTGTCCTGAACACTTAATATGTATTCGGCAATAGTTTTATCTATAGAATCAGCCACCTCTTCAGGTGATCTTTTGGATGTGTTATTATTTTGATCTTTTAAAGATGCAAGATAATTTTTAGAAAGCGTTAGTATTATTTCTGAGTGATACTGAGTAGGTATATCATTCATCTTCTTTCTGTTGATGAAAAACTTTACATTCCCAGGCAACTCGAAGTAGTACTGATTAGTACCCTTTTTCTTGTGTAGCTGAGGCTCTAAGTTTAACATACGGCCAGCTAGCTCTGAAGGTATTACACCTGTTTCACCAGCAGCTTCCCAGTCACCAAATCTCTCTTTGAAATCTGTTCCAGCAAGCTTAGCCATTATAGCTTCTGCTCTTTCTTCACTGTTTAACGCTTTAGCTAATTTAACTTGCAATTCGGAGTCTTTCCCATTTGCTTTAATTTTAATAGCACATCCCATTCTTTTATGTATTTACATTTGTTATTATTATTCTTTGCAACCTGATTGTGTTGGTCCAGAATTTAAGTTATCAATATCAGTCTTACTTTCTGTAACTATCTTTACGTTAGATTCTTCAGATTTTCTTCTACCAGCATTTTTTACTTCTCTGGTAGTAGATGCATTCTTTGCATCTTTAATAAGATTTGCAACTGATTTTTTTGATTCTGGCAAAGATACAGTATTATTTTCTGTATTCCTAATTTCACTATCATTAACAGTGGGTGACTGTGCTGGCATATAGGCTTTAATTGGTAGCCCTAATTTTTTTGCAGCAAATAATCTATGCCTACCTTCTATAATTTCAAAGTTTTTAAATAACATAATAGGATTTACTTGACCTTCTTTATCAAACACTTCTACTAAGTAGTCTTCTTCTTTACCCATAACAACACCAGTGCTTCCTTTCACCATACTTGTTGGAATTTCAACCAATATGTTGTCTTTTCCAAACCCATAATCTATAAGTCTTTCTACTAAATTATAATTTAAGTCATTAAGATCTTTATTGGCTTCTGTTAAGTTGTTTATATCACCTCCTGCTAAGTTTCCAGCAGCAACTTGAGCAATAGGTACATTTCTACTCAATACTTCAACCTCACTAGCTTGTTGTGTTAATTGGTTATCAACCAGTTCAAATATATCATTTTCAAAAAACTCTTTAACTGGGTTTTCATTAGTAGTTAATACACCTGCATACTCAGGAGTCATAACATCTGCAAATTCTGTTATTTCATTTATATCAAATAATAAATCATTTAATATTCTATAAGCTAAAGTTTTTGCTTCATTAGCTTCTTCTGGTAAACCTTCTTCTATTAATGTATCATAGGTTTTTCCATAAAGCATTATAGCAGCTAATTTATTATCTACAGCATTAGGAGTTAATGCGTTAGGTTGTGACTTATCTACTCTAATATCTTTAATTAATTGAGAGTTTTTCAAATCAGATTCAGTAGCCATAGCTCTTCTTTCTGAAATAACTTTTAGTTTATTAGCATACCCACTACTTGATTGTGTTGTGGTTTTTTGTGTTATAGCTTTATATTCACTTACGTGAGTTATACCTTTGCTGGCAAAAAAGTCAATCTTAAATTGCTCTAGTTCTGCAAGTTTTTTTGAAGGAACAGTTATGCCATTAAATGTTTTAACTACATACTTTCCGTTAACTAAAGTTTCATTTAAAGAGTAGTAG
>Ga0209092_10004413_pt1 | contig 11760 bp, 9 predicted proteins | sample FraStrMetagenome_FD_187446 | JGI IMG/M metagenome (GOLD analysis project Ga0209092, IMG submission 187446) | Marine eukaryotic phytoplankton communities from Arctic Ocean - Fram Strait ARC3M Metagenome (SPAdes) (version 2) | ecosystem: Environmental > Aquatic > Marine > Oceanic | place: Fram... | reverse complement strand
CATGGAGAAATCAAATTATGTGAGCGTTGGTCCCATAATTTGATTTATTTTATCTAATCAACAGAACAATATTAAATATAAAAGCACTTACGTTTGTATGTATTTTTTCTCTTTAAGATTTTGATAACTCTCACCTTTCAAACTGAAACAGCAGAACTGGAGATAGTTATTCAACTCAACAATCAACTCTGAGTCCTTATCGCCATACAACCTAGCGCAACTTTGAACCTTTTCTTGAATAAGGCGTAAGCTCCTTTCCTTTTGTGATCCGTAGAGCTCGCAGGAGTTATGTTTCCTGCTTCTTGCGATTATGCAGCCACCTTCGCTAAGGAGCAAATTAATTGCTTGAATACTTTGTTTACTTCTTTTCTACTTGTAACGAGATTAGTGTTGAGTTACCAACCTATTATTGATCTATATCTAATGATTAGGCCTACAACACTTACACTAGATTAGTCAGACATCCTGTTACCTTATACTATTGCAGTCTGTATATAAAAATGTTCACCGTTGTTTTATAATTAACATATCGCATAGCATAAATCTGCAAGACGCACAATCCTTCTACAATCATGTCCGGACTCATCCAATATCTCGCATTCGTTTGCCTTCGCGAAAATGTGTTAGACTCAAGGTACTGAAAGTTCAAGAAAGAGTCACTTACCTTATTTTTCTCTTCACTTTTAAAATTATATTTTTATAGGCGTCAAGCATGTCACACGCCAAAAACGTGTCAACACCAAATTTCTTCAAAGTTGCCTCAAACTCTTTCAGAGTATTTTGGCAAATAAGGACGCTGCCTTCGTGAACATCGAGCCTCATCGCAACAACATTTCTTCTCATGGTACGACTAAATGCATCTTCAAGTGGCATTGCATCGTATATGGCTGTCATTGATTCTTTGATAAATTTTGATATCACAGCTAGGCTATGATCACAGCTAGAGAATGACAAATACAGTCGAACACATTCCATTAAAACTAGAATATGTTTCGAACCCATCAAATCTGTAATATTCCTTAGATTCGATTGACAACGCAAGCTCATGAAAATTTCCTTGAAAATAAAATGAGATAATGCTTGAAATTTTTGTTTTCTTTATCAATTATCTTGAAGGTTTGATAAGCAACTTTTCTTTAATTATTTGATTATTTTTGGTTGATTAACTTCATACCAAGGCAGTAAAATCGTTATGCCATCATTTTTCACATGACTGTTTTCTCCTCTGCTGTCTATTAAGAAACCAACAGTTAGACGAAATTACGTACTATCTTTCCCTGCACCGAGTACTATGACCTGAGGCTCTGGTTGGGAACTTTTATTAACAACACTATCGATTGCATACGACATAATTATGTCCATGACACAAACGCGCGATGTACCTCTTCACATGGCTATCGTACTTTGATAAAGCTTTTATCTACTGATCCTGGAAAAATAAATGTCTATCCGTTCTTGCGTCGACCATAATTACTTCCTTTCATATCAACCTGTACTCAAATCCCGTGATGCATCTTTCCTTTACTCAATTAGAAAATATTAGTTTTGAACAGATTTAATGAAGGGTTTAGAATATTGTAAGTGTATTACGTACCGATTCGACTAGAAGGTTGATTGCTGGTTTTCAATTTTTGTGTACTCTTGCCATTTGATACTAGAAGCAAGTTTGCAAATACATGAATATCAAAAATAACGCCTGCACGAGACTATCACACTGAAGCGCCTCTGCAAAAAACCTTGATACCATTAAGGGAAGGAATTATATCGACTATTTGCTGATCCCTTACAATCTTTACAAAGGCCTCTCATGAAATTTCATTCATGCAAATAAGATAGATAATAAAGCTAGCCCTTCTTCTCTATCTATCTCTCACATTTGTCCACTGTCGTGATCGAAAGAAAAGCTAGCCTTTTTCTCTTTCTATGTCTCGCATTTGTCTACTGCTGTGATCGAAAGAAAAGACTTCACACCCATAAACCATTAGATAATTGTTATCGGTTTAAAGAAACTAATCAAAAATTCTTGCCAATCGTGAGTCAATTCGACAGTCGAGATTGAAACCACTATGTCAATATTGAGATAATTTCCGGTTAGTATAAAAGAATATGACAACTGTATCCGTATATCATGGCTTGCAAATTACGATAACACTTACGTCACACTCAGATCCCCTCTCCAAATGGCATCGTATTCCGATATAAGCTCCTGTTCGAAATTACGATTTGATACTGGAAGCAAGTTTCCAAGTACATCGATAGACTTGGTGGAGGCTGATCGAAAAAGAGAAATGGGTCGTACATCGTAACCCCTCCTCGGTCCGTTAGAAACATCAGTCTCAACAGCGGCTTGACATTCCTCACATCATGTTCAAAAGACAAACCTTCCACAACCTCGTTCCGTTTCGATACTCCATCAAGATTACGACTAAAGTCAAGCGCCCCAAGTAACTCTAGCATCGCTCCATCCTCTCTATGCGAAGAATCCTTATGACGGTGAAGAAATCCTAAATTCACAATCCGTTCATTCGCAAATTTCGGCCAATACACGCTTTTACTTCTAACCACTCCTATGCTATTGCTGCGAATTTTTTTTGCTTTCCGACTTAAAGCGGGCTCAATAAACCTTAACAAGCACTCCCCTGTTATTACAAGGGCCCCCTTACCACGATGGGCGTCGTAGCGGGACTAGACTAACACTATGTCGAATGCTATCTTCAAATACGGACACGAGCTCCAGCAGCAACCTGTACTGCGTCCATAAAAAAAGGGGGGAAATCCATCGATTCGGATATTCGAGCAGCCGTCACCTCATCGTACAATGAATTACGAATGGAATTAGCATCATCATTATCGTGCCTCGCTTTCCTCTATTCTATTCATTCTATTGCTGTAGCTGTAACTTAAATTTTCATAGTTGTGCGATGTAAGCTACGATGCTACGATGTATGTGTGTGTGTGTGTTTTTATTCGTACGTGTGCGTGCGTTTATTCGTACGTGTGCGTGTACGTTTGTACGTGTACCAAATGAAAAAGAAACTGATGCAAGTTCCGAACCTCAAAAAAAAAAGTACATGTACCCGGTAATTGGATTATGAAGTATGAAGAAATCTTTTAACACAAATGTACAGGATTTTCGTCAAACCCTACAACACGGATTTTCGAGGATTTTCGGTAGCTCATAGCTCATAGCTCATAGCTCATGGCTCCTAGCCATTCATCTTCACTGTCAAATGTCAATTCAAACCTCAACACAACCTCACACTTTATACACACAACTAAGAGAGTTCAAAGAACAACTTATAGTCGGATTTCCATTTCTCTTTTTGTAATACTACCGATCGCATTGAACCAATATTTCAATGACAAGACCTAGTAGTAGAAAGAAAAAGACCAAACGGCTTTCGTCCACCCCTGAGTTTGCGACACCGCAGACAGAATCAAGTAAGGAGAAAAATGAGAAATGTAAAAGCAGCGAAACTGACAAAGCACAGTCGCCATCTCCCGTCCCAATCCTCGATGCAGTCGTTCACCGTATGAAAAATTTAAAGTATACTCCTCGGTCCATACTTCAATTAGCCACTTCACCAATTGGAAATACTATTGCAATTGCACGTGAGGGCGGAAGTGTGGAATTAGTTGATCCGAACCAGAAGTTCCGGACATTGAGCATCATACACGGTCTCCGCAATCGAGAAGTAGACTGCCTCGCATGGTCCTCTTTTAATGAAAACTCTAACGAGACGAGCAGTAGCGTTGATTACTTATTTGGAGCTAGCCGAGATGGTACAATGTTTCACTTGGACTTCAATCAAGCGCAACAACACGGTGTCTTTAATGTTGGAGGTGGCGCGATTTTGGCGCTGGAAACTTTGACGAATCGTTCCAATCGCCAGTTTTTAGCTGCTGCCTGTGAGGATGGAAGAATAAGGATTTTGGAGTACACTTATCCAGAAGAAATGTTTGTTCAGCTAACGTCGTTAAGCGTTGGAGGAGGGTCTTCACCAGTGATGAGTTTGGCATGGAATGAAAAGCAGCTTACGTTATATGCTGGCGTGATTGATGGAACAATACGAAAATTCGATTGTCGAAACTTCGAGCGGCAAAGGTGGAAACCCTCAAATATACGTATTACGGTAGAGAATTATGGGAAACGCGCCCCGACGCGTGTATGGGCTCTTTTAGCGTTGGACGATGGAACGGTTGTAAGTGGGGATAGCTTGGGGCATGTTCAATTTTGGGACGGTAACTTGGGAACCTTGATTCAAACTTACGAACAAAACGAAAGGAGAGCTGATGTTCTCACACTGTGTATTGATAAAAAGCAATCCAGCGTGTTTGCGTCAGGGATAGATAGCCGAGTGGTGTGTTTCAAACATAATGGAGAGAAGTGGATCAGTACTCGTGCGCATCGACCACATACACATGACGTGAAAGCATTTTGTACATACATGAAAAAGCGCCCATCGAATAGCAAAAGCCCGGGAAAGCTTTGCGAACATCTGGTGAGCGGGGGTACTGACACAAAACTATGCACCTATCTTGTTAATTCGTTCATGGAATTACGACCAAAGAAATACTTTTGCTGGCCTTCAGTAAGTCCAATAAGAGTAGCTAAGAAAGAACGAATTCTCACAATTATGAGGGAAACAGTTGTCGATCTCTACCGAATAAAAGATCGTTCTAAAATAGAGGATATCTTTGTGGAGAACAAGGATGCTACAATTCCAGAAGAAAATCAAAGGATTGGATCTGTGAGTGTTGAAAGTTCATATAATCTTGTTTGCTCAGCAGTGTCTTCAGATGGCAAACGTCTTGCGATCAGCGATGGATCATGTTCTATGCTTTTTGACCTTAGATATTCGAAGGAAGGAAAGCAAGAGCTTATTGAAGCTAATAAACTACTACTGCCTAAAAGCGCTAAGTCCCCTTGTACCAGTATGGAATTTTCTCCAAGTGGAAAGTTGTTAATTTGCGCAAAACAAGATGGAGAGATCGCCGTAGTAAACCTTTTTGAAGAAAAAGATTCAAATGGAAATTTCGCTGAAATTGTTCATATATTCAGTGACCATGTGGATCGTCCTTCAAAGACATTGCCTTTCTTTCGTCTGACTATAAGCCCTGACGGAAAATGGTTTGCTGCTGGTCGGAACACTCATGAAATTGGCTCAACACAAGTTTTTACTTTGGATAATTTCGAAGAAAACTCTTCAAAATCTTTTCGTCATTGGTGGTCTCTTCCATTACTTGAGTCACCTCATTGTAGCTTGAAATTTTGGGACAATGATGAGGTCGCAACTACGTTAGTCATGGCATGCGTCAACAACTCGTTTTTTATGTTTGATATAAACAAAAGGTCTTTCACCCAATGGTCAGGTGATGCTGGAGTGCATTCCAATATGTTTTTACCCAAAGAAGTCAACAATTTAGTTGATTATCCGGTGAGGTTAGCATTCAACCCCGGGAGTTCAAGTAAATTTATTTTGGTGAGTTTTTGCGATATTTTCTCATACGCAGTATTCAATTTAGCGATTATTATTTCCACGATTGTTTGAATAGAAAATGATGCGTAGAGCAAGGTGATATTTCGCCCACACATATAATCCTTCTTATGTTGTGGTATAGTAAGTCACGAAATTTTTCTAATATCTTTGTGATTATTCTCTAGGGATCGCACGGAAGGTTCGTAGCTATTGATTTGGAGAAGCCTACACCCAAACATAGTAATTTTTTCCCCAAACAGGATTTTCGATCGAAATTAGTGAGATCCAAACCAATCACCTTACTAAAATTTTTAGACAATAAAGCCTTAGTGCTGACACGAAAGCGATCAAGATCTATGAGCATTGGTAGCCTAGGCAATGACGTTTCAACAAACTTCACTATTTGCTTACGTTATAACGCTATGTTATTTCTCGATTTCATCAGCGAAAACGAAATGATTGTTGTCGAACAGCCATGGTCCCATATATTTGAATCATTACCTGATCCTCTTGTTTCGAAAACATTTGGAGTTGCTTAAATATATTCGTTGCTATAGTTTTGCGGTAAGTTATTCTATTGGTATGACGATAGCAAGCTTCAGCGGTTTACATATTAGTGCTACGTGTGTAATACCTCCTAAGTCTATGCAAAATTAATCCCTCAATGTTTGAACTGATTCTAAAGATATTTTATGTGCGAGAATCGGTATAGAATTGAGAAACAATCTAATTTTTGCTTTTGTTGAAATTATAGAAATACGGAGCTGCAGGAATATTGGATTTGTCGTGCATATTCGAAGTTGTCTGTCTTATTTTTCTCTCACAGGGATACTGCGTGTCGTGAGATTTTTGGTTCGTGCTAGTGATTTACATATGAGTTCGATAATTTAGAATCAGTACTGCTTGCTGATATCATCAATAAACATGCGCAATATATAAAATCAGGACCACTAGATTTTCTGTCGTGTCAGAGTAATGTGTTTGAGCTCGTCACTTTGCTAACGGAGGTACAATGTCCAAGCGAGTTACGGTCACTCGGCTGAAATTTTTATTTTTTCAACTTGTATTACATAACAGATACATTTCATAATTTAGAGCTCTTCCTCCTAATCATTCACTCTAGATCACAGAAGAGGAGTAGTGGTCATTGATTTGACCGTTGCTTTTGAATAATATTATGCGTCGTCATTTTCATTATTGAACAGGAAATCCGAAACTCTTAACTTTGTTCATACTTCGTGACTAAGCTATTCGTTTACATTTTACTATTACTTTTCAAACCGTCTCTAAGTCTGTACAAGATATCACATATCAATCCCTTGATGTCTGCAGAGCTTTTCAAGACATGTTTTCGCAAGGAAACACAGTTACAAAATAGTCCGATTCTATATGAAAAATGCAATTATAATAGTTTTGAATTATGTTAATTTTCATCTCGCTACATTCGTATGATTCTTTATGCCACCGAGTCGTTCGAATTGTAGATTAGTCTTGTAGAATAAATTTCGAATTCTTCTGGAACAACATACTCCTCTTCTTCTATATCTAGCCACATCGCCATATTTCTTTACGGACTTCTCGTCTGAACTCTTAATATTTGGTTTAATCCCCATATTTTAAGATTTTAAGAATGGGGACTTCATCATTTTTGTTTGATTTACTGAAGCTTCTACATTTCTTGTTTCTGTTGGTTGATCGTTCCATCTGTCTCCCTTTAATTGGATTAAAAGACACAAGATAATGTGGTATTCTACATACTCGTATAGACCTAAGTAGCAATTAGAAAAGTCGTTAAAATAAAAAGTGATTGCAAATTATGATAAAGCGGTCTAAAACCTCAACTGACTTAGTCCAACTGAAATAATTATCAAAGCAAATAAAATTTTTGTAACAACGATCGACAATGTAAATACAAAAATAGATTAATTTATAACACGGGGAATACATGAATATGAATATATCAATAGGTCAAACCTAGTTGTCTATTAATATTAACGAAAGGTTCTTTACTACTAGAAACATGAGAAATCTGAAACTATTAACGAGACAATGCATCATATATCTTATTTCTTCAATGTATCATCACTAGTCTACAGGACAATTTCCATCGATTACACAACTAAGAGAATAATGCGATCGGTCATTCACATTTTCCTCATATTGATGAAATTCGGTATTCCAGTTAGGATCGGATTTGAATCCGAAGTTGTCCATTGTTTTCAATGCAGGTGATTCGCTTCTGCTGACTGGCGTTGAATTGTCAGCAAATGAAGAATCTTCTACCCATTCAAACCCTTGGTCTTTTTGTTTCTCTAACACTTTTGCTGGTCCGAATAATGACAATATTAAGTCTCCCATATCTGCATTGTTCTCCAGTTGCGTACGGAGAATAACGACCTAATGACTTTGTGTTGTCCACCTTTCATTACGATTCCCACCTTAATCTTGTGCCATGCCTTACCAAAAATGTCGTTACTTGATTCTTTAAAGCAGGAAGTTAATTTGAGCCGAAATAATTTGAAACTTCCGGTAACCGACGGCAAATGTAGTTGAAACACAGCTTTAAAATCACATTTCGAATGCCTCTCCAAGAGGTAGGAATCCAGAATAATCGTTGAATCAAATTAAACAGGTGGTCCTATCTAGGTTATTTAGGTGAGACGATACAATCACTTGTGCTTAATCTACCACCGAAGAAATACAATTGGTTTCGAAAAGGTATCATCAATAAAATAATCTTCTTTCAGAAATGTACCCTAAAACTTCATTTAGGTGTCACCTATAGAAAAATTATCCCTCCCCAACGGGCATCTAATATTTTAAATATTGTCCTTAAAAATGTCAAAGTCCAGCATTTTGAACAATCATATCCCTGGTAACTTCGGACACAGCTTGGCAGTTGTCACATAGTATGAATTTCGATGATATATCAACGAACATAAGATTGACACAGTAGGGACAGCGCACGAGACATACATTGCCCTTCTTAATAGCTTCAAGAGTCTTCGAAATATCCAGAACCTCAAAGTCCTTCATACCAGGAGACGTAGTTGGAACTGAAGGTCCTTTCTTTCTACGATGTCCATTCTTCTTTGACGCTTCTTTCTTTTCATTCGATTTCGGCTGACATTGTGCAAATGCTTCCTCCTGGTGCTCATAGACTTGTTGGTTCGTGGGCGTAGGGGGTTGCCTAAGATGAAGAGGCTTTTGGTTTGAAAGGCTCGCAGGATTACTGTCATGCCCAACGTTAGCGTTCCTCAAACTTTCATCAACCTTTCTCTGTGAGTTTGCAACTAAAATTCCTTCCATGACCTTAAATTGCTCCTGCTGAAATTTTTCATCATTTTCAGCCATACCATCACAAGTAGTTTCCTGTTCTTCCATAATTTGCTTAATATCAACCCTCGCCCTCTGCTTCTCATTATAGAGCGGATCTATTATTCTTTGCATTTTAGCAGAAACATCGCTGACGGATGACAATGTCTCTTCACTAAGTCCCGAAGTGTTCACGTAAAAGTCCACGCTCATACCTTCATCATCCTGCTGTTGCCCCTGTGTACTATTGCCATTCCCCCAACCCTGCTGTTGTTGCCCCTGTGTACTATTGCCATTCCCCCAACCCTGCTGCTGTTGTTGATGATGTTGATAGGACCAATCCTGACCGTTCACGTGTGGATAAGGATTTTGCTTTTGGCTATTGTGCATACCCTTGACATGAAACACGCCAAGCCCCTGCTGCTGCATATGTACATCAATCAAACCCGAATTTATCATGTTATACTGCGCCAGGTTACTATACCCCGGCCCTGCATACTGCCCTTGAAGATTGTAATTCACATAGTTCACCCTTTGATTCAATGCGGCTCCATGATGCTGCTGATGGCTTGAAAAATAATTATTTGTTGTCCCCGCAGGATCGCCTGCAGAAACTCCATTTGCCTGAAAATAGGGTTGTCCCGTCATCGCCTCCACGTTTTGTTCCTTCGCAGATTTTCCGGCGTCCACAATCATATTGTGGATATCTAGAGAGCTGTTCGAACTTTCGTAATCATTCATATTGCAGGAGACAGTATCAATAAGAGAGATGGGAATTGGGATAAGTAAAGGATGTAGCGAGATGAAAACTAGCGTAATACTATATAGTGTTAGTTATGTCTACAGCGCGGGAACTCACAGACAAGATCCTAAGGATTTACAGAATTACAATTTTATTAATACATGTACTATTATAAAATGTATATGTATTGTGCTTATTTTCATCCAGAATTTCATAAGATTGTTCGAAGACAGACGAAGATTGAACTTGTTCGATCGGTTCTTCGCGTCTCAGAAAATGCACTATGTAACTATTTTTACTAATATTAATAAATGTTAATACAAGTACCGGTATGTAAATTCAGAAAAGAATCAGAAAGCAAAAAAAAAGCGCAGACGCTTCTTGGTACAGTTTTACTACAATCTTTTTGATAAACTGTTCAACGTGTTATAATTAGAATGCTGCCTAGCCTTGAAGTTCATTTCGGAGTGTGATTTCATCTAAAACCAAGCAGCAGATTGTCATAATTATGGAGCTTCCATACCTTCCAATTCCGGAATATTAGAAAACTTCGAAATACAGATACAGATACACTCAATACTCACTTATAAGAAACCCTCTATTAAGATAATCAGGTCTCAAAAATGAGTTTTTTAAGATTTTCGTGCACCCTGAACTCAACGGAAATCTAAGAATTTATTTACCAGGGCTGACACTACCTTAAATTTAAGACAGTTGCCTGTAAGAATGTACAACTTTCTGTGGCTGCAGCAATATGTAAAACCACGCTTAAAACGTATTTCGAAGTTCTTCAAAGTAAGGTGGCGGGTGGTACAAAATTAAGAAAGAGAGTTTACCCTGAATATGGAAGAAAAGTAAGATAATATATATCACAGGGTAAGATTTCCAGGTTACTTTAGAAATGACTCAGTGGATTAGTTTGTCGGCTTTGAAGACACTCAGCTCTCACGAAAGGGGAGTAGTTTGGCATCAGTTCACAAAAGTAACTAAGGAAGGTTCATATTATAGAGTTAAATGTAATTTATGCAGTGATGAGGACGTTTTTCTTCAAGTCAGACTGAAAACCATGCGTTATCATTTATGGATCAAGCATAAAGATTTTTACGTTGAGAACTTGGGCGAGGCAGAAGAAGAAATTGCGCTTGCAGATATGAGCAATGAAGTTGTAGCATTGAAGTATGATGATGGAGAAGAGTATAGAACTCAAAACCCTTATCCTGAACACAATGATGGTGTCTATCGGCAGGAAAAGCTCAATGGAACTAGAGCTATAAAGATTGATCTGATCACTCTATTTCCCTACGATATAAAATTGCCAAACCTTGATCAACTCTAGTAAAATTGAACTTATCACCAGCAATACTATTTCTCTCTCTTTCGAACTCTAAATTAATAGGATAGAGATACGAGGTCCGGCTCGCTATAAACTGTGCGTAATATTTCCTCATTTATTGTGATTAGTTCCTCTATTTGTCCGAAAAACATTTTAGCTCGATACTCCTTAACGGTCGTTCCTCAGATTTTTCCTCCGAAATAATGCCATTTGTCGCGTAAGTTCGATACTTGTTCGATGGCAAGTTTTTGAGATATCCTGTGTGACGATATATCCTTGGAAACCTCATTTAAGCGTCTATCAGTTCGCGAACTTGTAGTTTCAAAGCTTGTTAAATGAATGATTCTCGATAGATTGAAGTTTATAGCTTTTTCGACCTTTCCCCGTACTTCCCCTAGTTACTTTTCATCGTAAAAAGACAGCCGAAACTGCACCGACCCGAATTGGCTTAAAACTAATAGATAACTTATGTCACTCAACACCATCTTATTATGAATATAATTAGGAGCACGTGCATATGTGTTGTGTTGCTTGGTGTGCTCGGGAAGTACATGAACTCATTGTGTATGTTGATGCTCCTGTTTTCATCATTTACTAGTAAAATGTTAGTATTTGTGTGTGTGAAATATGGATTTTTTTGTACACGGGACCTCGTGTAAAATCTGGCCTCCGGGGCCAGGCCCTGGCATCCGGCATCTGGCCTCGGCCAGATGCCATGTTTCACTCAGATGTGGCCTTCGGCCAGATGCCATGTTTCACTCAGATGTGGCCTTCGACCCAGCACTGCTCGACATGTCTACAGTCTACAGTAGACTCTACAGTCTAGATCTACATGTGCTTTTTACCTTTTTCCCGAAAGAGAGAGAGAGAGAGAGAGAGAGAGAGAGAGA
>Ga0209092_10004410_pt1 | contig 11770 bp, 7 predicted proteins | sample FraStrMetagenome_FD_187446 | JGI IMG/M metagenome (GOLD analysis project Ga0209092, IMG submission 187446) | Marine eukaryotic phytoplankton communities from Arctic Ocean - Fram Strait ARC3M Metagenome (SPAdes) (version 2) | ecosystem: Environmental > Aquatic > Marine > Oceanic | place: Fram... | reverse complement strand
GTCGAGAGCAAGCTGGAACGATATTAACTTTCCCGCCAGAGCATCCCAAATATTGACTTTTGAGATTTACAGGATCTGAGGTGCATCCATCACAGATACCAAACACATCATTCGCCACTTCGACGGATTCTATATGATTTTGATGGTCTAAAGGGATGGAATAAAGTACTAAAAGAGGCAAATCGTTTGTTGGAGCAATAGCTCTTTCATAGGTGACCTCTTCCAGAAAAGTACTCTTCGGATCAAACTTAAGAACATCTCCGTTGCTATGCATCAATTTCCTATCTTTGTTTTTCTTGAAATACATGCGAGTTTTCCCTGGTTCTATGTTTGCAAACTTGGGAACTCCAATGAGTTGGTAAATGTTGAAGGATATATCGTTTTTATCCATGCCATCAGTTTGACATATATATTCAGAATCACTTTCTTCCTGGTCAATCTTATACGAAACAATAGAGTAGATCGTACACGTAAAGATTTTCTCCGACCCACCTTTAGCTTGCTGAAGAAAGGAAAGGGGACAAAGTGAGAAATATTGCATTATATAAAATTTAAAATTCACACATCATACCTCATCAAGGATAGCAGTTATAAGGAATGGGTGAAGAAAAACAGAAGTCAGAATTATCAATTTTTGAAGTTTCATCTCGAATTTTTTTTGTGAGGTGATTCGCAATCATGAATAAATAGAAACTTCCTTTTAGTTTTTGTACCGTTTTAAAAATGCTTCGAAGTGATTCAAAATTCTACAGTATGAACATAGTCTAGGGTGATGAGAACATGCAACTTATTGAATTAGATCACATAAATAAGTAATCCGATACTATACTTTACGACAATGATGAATGAATTTGAGCATGTAGTGGAAACATTGAAAGAAAGAAAATGCAAAAAACACTCTCGAGGCATTGCAGCCTGCTTTAGTAACGTTAATAAAATAAAGATTTTAATTTAATTTGACGCAGGTTTTGACAAATAATTACAATTGGTCGTGCTTAAACTGCTTACTATGTGAAATAACGTTGACGTCTGATATCTTATAATGATGACTCACACGTCTTTTGAAACCTTCCTCTCTAGAGAAATCGATAGATAATTCAACATTTATGACTTTTCACCAGAAGTCTATTGGGCTTTTTGTAGAGGTATACGCTGTTTTTTGGAATTATCTTAATTTCTAGAATTCACAAATCAGAAAATTTGCTGTTGGAAAGGAAAAGTAAAATTTGAGTTTGATCTTGCATTAGTTTATTAAATGAATCCTTCGTTTTTGGAAAATAACGAGATCGAATTATACGTGTACATTCCGACTCTCTTTGTGTTCGCAATAGTTAATTTCATTGCCAAAACAAACAAGTTTAAGTAAAGATCGTCCTGTACCGCACATGCTGCATGGAATGAATGCTAGCTACTATATATATTTTGATTGTATGAAGAGATCACTTAACAAAGTTTGATCCCACTTGTCAGTTTATGCAGCAAATTAGGCCACACTTACGATATAGATTAATAATTTTTTCTCAAGTAGCGGATGTTCACGTGACATGTATACTATATTCTATACTGTTGGTCTTGAAATCCCTTTTCATTTTTGTTTAAATAATACTTTTATGCAATCCCGCAATAAACAAATTAATTAATGCAATGTGTACTCAGTCGCTAGAACATCCTCGATCAACACAAGCGAGCATATATTGTCATCCCCAAAGAAAAAAGCAGCAAGTTAAAGTACTTGATTTTTTTTTAATTAATTAGCGCAAAAATCTAGATGATCCACAAATTGCAAAATGTTTTTACCCGGCATCCATGATCAAGGACAGAATAGCAATATAAAAAAAGCATGATCTGTTTGCGTCGTATGTTTTTCGCTATCTGGAGTTTTGTGAGTTTTGCATATGAACTTACGTCGGGAGTGCAAAAAGGAGGGGGTTTCAAGATAACAAAGTATAGCAATAATCTATTGATTTAAGACGTTTATATAAAACATGCTTTGATTTTTCATTCTTCTTTAACGTGGATAAACTATTCTTCTTAGCTATTAACGTTTCGTCAAGTCTTGATAATCACGACTGGATTCTACTCTTTCGGTTTGATACCTAACACATTCATTGCAATAGATCTAGGGACAAAAGAGAAGTTTTTGGTTTACTATTTTCAATACAGAGATCACCAAAAATTGTTCAATCATTTATATTGCTAGATATGTAACGATCACTACATGTGTACGGGTTGACATTGACTTTATAACCATGAGAATATAATAGATGATAGCAAATCCAAATAATTTGGAGCCAAAGCAGATTCTCAAAATCTAAAAAGAAAAAGATTCTGATGAAAACGATAACTGACCACGTTTGCATCGAAGCTATTCACGGCATTTTGATTCTTTAGCACCAAAATTAATGGTAGGATAGGTGCATAAGCATATGTGTGACAATATATCGAATTCTTTATTATTGTCATACAAAAACAAATATCAAACATCAAATTTAATATTCGATATTGAGAAAATTATGATATAGATATTTATTAGCTTATAATATGAAATAACGATAGTTACAACAACAACAATATTTATTAATAGATTTAGTGAATGAGCCACTGAATCATAACAATATGCACAGACAAACAAAACAAACTCATGGATTAAGCAGTGGTTATAATACTCTCTAAAAGCTTTGAATTTTTCCGAGACCAAAGGATACAAGTAATCAATGCAAATGCTGCAATTGTGAAATAATTCTTCATCCCACAATTTTATTGTTGAAAGTGGTGGTTGAGGGTAACTGTCTCAAATAGACTCGATCCTATGAATAGAACGCATGTAAAATAGAAACATCCTGCATATTTTTGTAGAATGAAATGCGTTATATTTATGATCCATTTAACGAGCAAGAATTTCTCAGGTGCGGTGCTCGCTCAATATATAGTAATATTGATCCAAAAATTATATTTGAATTTTATACAGGTGACATGTGATGTTGCAAATAATTGCAATTGCAAATATTTTTTTTTCAGTGTAAAACTTAGAACATACAAGTAGGGGTTCTAAGTACATTAGCCCATTATTTAGGAATTTATGTTAGTTTTATTTAAATGAATGACATAATTACTAGGGCTCCTGCTAGGGTACACACTAGGGCACACAAGTTGGGCGTCATCATTAATATTTTTCTCAACACTTCCACACTCAGCCGAAGTTACCGTTTCATGTTTAACCAGATTTTTCCTATACACTGATGTCACTTCTGGTGTCTTAGTTGAGGTAGGGCAACTCGAAGATGTTAAAAATTTCAAATCATTTTTCGTTCGAATCATATTACCTGGTGTCAATTGCTTTGCACTTGACTTATTGGAGGGAAAGAATTGAATGTAAGAAAAATCATGAACATACCCACTTTTTACACTTGGATCACAAGAGGGAGATAAGTTACTCATTGAATGTGGAATTGTTTGTTTGTCTTGATGCACTTGCACCGCAATTTGTTGTCGTCCATTGCTTTCCAAGCCGCCATATTTGTCTGCCTTATCAAATGTATGCACAAGATTTTTGTGTTGTAGGAGGAAGAAAGGTACTGAAATACATTGTTTTTAATGTGAATTTTCAACGGTAGGCGGGTTTCCTATGCTGGAGATAGGATCAGTGTAACACACTGTGTTGGTGTTGGGGGTGGTTGTTGTTGGTGTGAACCAAATTGTAAGTTAAATAGTAATTTGGTGAAATACCAAATTACTACATACTATGTATACTAATTTAACTACATTTACAATACATCTTCTACACCACAATTACATTATTCTAGTAGCTCTTGTAGAGCATACTAAATCAAGTGTCTTATGCACAGATAATGGATTAGAGATAAACTAATACAAAAGTTGAAAGGATGATAATTATGAGCTTATTTTAATTGACTATTCTAATTTCATAACTTAACATACAGGACATATTAAATGCATACTGGAAACCACACAGTTTCCACAGCAAGGGTAGCTGACACCTGTGGGCCAGACAGATGACAGCTGGTCTCTTATTTCATATGTCCAACAAAGCTGTCATTCACAGATGACAGGCAGCTGTTGGATGCTACCCAATGCATATGAATCAAACTGCAAGCTTGGCTTCAGCAGCTGTTTTCCTGTGAGGAAGAAGGCTTTGATGATTTTGTTTTCATTTTTTTAGTGTCATCTATGAATTGCTACATGCGCATTTGTATCTAACTAAAAAAATCGAAGCTAGCTTTTTAATCTAACTATTAAAGTTGCAGCAATAGTTTTAATTAGAAGATTGCATCTAAATGTAAAGTAATTTAGCTGGATCATAAACTGTATATTGCACAAGGTAAGTACAACGTTGTGCTGGCCAAGCACCATGTCTTTGACTTTCAACCGTGAGCTGATCTCTCTTGGGACACGTCTCACTTTTATATGCATCTTTACAACTTGCACGAATTTTCTCTGATATTCCCTGAGTGTGCCAACCTCTGGCATGGATGGATACATTTGGGTCTTGCCCTTGAATATGGATCTGAATCAGATCTGTTATTTATTTTATATATATGACGTGTAAATAATGATTAAATTCATTTAATCATTATATTCACATATGAGTATCCAGGTATCGATTCTTTATCATCGCTCCATCCTCATTAAGGCAGAGGTGGTGATATGTTTCGATAATCGCGCATTCCTGAGAAAGTTTCCCTGTGGGATTGTTTTTGCTTTTTTTTTATTTATGTTTTGTCCTTTAGATATTGTCAAATAATGCTCTTTACTACTCAATGTTATTCCACTACCATTTACTTTTTTCACAAGTCATCCTACACAAAACCCCCTTACATACCAAAACCTGCGTAAACCTACGCAAATCTTAAAATTTCAACCAAACAGCCAATGATCAAAAAGTGAGCAAACCAACCAATCATAGACCTTCATCAACAAAAACTACAACAAACATCAACAGATCAATACCTTCAAGCAACATGGGTAAAGCATAAAAAAATCAAACGCAAAACCAAGACGAAAGTCAAGAAATCCTCCAAAACTAAAGCAAAAATAATCGAATCAAAAGTTTTGATTAAATCTGGCGCGCCGGAAATCGAGAAACACGAAAATCAAAAAGATGATCATTTTCAACCATCAGACAAATCAGAAATGGACGTTGTCTCTCTTAAATTAATCAAGAGGGCAATGAAAGTGAAAGACCTCCAAGTAGCAGAAAAGATAATTCAAAAGACCCAGAGAAACCTCAACAAATAATGAGGACAGGATCCCAAGAAGAGATCAAAGAAGCAACAAGGAATCTCAATAAATGCAAGATGAATCCACATGGATGCATCCCAAAGAGATAGCAGAAAAATTAACTGACATTCTCAATCGACAACAAATCGAAGATCAAGATGGATATGAGATCATTCAAATCACCAAAAAATTGATCACAAATGCTGAAGAGTCCCTCCAAATGATTGAATCTAGAAACAAAGAGGTCATGTTTTTCAAATTTATTGATGAAGCAACCCAAGAGAAAATGAATGAAGATCAAGATCAAGATCAAGATCAAGAGTATGATGATATTGAAGATGAAGAATTTGAATTAAAACCAAGCATTCCAAATCTACCTCCTATTAAACACCAAAATTTCTGTGAGAAAGAACAATCCGCTGAGATGTTTTCTCAACAAATTCAAGATATTGAAATGGAAATGGATGAAGCAATGGAAGACAAGGATGAAAAGAATAATGCAAACGATAACAACATCAAAAAGTTTACTAATTATATCACCCCAATGAAAATCCAACCAAATGGAGAACAACCAAAGGATGGTGAAATGACTCCAAATCAGGAAACAAAGTCACTCATATCGACATCATCCAAGAGAAACTTAAAAATGCTCTAAAAATGTTATCCCCTCAAAAGAAAATGGAGAAAATTCGATAGAAAGCAAAGGATAATGCAATGAAAGCAAAACAACAATGTCAACTTTTAAATTGAACGAAAAATTGCATGAAAAGAAGTAAATGTCATAAAGTTAGTAATCCAATTTTACTTAGGTTGTAGTTTTTCATCGTATTTTGTAATGCAAATCTATTTAGGTTTTTTTGATTCATCGGATTTTGTAATCCAAATCAATTAGATTTTTTTGTTCATCGGATTTTGTAATCCAAATTTTAATTATGTGCAGACAAGGAAGTAATCCAAAATTATTTTAGATTTGCTTTACTCTAGGTCCCAGCTATATAATTAGAGTTAATAATTATTATTATTATATTTTACATGGAATTTTACGATATCACATTGGAGGGAACGTAAAAGCCATGGGCCCTTGCGAGCACGATAATTACACAAATTATTATATAATAAGAGTTAATTAGGTTATTATTGTCACGCATTTCTATTTCGAAACATTCTATGACACATTGAATTCTACATAAATTGGTACATACTTTTTGAACAGAACTCAAGTTAGATTTCAAAATAGAATTCACAATTTCATTTGTTCCAAAAATCAAAGAAAGACAAAAATGGTGAGTGAAGGTTGGCGACGGTTTTGGTCATAGATGTATTATAACACTCACTTTTCTATATTTCGTTTGATTCATGTCAGGGTGTATAAGTGGAATGTGGAAGTGTGCATCTTAGTTCCGGGGAGTTATTACGAGATGAACTTCAAAGTCAAACTCCGTTGGGGAAGGAATGTGCGGAGATTATGAAACGGGGAGAATTGATATCGAGTGAGGTAATGATAGCGTTGTTACGGAAGAGGATGAAATTATTTCCCAAACGGAGAGTTTTATTGGATGGGTTTCCACGATCCTTGGAAAATGCTCATGATTTTATTCGACATTGTGGAAAACCAGAAGTGGCACGATGATACGGTTTTGATGGAGCGATATTGTACAGGCCCATGATAATTTTGAAACGGCAATGCAATGAAACAATACGTAAGTCCAATCAAGTCAAACCTATACACTATGAATAAATCTTTTGATGCCAAAATCGTTTTCTCGCAAAAAATAATGTTCATTCTTCATTATTATCGTCGTTTCAACCTCTTTTGCATTGTTTCTTTCTCGAAGCACAAAATGGATTACTCCTGTGGAAACTATTTTACTATTCAAAATAAAAGTTTACTTAACAAAAAATTATAATTACTTAAGAGACTAAAATAAAAATTAGAGGATTACAAAAGTAATCCATATGGGGCTGAGGGGTATAACTTCAAAGTGAAGTTGACATCATTGGATGGCAAGAAACTGGCGTTTCATTTATTGCACAGGCAAAAAAGATTGTCAGAAAGAATGAGAGACATCAGATTAAACAAATTCCGAATAAGTTCAAGCAATAATAAGCATGAAGATGCTGAGATCTTTCAATATGGAGGGACTGCTGTAATGGCGTTTGATGAAGCAGCTCATAGAGTACACAAAACAGTAGTGACTCAACTGGACTAGGGAGATGGAGTTGGATCTTATTTCAAGGCAAAAATAATCATTTCATTAGAGTTGTATGCCATCAGTCAAGCAAGAGCCTCTGCAATTGGCCCTCAATAGGAAATGAAATGGTACATATATGTGTAGTGGGTTACTGTAAGATATGAGACACTAAATGTTCTTTTTTTAACTTGACAGAAGTGTTCCTAGGATTGTGAAAGCAATATGAAGCAGGTACCATGTGTGTTACAAATGTTACCTTCTGCACTTTTCAATTTAAAACTATGACAACCGCTACATCCATAGCTTATCTTCCTGAAGATGAAAATGATGAAGATAATGCAATGGATGAGAACACAAAAAAAGACTCTTGAGGCTATTTTTTTCTTCCTTGATTATTTTGGTAGTTCATTTTGCGGAAACAGTAGATTTAATGAATCAAGAAAAAGTCAGAAATTGTTTTCCAATTCATGTACTATTTCTGATGAAGCTTTTGCAATTTTGCTCTTATGAAAGAATTGGAAAACATGGCGGGTACAGTGTGCTATTGACCTATGCAAGAGATATGTTGTCGACAAACACACAGTTGGGGTGTGTTGTGGGGGTTGGTTGTTTGTTGTTGTTGTTTTGAATTGTGAGCTAAAATTAATGAATATTAATTTTACTACGTACTACATTATACTAACTACCTACAACTCTAATATATAATTTACAACAAAGAAACATTGAATTGATGGATATATTAAAAGACGTAACTACCTTCAACTGTGTCAGAATCTGTTCTTCAGAATTCTGTTTGGTCAGCTCCATCATCAGAATTGTGTGTATTGATGATGTCACACATGATTTGCTTTTGCATGCTTTATTTTGTTTATTTTATTTTTGTTTTATTTAATATGTTTGTCGAACATATTAAATATTATTTTATTATTTGTTTATTACAATTTATAACATATTGTTTATCATGACAATATCATAGAGCTATTGTTAATTATAGCTGTATATAAAACTATGGATGTATGTACAACTGATGAAAATAGGAGTATTTTGGAATGAGTAGAGGCTGTGCTTGATCAAGAAAAGGAGACAGATGATATCCTGCCAGAATATGCAAGCAACAAGACCAACAAGATATTTCAGGGTGCCATGTTAATGCTATCAAGGAATACAATCAGCATTTTGAAAATGATTGGTTAGCAAGAGCTACTGAAACAAGGAAAGAATTTGAAAAGGAATATCTGCGAAACAAATCATCTGCTTGTGCATGGAGAGAAGCTACTACTACTCCTAGTTTGCCGCAATCATTTACAGATTTTGGAATAGTACCACCGTGCAATGAGTTGAATATTGCTTCTGATTCAAGTAGTAGATCCAATGATGCTTTATCTAATTTTTCCCTAACACAGGGTTTGCAGTATACCGCCGATACACTTACTAACAATACAGCTGATGTTTAACGACCAATCAAGCTTAATTTATATCAATTCCATTTTATTGACACTCTTTAACGGTCTTCTTTTTTGTGTCGTTAATTTAGCTTGTAGTAAATTTGAAATTACTTTCTGGAAGTAATTTGAAATGACTTTTTGAAGGCAATTTGGTGATATCATGAACTGGGAAATATATTTTGGTATGCAGATTATGACTTTGTTGTTACCAAATTAGATTTTGAATGTCAGATAAAAATATTGGTTTAGGGATTATGATTTCATACATGTAATATTATTTTTGGTTATCTAAATTATTACTTGTACCGTACTTACAAAATAAATGTTGGTGCCAAAATTTGTTTTCATTACTTCAAAATTAACATTGGTAGACCAACTTTCATTTTGGTATGTAAAATATAATTTGGTTTGGTGCTGCATGCTGTAAAATTAATATTAGTAGACCAACTTTGATTTTGGTATGTAAAATATAATTTGTTTCGGTGCTGCATGAGATAAAATATATTTTTGTTATAAAACCAATTTTGAATACAAAATATTCCATTTAGAGAGGTATGTCAAGGAGTAGGATAGTACAGGAGGGTTTATTGGCGGGGCGTGCAGGTTTGGAGAGATATTGGTCGGCGTGGACCTGCATGGTGGTAGTTATGATGTCTACTAGACCAGCGTTTAGACCGATGACCAGTTGAGACGGTGCAAGGTAGGTGGTTATATCTCTCAATACCATTATGACATTTGCCGACGCTATGCGACGCCATACTGTTCCTATTCTTAGTTTCAGTTTAAATGGACCATTGTTTAGTTCTTCTTTAACCTTTACATATGAACATCTCATTTGCGGACCACGAGGTACGTACGTCTGCATGATAATCTTACCTACTTTGGTGTCATTTTATTCAATTTACGTAACTCGGTGAACAGCCCCTCTCCATGGGAATTCGCCGTCTTTTTCAATTTTTGAAGCTTCTCGATCGATTCAATTCAACTTCATTATACCGTTGTGTTCGGCACATTTAGGAGCTTCATCGGACCTATTCTCTTGAAAATTGGCCTGTTTAGCGACTTTTTAAAGAGATTTTTCCTAGTTTTAGTTCTAGACCCTCAAGACTTACGCGTTTTCAATTTTAAGAACGTAATACTGGCCTAATTCTTAATCTCTGGGACCTATCTATATCGGGAGAAGTTAAGCTACCGTTAGAGCTTATCAGTTTCTTCGTGTGACTTCCGGATCATTTAGATTCGAGTCGGATATTCCACAAGACCGCCATCGCCGGTGCTCATAGTTTTTTCCCAGCCTCGGGACTCAAGCTTTTCCTTAGAATTTTGGGGATTTCAAATTTTGGATTTTCCTATCTAATTTACATCCAACATAAAAAAATCCCTAAGTATTACGGTTCAATTCAGCTATTTCTACATTTCGAATTTATAATTACATCCGAAAATTTTGAAAATTTCGATTCAAATTGGTCAACAGTGATTGGTTCGGAACAACGTCATTACAAATTCTAACTTTCAGTTGGATAATATCTTTCGTTGGTTACGTTACGTCATCGATATCGTACGGGAAAATTCTTATTTCCGAACCTGATATTTGCCCAACCAGCTTCGATTCATTTTGCCTCTTCTGATTTCTCCGTCGCACCCCTACGTCATCAAATACGTTAAGGGGATAAGACCCAATTAGCACGCATCAAGACTAAGAGGCATAAGAGATTTTATATATTGCATTTTATGTGGTTAAAAAAGGAACTTCTGACTATTCAAGTACAGAATCTGAGTACCAGACAATAGCTAGATCTATTGCAAGAAAACGCCTATATTAGGTGCAACCTCAATAGCATCATACACACAGGAATAACACTGAATCGTGTTGTTAAAAAGGAAATAATAATAATAATAATAATAAATTATATTTTTACATGGAAATTTACGATATCACATAGGAGGGAACGTAAACGCCATGGGCCCTTGCGAGCACAAATTAAACAAGGTTAAAAAGATTGTTATTCAATATCTGACGTAACTGATTTCACATTTTTGTCTAAAACAATCTGAGCCGTACGAATAGTTTGCCGCCACTTTTTTTCAGACTTAATCCAGGGAAATTTATGTCCGAATTTGTCAGTTGCACCATATGTTGGTGTAGTACGCACATTTTCAAAAATTTTAATTTTGTCATTCACAAAGAATTTTTTTCTTCGCTCTAACTGAACTCTTTTTTTCTGTTTTGATCGCTGACATTTGGGTGGATCTAACTTGGGTTGAACAAAATCGCTGTTCTCCGAATTCGTATTGTTGTTTGACTTAACGTGACTGTGATCAATATAAAATGAGGTTGCAATGCAATCTGATTCGATATTGCAACAGTCTCCTTTTGATTTGTACTTGGTGGGACTATTGTGTTTTCTTTTGTTGTTGAAATTTAATATTTGATACTGACCAATATCACTCCCAACCTCCAATAAACAAGACGTTGCTAAATCGAGGGCTGCCTCCATACGAGCTTTCCACGCAACTAATGTTGATCGCCGAGCGTTTTGAAAAAAAGAAAGTTTCCTCCGAAGAAGATGTCTATCCTTTTGTCGCAGCTTCCAAGGGTTGTCCTGCATCTGAAGGGCAAAGGTAAGTAAATTTGACCTTAAAATATCAATCTCTGTACCAACCTTGTTCATATGCAGAAGCTCACACCTGTGCCTCCAACATCGTACCGAAAATTCGAGGCATTTTCTTGAGATCATTACACTCCAATGATGTCGGCGATGTGACGACTCGTTATTGTTCGACTTTTCCTGTTCGTGATACTGCTGGACGAGATCCCATTTTTTAGAAAAGATTCCTCGCAAAAAATTATCAATACCAATTTTTTGTTGATCCTTCATTGCTTTTCTTATTTTT
>Ga0209092_10004406_pt1 | contig 11776 bp, 6 predicted proteins | sample FraStrMetagenome_FD_187446 | JGI IMG/M metagenome (GOLD analysis project Ga0209092, IMG submission 187446) | Marine eukaryotic phytoplankton communities from Arctic Ocean - Fram Strait ARC3M Metagenome (SPAdes) (version 2) | ecosystem: Environmental > Aquatic > Marine > Oceanic | place: Fram... | reverse complement strand
CTTCGTCGCTCCTTTATCAGTTGACCTTCTAAGTAACGAATTCAAAACTCCCGCTTTGCCTAATTCTTTTTTATCTTTTTCTTTAATATCTTCGCTTTTTAGCTCTGTAGAACTTCGTTCGCCAACACGCTCCTCTACTGGCAATGGTGCGACTCCCATGATGAAATCTCTCATTTCACGGAACAATCGTCCCTGCAAAGGCTTTGTATAAAAATCGCTCACCATCTTTTCCGATCTGCAGTGTTCGATACTCAGCTCTTGTCTCTTGACTAGGTCAGTAATAAAGAAATACCTGATGTGAATGTGTCTTGATTTTTCTCTACAAGATTTCATCCCATTCTTCTCAATTCGAATTGCGCTCTCATTATCTTGATACAGTATGCTGGATTTAATTTTTCTACCTTGGCTTTCCATAAATGACTTGGTCCAGACTACCCAAGGTAAGTAATCACTTACGCCTACCACCTCAGTTTCTGTTGAGGATTTTGTATTTAATTTTTGCTTGGTGCTCTTTACATTGAATACCCCTATGCCCATAGACATTGCGCCTCCAGTGTGCCCTTTCATATCTTGATGGGTCCCATAGGAGGCATCCACCCAGGTACGTACCGTGTCGAGACGTTCCGCTCCTAGGATTCTTGGCATGCTGATGGTATTTTCCAGGTACAACAGCAGCCGCCGTAGTTTTTCCCAGTCCTCATCAGTGCTCTTCGATACCCTGGTGCACAAAAAGGATACTGCCAGGTCCACATCGAGCCTGGCTCTCTTCGATACATATAGCAGCTTCGCTACTATATGATGGAAATACTCAGCTTCCTTCTCACCTAATTCTTTTGCATTTTCGCTTACTACAAATAGGCCGTTCTTAGCTGGGGAATTTGCTCTTCCTTCTAGTACTCCCCCAGCTTCTTTAAATGCATCTATACACTCTTCAACATAATCTTGCATGGTGATGCGTAACTTCTTGTCATCGGTAAGTGAGAAATTCATGCCTACAAAGACATGATCTTTACCTCTCACAATTTCCATCTTGCCGAACTCTGACTCAATTTCTTTTATCACTCTTGATACAACTTCTGGGTTGACATGGGAGATCTTGGTGTCATCGACGTACCAACATATGGTGCATTGACTTCCTTCGATCTCCGCGTTAGCAACGCAGGGGTCATAGGGATTTATCTTGAAGCCCATAGCCTCCAATTTGCTCACAAAGGTTTCGTACCATCGTAGAGCTGATTGGAGGCAACCGTATAGTGCTTTCATGAGTTGCAGGTATAGTACTGGTTTGCCTTTCTTGTTGTAACTGCGATATTTCTTGTAGGTCGGATCTACCTTACACATTATTTCTGCTGATTCGCCTTCTAGCCTTAGTAACACGAAGTCTTTCATGTCTGCTAAAAGGTAAGCTCCTGATATATCTGCTGTTGCCACGTCTCGTTGCTCACTGGCGTCTACCATTAATGTCAATAGCAGGCTTTCTAGCTGGATCGCTGGTGAGCTTGCATCTTCTTTGTTGATGTAGAGTCTCTGTTTTCTCCCATCCGCGCATGCTCTTGTTTTGAGTTTCCCGCTCCTCTTTTTCTTCATGAAAGTGATCATGTTTAGTGAGTTCCTTTTCTCTTCTTGACTTAATTTGTTTGAATATCGTGGCCGAAATACATTCTTATCTTTCATCTGTCCATATTCGGCTAGGACGGATTCTACTGCGTGGTTTCCATAGCGCTTTATTCCTTGCTTGATGGACATGTTCTCATGTTCACTTACAGCTTGGATTTGCGCCATTACTATCTTCAGGACTCCACGATACATATCTTTGATTTTCTTGTTACCTGCTTGCACGGTCTTTGGTACTTGTGTTTGGTGCTCGCTTGTTGTTTTTATTTGCATCATCTGTTTCCTTCCGTGATGGTGCCAAGCTCGATAGTCAATGTCTGGGCGTGACCTTCTTGGACGCTCATTGTTCGGCTCAGTATTCATTTCATCTGTGTCTTGTTCGCTCCTTAGTTCATCCTCAATGTCAATTTGTTGCGCTCCTTCGTCTACACTCTCATTTGGTTCATCGTCTGCAACCTCTTGTTGTTCTGCTGATGTGATAGGTATGTTGAGTTGGCTTACTTCATTGATGCTCTCTGGCTCTAAAAGCTGTTCGTCCATGATGTTATGATCGGTATTTTCCTCAATTTCTTCTTGAGTACTAGTACCTGTTGTGACTTCTGCGACTTCTTGGCTTGGTAATTGTTCGTCATCCTGTTCACTACGACGGATACTGTCAATAGCTGCGATTATCGTTCCATCTTTGTCGATGTTGGGCAGTGCTACAGTTTCTACTTCTTCATTTTCTGATTGATTATTCATTTCTTCATCATTGATGTGTTCATCTGGCAGTTCAACTATCTCTTGTCCTCTTGACCATTCATACTTGAAGTTTGACGAGACTCTTGGTTGTTTTTGTTTCTCTGCTAGGTCTTTCACCCTTCTCAGAACTTCTTCAGTCGCTGGCGATTTCTCCCACGAATATCTGTGAATGATGTAACCTGTCGATAACGACATAAAATACCACGACTTGCTCGAGTTTCGTGAAGGGAATAGCGCAATGGCTCCGACGGTACGTGTTTCTGTGGTGGATCCTGTTGCTCCCATTGCTGTTTGTACATAGTCTCCGTAAGCGAGTTCTGTTAGGTCGGCATATGATGGGGATGGTGAACCCATGACTAGTGTTTGGGGGCTCAGGCTACTGGATACTCCATTTTCGGATGGCAATTCGTTGAGACTTTGTACTACTCTGATGGCTAGGCCACTTACCATGGTTCTTGTGTAGTGACTAAACGGTAAGGAGTGTATTGCTGTTCTGGTGCCTTCTTTCACCGTCCTTATTGATCTTTCTATGTCTCCTACATGTTCTTCAGCAGCGACTACGTTGAGTGTTGAGTTTCCTGTCTCTCCTTGAAGGCACTCAAACTCGTTGTCGCAATTGATTTGACTCACTTTGATTCCTCTATTTGCGTAGGTCCGTAAGACATTATTGATGCACTGTAGTAGGTCGGGTTTGGATGGTCTTGTTTTGAAGATGGGTTCCACTGTCCTGAATTGGTAGGATGTCCCAGATATGCTGGTCAGCATCGGTATGGATTGTATAAACATAATGTCTACAGAGATGGGTACTTCGGAATGGAAGTCCTTGATGGTTTTTGGTAGCGGAATGGGGTGAGTTACGGTCACTGGCGTGGATCGTTGGCGCACAGTTTTTCCTTGTTGTGTTGCTGTTTCTTTACCATATATAAATATAGCTCTTTTGATGTCGTCTGTAGTGACAGGCGAATCTCTAAAATAGTTATGTTGAACTAGTTTTACAAATCTACTGTAACCTGGCATGTTAATATGTTTGTATAATAACCTTGCCCTATCCGCTCCTTGGATTTGTTTTCTAGTGAAGTTGTTTTTATTTGATGCAACTAAAGATAAGTGTGAATAAGCAGTAACTTGTTTGTTAATAGTGTTAATATTTTTACGGTCTAACAGGTATAATCCTGTGTCCACCTCACTAAACTCCAAAGTTTGACCGTGATTCATATGCACTTTGATCGTGTCATTCGTTGCGGTGTCCATAGTGATACGATAGAGGCGCTTGACTTCGGCAAAGGATAAGATGTTGAGCATGGAGGTAGGGCTATAATAGACAGGGAAAAAATTTGGTAGGTCTCCTATTTTCTGTGTTGCAAATGTGCCACCGTTAGTATGTACTGAGAAAACTTGTTTGCTGGTACGAATGTTTTTGAGGTATCTTGGGTTGTTGAACACGGATACATTTGATCCCGTATCCAACAATATGGATAACTTATCGACATTTCGTGCCTGCTTAATACTCATAAACTGAAATCCAATATCAAACATGTCTGTTTCGGTTGCGTCGACTGGTAGGTCCGCGTCGGTCATGAAATGCTGCGTGGCTTTACTCTCTAATGGACAATTGTTGGAGTAGTGCCCTTGCTTTCCACAATTATAGCAAGGCACACTAGGATTGATGCTGCCATCTTTTCCTGCTACCACATTGTCGGAGTCTTTCTCTGATGGTTTTGATTTGATAGGCACATTCTCACTTTTTTGCGCATGCTGGGTCCCGCTCCTTAGTTCGTCTCTTGGGATGACCGATGTGGGGGGTTTTGGTTTAGGTTGGCTTACCGGTTTTGCAGATGTAGGGGGGTTCTCTTTTGCCTTTCTTCCGCTGCTGTGATTTTGTAGTAGCGTGTAGGCCTCTTCGATCGTTTTTGGATATACGTCGAACCCATGTAGGAATTGATCACGGAGACTGCGCATTAGGGTGGAATACTGCCTCATGTTGCTTCTTCTGAGAAAACATGTTCCTAGTTGTTTGTTTCTTGCTCTTCTCTCTAGATTCGGTTGAGTGTCTTCTGTTTTACCATGCCTCTTGTCTAATTCTTTTTCATAATTGACTAAGCAAGGATCCTTAAACATATTCACCTCGAAATGCTCGAGCACATCGACATATTCTCTAAACTTGGTCAAATGAGTAGCGTTATCTTCCTCCGGTAGTTGACTGTATGTGTAGAACCTGCGTAATACTTCGTCTAGGGAGTCATAGACACAAACGCTATCTTCTGCCTGATGCGAGATCTTACGGATTTCCTTAAGTAGATTTACCACGTCTCCGTTATCGTCCACTGTATCAAAATCTTTCTTTGCTTTGAGTTTATTCTGTAGTAGGCGACTGCATTGTCCCCAGACGATGTTATATAAGGCTCGAGTCGTATTTTGCAATCTTCCTTCTGTGGCTATGTAGTTTCTGATCCTTTCACGGTAGATGTCCGTTTCTACTTCATCTGGAGGGATCTTCGTCTCTGTACCGGTATTTTGATCTTTCACAATAGTGGACGTAGGTTTAATTGGCCTAGGGATGAATGGTTTTTCTAGCTTCTTGAAGATTGGTTCTAGATATGCAATGTCCTTCTTAAATTCGGTTGATGATAGGACTTTTAGAGCGTCAATAGTTTCCTTAAACTGTCCCTTTTTCGGGCCTTCAGATTGTAGTTGAAATACATTCCCGTTCATAGCTGATGATGTTCCGACAAAAGATGAGGCGGTGGCGCTAACGCCACTTTTCCTGTTATGCCTGTCCCTTCTTTTCTTCCTTGATGACGGCATCGGTCTGTTGCTGTTGTTAGTGTCGTTGTCTCCACCTGGGTTTGGTGGATTCTCATTTCCTGGAGTGGACTCGCTTTCGACCATTTTGTTTGGTGTTGATTAGTTCTAGATTGAAACTTTTCCTGAGGACAATATCACTGTTGGGCGTTCGTACTTTGATGAAAAAACTTTTTCCTTTCGTCTTCCCTATTACGATACCTTCACCTTGTTGGCTTGGTCTCGGGTTTCGGATCTTTACTCGGTTTCCTATCCTGAATAGCGTACCGTCGATGGTTTCACCTAGTGTTTCTGACGATTGTGAGCTTTGGGAGGGTTCGTTGGATGATGATTCTTCTACCGGGGACAATTCGAAATCCTCGGAGGTGTCTTCGTCAACGATGTCTGGAACTTGGTTGCTTTGGTTGTTGTTCGAGAGGTTTTCGTAAGCGTCTCGCACGTCAGCTTGAGCAAGTTGTAGGTTCTTTAGTGCGTTAGCAAGATTTGTTAAAGCGTCGAGGTTTGCTTGTGTCATGTATACCTTTGTACTGATTCACGACAAAAACTCTGGTTCGAGAAAGAAATGATTGTTTCTCGATAGTTTTTTCTTTTAAATTAATGTTGAAATGCACTGCGTCCTGACCTGTTGTTGACCTTTAGTCTTCAACCTAAAGATAGGAACTTGATAATAACAGTGTATAAACTCTCAAAAATCTTTCGTTGATTAATTCAGTTGGATTAATTTAAAAGAATGAGCTTATCCATAGATCAGCTCCATTCTTAAACTATTTTATTTAGTTAGGTTCCACGCGGCCCGTCTTGACCATATCCGCGTAAGTAACTTTTTTCTTCGTCGCTCCTTTATCAGTTGACCTTCTAAGTAACGAATTCAAAACTCCCGCTTTGCCTAATTCTTTTTTATCTTTTTCTTTAATATCTTCGCTTTTTAGCTCTGTAGAACTTCGTTCGCCAACAGCACCTGCTAATAATTTCTAAATAAAATTCTCTATTTAACAAAAAATTAAATTACTTAAGAGTCTAAAATAAATAGTAGAATCCGAATTCAAGCAGGATGCAGTATATCGAGGATCATTGAGAATGGGAAAATATTAGAATTAGTTAACGTATGTATGTGGATATCAGTTAATAGGCTGAGTTGATTAGGGAGCTGCTGTGAGATTGGCAATTGATATGTCTGAGAATGCCTCTCTAGCAGTCCTGACACAGCACAATTCACTTTAGTCAAAATTATGTTTACAACAAACGATGCCTTCTCCTCGCAAATATTCTAAAATTCTTGTCCTTTGTGTGGTGGCTTATTTTATCTACATGCTTTTTCAATACCAGATATTGGTAAATCCCCTCACATATGAAAGTAATTGTGATAAACCACATTCTTCTAACCATTCATCAACCACAAGTGTTGCAGAAAATATTACTAATCTCAAGAATAATCAACCTTCTCCCCATATGGCACCTGCAAGTGCTGAAATTGATTTCAGAGTCTTTGAGCACCGGTCTCATAATTACACAGAAGAAGAAGTGGCATCTGCAATAAGACATGCAAATATGTTCTTATACCTGGTGGAAACAGAAAATCCTTTTTTCATATGCATGCCACCAAAAACAGGATCTACTCAATTTAAAGCTCTTTTTGCATACATTAATGGAGGACCAAATTATCTGAAATCCTTAGGAATCAATATTCAACCAGTTCATGATGATAAAGATTTCATAGCATATCGATTGACCGAGCTCTCACAGGATTTGAAAGAAAAGCATCTTAAGAGTTCATCTCGACTATTAATCACACGAAACCCATATGAACGTTTCTTATCAGGATACTTTGATTTTTTGTCCAGGAACGGGAACCCTAAGGTATCCTTCCCCCAGTTTTTGTTCATGGCAGAAAAAAAAGTAAGAAAATCTGCTATTTACGATCTGATGCCACACCATCATTATCAGTCTGTGTCAGAAGTAGCTCGTTTTGATCAGACATATTATAGTGCTTACCTACGATTAGAGGAACAAGATTTATGGTATGATAGTTTTGTAAAAGCACACAAATTGGAACCCTTCCTTTCAAAATTAGTCAAAGAAGGAACCCCTTTCTACGCAACCAGTACCAAACCAAATGACACAATTTACACAAAATTGGAACAAAGTCTTGGCAAATCTGCATGGAAGGGAAACAACCTGAATTCTGATGGGCATGTTAATGATTCTGCATCAAAATTGTTCACTTATTATACACCTCAACTGGCAAAACGAGTTTATGATTTGTTTCGTGACGACTTTGAAAATTTCGGTTACCCTAGCTGGAACGGAGATCCATCCAACTTTCATTATTTGTGATTGATGAGAGCTTAACTGGACAAAAATATCCCAGAATCTTTATGCCCGAATGCAAGCTACTGGGTACTATAATAAATCCTTTTTTCTTATTCAATTTTTTTAGTGTAAATTCTCTTCAACAGTACCTAAAATAGAGCAAATTGACCATCATCATACTTAGTACGGTTTCGTTTGCAAAGATTAGCACGAGGCAAACGATGATATCACGTAATTTTTGATAATAATAATAATAATGTTTTAGTCCATCAAATAAAGCAGAATTCATTTTGATTTGCTGATTATTTAGATTTTAATATACCTAATTTAAGGTTAAGAGGAAAATAAACTAATTTTATTACAGGTTTCAAACAGTTTTAATTTATGAATGCAAGAAAGACACAGAAAAAACATATTTAAAAAGCATGCGGATGAGAATTTCCAAAGATTCTGCAATATTGTACTCTTGTTTTAACATACCATACCAAAGTCGACGACATTACAATTGCGTATGTTTTAGGCGGAGCTGTAATTTGCAGATACTGTCGCTTCTCTATTGCATGGTCAACATATTTTAAGTCTTTTTCGATTAAATTTGGCAGCATTAAAATCAATGCTCAAAGAGGAGGACCGAATTGAGACGGGCTAATATTCAAATGGAGATTCTATCGGTACTGAATGTAACCCAAAAGCAGAATAAAAGGAGTAACGACACATCTTTGGAAGATCTCATTAAAGAAACTTACCCAGACTATGATTTAAGTGAATTGTCGGCAATTTCATCTTCATCCTATTTTTTATAAATCCACCATTGAACTTATATTTCTTTTATTCTTTACTTTTTTAGAGCACAAATGCGGGCTTTCTACACTTTCAATACAAGAACATTCTATCGATATAGAAGGTAGCCTGAAAGGAAAAAAGATTGAAGAGTATGTGAAAAGTAAAATAAATCTTTGGAAGATCTAATCAAAGAAAGTTACCCTGACAATGATTTAAGTAAGTTGTCCATGAGTTCATACACACAACCATATTCGCAAATTCACAATTGTATGTATATTTCTTTGACACTTTTTAAGTTGAGCAAAAATTAGAATTTTCTGCAATTAAAAAACATATGAACAAGTTGAAAGCAATATTCAAAGGATGGCTCATTGTGTTTGATGAAGATACAGGCATCTATGGACAAATTAGGATATCTCAATATGATCATATCAATGACCACAAAAATGAGCCTTTTATTAACAAATTGGGTCTCAATCTGGGTATTATTAACATCATCAAAAGGATTGGAGCCATGAAAAGGAAAGAAAATAGAAAGAAAGTATTCCAGGATCAAAACCCAACCCTTTCGAAAGAACGACAAGTGAATTGTCCTAAAACCAGGATCAACGCTCTTTTCTTCTTAACGAACCTTTACGCTATCTTTTTCCACAACCTATTTACACGAAGAAACATTCGAGGATGAGAAAACATGCAAACTTATTCCTGTCATGCCCAAAGGACCAATGATGAATAATTTACTTCTACTCACATACGTTATGATCCCAGTTTCAGTCGCTATAGCATTCAAATTTGTGTGGGAAAATGATTCGTTTCTCGTAATGAAAAGTTGGTATTTTTTATTGAAAAATCGAAATGATAAATCGGGAAACAAGATCTCTCATGTTGAAAACGATGATGAAATGGAAGACAGTATTTCATATAAACTGATGAAAAAGATCTCTAGAAAAACATCTCGAGATATTTGGAGAGCCCATATTTTTTCATTGGTTCACTCTTCCCAATTGTCTTCAACGCATTCTTCACTTGTTCACCTTTCTCCATAGCATATACGATTTTTGTATTTGTGGTGGATGTCATTCTTTGCGCCACAGCTTTATTTGCCGTTTTCGCTCCTTATGCTGTGGTTCACATAGACACAAATTTCATCGAAATAAGAACGGCCGTTTTTCGAGCAAGGATCCAAAAAATCTTTTGGAATTTGTTAGTTAAATTAGATTTCTTCGTCCAATAAACTTGTTACCATAATTGTCTAATATGTATATAGGTATGTGATATTCTAAAATGTGCCAGGACAATCAGTGGAGTAACATTCAAGACGATGCCAGCAAAAACTTTCCAATTAAAACTTTTCCTCAAAATTCTGACATGGATTCGGAATCGTTAGCCGTGAAAGATATCTTAATCCAGAAGGAGAAGAAGGAAGCTTACCAAAAGGCAAAGAAATCAATAATACACATGGAATTAGCCGAAAAGATGAAAGGAATTCAAATCTCTGCCAAAAATGATTGATCGTATGCTGGAAGTAAGGAATAAAAATGAAACACCAATGGATTATTTTCTGCAACGTATTGTTCTTGCAGGTGTATCCTTATGTTCCTATACTTTGACCTTTGCCATCCATTTTTATGATGATATTTTTCATCCTCCTTGATCAATGGTACTGATTTTATATGTTATGGACCAGAATTTGAAAATTTGGCTTTGTTGGTCAAAAGTTATTCCGATACTTTCTCATGGAAATTTTCAGAAAATTTTGAAGTTGCGTCTGATACTGTCACAAGTCAAAGGATGAGAAGTTTATTGATTGCCGTCATTGGATTTCTTCTTCCTTATTTGTTAATAGGCGACAATCAAATTGCCACCATAATGAGGCTCATCCTGGGAGAAGAGTAATCAAGGCAACAGGAATCAAGTCTCTACCTATCCTCGGTTGACTAGCATACGAAGTGGTAGCAATCGGGGCGTAATGAGTGGAGATACATTAATATTAGAGATATCCTGTTATCTTCATGAAAGTGTGAAAGAAGTAGCAAAAATTGATCAAAGATATTCTACCAAATCACAAACTAGAGATAAATATCCTTGGCAGGTATGCAATTATTTTCTTTCCAGCATGAAACCATTTACTGAACTATTATGAATATACTGGCTTTCATTAAGTTAACGAGCTTATACATAAAGTGACCATTAGTTCATCGAGTTTCGAATCTATAAGTCAAATGTGTTTGTTCTAGATATATGCTCTCTTGTCACAAAGATGAAGAATTTTTAATTGCCAAGAGTAACATTCACATGCAGTTTTTTGTCGAGCATTGTGCTGAAAACAATGGAAACAATCAATTCCACAGCCTCTGATTACTCTTAGTATTCAACAAATCTTGGAATCAAATGTTCACATAATTTTCTATTCTTTGGTTCAACTTACATTGCACGATTCTTAGGAGCGGGATTTCGCTAAACCTTTGCCTTATAAAAATTCCATAATTCCTTTGATAAGCTTTTTTAAGCATTCTTCTTTAGCTGCTACTACAATGCAGGAGTCTCATTTTCTGTAGTCGTATCAAAATCGAGGAACGAGTTGCTACTTACCTTGATTATACTATGGCCTTAGATGAAAAATTGGGCTATGATTGGTGTAATGAGCATGATAGTATCAGCAGGGTCAGGTTGCTCACTAATATCTGGTAGAACATAATTATTCCAGCCACCTATACTTAACCAAGAAGGGTTGTACTCGACATGATCGATTGTCAAATCAAAGCTAAGAATGAAATGTATTTGTCCATATCTTTTTTTGTTTGGTCTAATATAGAGATACGATGACCTTGCGACCAACAGAACTTACTTGTCATCAAGGAACTCAGTTTCACAGTCTTCTAAGTGTCCACTGAATCATATCAAAAGCAGACATGAATAATTTCATAACAATATATTACCGACCACCTAATACAAAATTAAGAAATCATAGAGATTTCTCCACAATCCATTTATTTCAAACAATTCACATGATTGCTCCGCTTTGTTTAAATTCAAAAAGCACCTTAATAATTGTATAAAATGACAATAAAATCTTTGGAGATGTGAAGCAATATTCGCCGAAATTCGATACTTTCTGTTATATTGTTATTGTATATTTTAGGACCTGTACATAAACATATATACACTATTTAGCGTCTTTTCTGCGCAGGGAAAAACCCATAAACCCTTGACATGAATCTCATTACATATTATTTTGTTCCCTCTTTGCTTTCATTTAAAACATGGTTCTAATCCTCTTCAGTAGAGCGTCCAAACAAGCCACTTCCACGATATCAATAACATCAAACTGCATATCGTAATCTACTTTTTTATCTTGCTCGAGAAGTGAACGACGTACGCTCTACAAGCAAACATACTACAACATACTACAGCCTACATACGTAAGTTTTAAAACGACGACCATGAGAATGGCCATCCATCCCGGTCGAGGCGGCCGAGGACCGATGCCACATCGCAAACCGCGATATTTGATGATGGATCCCCC
>Ga0209092_10004405_pt1 | contig 11777 bp, 8 predicted proteins | sample FraStrMetagenome_FD_187446 | JGI IMG/M metagenome (GOLD analysis project Ga0209092, IMG submission 187446) | Marine eukaryotic phytoplankton communities from Arctic Ocean - Fram Strait ARC3M Metagenome (SPAdes) (version 2) | ecosystem: Environmental > Aquatic > Marine > Oceanic | place: Fram... | reverse complement strand
CTAACAATTGCGTTAATCGTCAAAAAAGACTCCTTATTATTTCCTCATCTATACATGCATTTATTGTCTATGTTGCAAAACTCTTCATGAGTGAGTGTAAAAGCATGGAAAATAAGATTTCTACTTCACATGCACATACAAAGTCCAAATCGTGCTGTTTTAGTTCATTAGATTTAAGGGTTCTTCATATTTCTCCGCAAAAACAATAATTTTAAACTGAACAAGGTTATACGATTCATAATTTATAACATTTTTAGTTTAGAATTTGAAATAATGCACTACGTATATAAAACGATGTTTATATTACAATAAATTTAAAATTGCGGAAGTTTAGATTTTTTTGCATGGAAAAGAACCAAGTTAGCTGCTTTAGACTCCTGTACAAAATAGATTATTTTCAAGAAGGGTATTCAAATTTGTAAATACGAAGAACGTAACAGTCGATGAAAGAAATAACTCGATGAGAATTGTGTATGCAACATGAAAATCATTGAACATAACCTGAACCCTCTTAATTATGCATGACAAGTCACCATTGAAAGAAGGTGTGTTAAGGGATGGATCAGATCTGCTGGAACTTATTAGATGTAGAGAGGAAGAGCTTAAAGGCATTCGACATCTTGCATCCGATGTTATTGTCGAGAAAGAAAATAAATTAAGGCAACGTCTTGAAGACCTTCAGAGTAGCTTAAAAAGTAATTTAGCTGAGTTAAAAGGAAAAGATGAGACAATTGAATCTTTACGCAGGCAAATCGTCGAAATAACGCAAAACCACAAAGCAAAGTTTGTTGATTTTCAACGAGAGCTTTACAAAAATGCTGAGGATTATGTCAAGAAGCAACTAAACCAAACTCAGTTCACTATGGAAAAGGAATTCAACGACAAAATTAGCAAGAAACGTATTTTTCTACAGCAAAAATGTAACACAGACTTAGATTACAAAGTTGTTGAAGCTGAAAAGAGAATACGGATTGAAATTCAATCTTTACATGTTAGTAAGCTCAAAATGGTAACAAACCAATTAAACTCTGAATTTAGAAGAATTTTGCATCACAAAGAAAACATATATAGGAATACAGAACAAGATCTTCAGAGTAAATTGAGAGACCTTGAAAATAAAGCTCAAGATCTCATTCATGAAGGACAATTGAATATGAAGAAACAAAAAATTGATTTGGTCGAAGCTTTTGAGCGAGATCGAGTTCCACAAATAAAGAAAGATATCTCGCAAATGTTCCAAAATGAAATTCATCAAATGAGAAGTAGGCATAATATGGAAATGAACGATAAGGAATCACATATAATTTCTCTGACACATAATCTATCGCAGGCGCAAAAAAATATGTCTAAAACCAGTAAAAATAATGAGCTCTTGAATTCTTTGAAAGTAAAGGACGATGCTAAGATTTCGGATTTGATGAATCTACTACACAATGTCGAGAAAGCGTATATAATTAAAAAAAGGGATTTTGAGGTAGCTAGGTTGAAGTTCATTCAGGAAATGCAAAAGACGAAAGAAGAAATGAAAAAAAAGGAAGTACATATGAAAGGGAAAGATGATGAGTACAAATATGAGCTTGTGATAAAAAATGAGGAATTCGACTGTAAAATAGAATCGCTACAAAAAAACATAAAAATCCTACAAAAAAATGAAGCAACAATAAAGAAACAACTTGAGGAAAGACAAATGACGATCTTCAAAATCCATGAAGAATTGGAACTGGAAAAAAGTTCAAGGAAGACAGCAGAAAGGGATTTCAGAAAAGTTACCGAAGAAATTGCTCGCCTGCGTCATGGAAATTTGGAAGCTCAAAGTAATTATTTGGAAGAGGAACTTCGGAAAAAGTTTCAAAGAAGTCATTCAAAATTGATTCACAATCATAATAATGAACTCGAATCATTGAAGACTGAAAAAAACAGCATAATGCAAAAGTCCAATAAATTACGTGCAAAAATAGGGAAGTTGGAACGCAAATGTAAAGATTTACAACAAATTATTAAATTGAATAACTTGGATCCTCATGAGCGAATGGAATCAAAAACAAATTTATCGAAAGATAAGAATGTTTTTTTTGATGAATCTAAGACATTTCTTGGAAGCTTTACCAGTCATGCTCTTGATTCTTTCCTATCACAACTTGATTACGGTGGCGACGAAGGTAAACCAAATAATACTAATGAATTTAACAATATCCTTGATGGCTGTCAGAATGTACAATCAACAAAGAAAGAATACTTATCAAAACAAGAAAACATAGATGCGAATTTGAAAATAGAAAATAGCCAGCTTAGGTCAATAATAGCCCTCATGCGAAAGGACATGGAAAATGCGATTTCGAGCAAACAAGACGACAATTACATATTTAGAGGAGATGATACACAATCAATGAATCATAATTGTTCTTGTTCTAATAAAAGCGACACTAAAAGAAAGGGCTACACGTAAGCTTATATGCACAGTTTCTTTGTATCTTAATCATTTCTCATTATATTACCCACTTAATTGTAAGAAATGAGAACTTAAAAGACAATATTCAAAGGAAGGGAGACAGATGCTCAGTAAAAAATCACGATAAACAAGCTCAGAATCAAGAACAAAAGTTAAATGGTATTTCACAGGAATCTAAAAAATTGCAGATTTTATTAGACGAAAAAAACACACAACTAGAGGAAATGGCTTTGGAACGAGATTGTCTGATTGGACTCTCAAATAAGCTAAAAGCAAATTTGCAGAGATCCTATTCAGGTGTTTTGCATGCCGAGGACGACATGAGAAAAGAAGTAGGAAAGATTTATCAAAAAGACAAGTATCGAACTAAAGGCAAAGATAATTTAAAAGTAGAAAAAAATCTATCAAAATCAGAAATTAAATTTAACAAGAATATACACATTGCGAAAAAAAATCAAGACGATGAACCATCCACATCACTAAAGAATTCAATTATTACCACTCGTATCAACCGGGAGAAGAGAATAGGAGTAAGTGCTCCTTGTCATAGACTAAGCATTCTGTTGAAATAGGGTTTTCAAACTTTTATGATTGCCTCACTTATTTTCGTGATTTTTTTAAGGGTCATACTTTAATCACTGCATCAGAGAAAACAACTAAAAGTCAAAAGGAATCTCTCGAAAAGCTGATGACACATAAACAAAATGAAGTAAAGAATAGTGTAAATATTCCAGTATGTGTTAGAAATTGGAATGTAAAAGACGATGATTGAACCTTTTGGTAAAATAATAACAAAACATGAATAACATTCATGCCAGCAGATAATGATGTTTATGGAAGAACAAGTAAGGCACTCAATCGTAATTAATAATCTCATAATAATCTTAGAAGTTTTATGCAGCACCTCCAAGATTTTTGGACACGGTTTTTCAAGCTTTTGAATTAGCAATTTGTTGGACAAACATTATCACATTGTAGCTCAATAGGATTGTTTGCAATAAAAGTAAAAGTTTGACCTTCAAATATCATAACATAAGACGTTACATAGGAACTCCTAGACTAGATAAAGTCACAGTGGTAGAACCTTTATTTTTTAGAGATAATTACTTGCGTTCACACTGCAATTTTTTGTAATCAAATTGTGCAACCATAAGGGCTATTGAAAGGTATGTGCCTCAGTTTAAAATCTTTTCTTTTTTAGTTGGATTGCCCTCTTCTTCCTTTTCTTTTTTGTCGCTATCATCCTGTTTTTCTTCGTCATTTTTACTATCAACTGGAGGTTTTGGATTATACTCTATATTATTTAAATCTGCAATCGCACGTAACTTGCATTTCATTCCTTCAGTTTCGATTTTAGACACTAAACAATTTACAGCTTCACCACGACATCTCCACATAACCATCAACATTTTCTTTCCATAATCATCTTCGAATCCTTCAAGAGCTACAACAAACGCGCCTAGACTTAATTGTCGCATTTGTTCTGCAAAGCTACTAGAAAAGGATGACAAATAAATAGCTCCTGAATTCAAACACTGTACGAAATCTTGGAAATTTGCAACTAGTTTGCGCTTCTGCATATATGGGGCTATCATATGTATTCCCTCTTGATTCACTCTGTATCTTACTTCACTTTCCTTTGAATTTCTTTCAAAGATTTTGGTGCCTGAATTTATGACAGTTATGCGCTGGATACCTCGTTCAATGAGTTTTGTCTTTATCGCATGTGTAATAAAATATAATATTTTTGCTTCCCCACATTCTCTACACATAATTTGATCTTGTGGAAAGTTTGCTTCAAGTCCATAGAAGTTCATGAGATTCGGTAATATATTAGGCGGTACAGGAACAAAATCACTGTTTCCAACATTCCCTTGAGTTTTACCTCTACCACGTTCTTTTCCTTTCTTTGACTTTAAATCAATTTGAGAAGTGTCGTCAATGTCCATATCCATATTCTCTGTATTTTCCGATTTTGAAGTACATGCAGGAGTTGGTTTGGTAACTTCATTCGGCTCTTCAACTGAAGAGATAGCAGAGTCTCCATCTTTTGATGATACATTTTTATCTTTATTTCTAGCTTTCACCCCAACCGGAGCAACTTTCTTAAAAAGTGCAATGAAAAAACCTCCAGTATCCATATCATGAGGGAGACAACGCATACATCGCTCTAAATGGAATTTTTCAGCTTCCTCTTGCGTTGGGGGAAAGCATGATGAACGAATACGTTTTCTCAAGTGCTCCGGTACATTCTCAAAATTGTCATAATAGAGAATTCCAAGTGATGAAGCCTTTTCACGAAGTGATTGTTCATCCCATGAAAGTGGTTCATTCACAGGATCAGGCTTTGGATCCTTGCTCTCATTTTTGGCTTCCGGTTCTTTCTCATGTTTACTTCCTGGCTCATCACCCATGCTTTCATCAACTTCATTTGTTTCATTCAAAGTTGTTATATTAACACTCTTCTCGTCTTTTTCATCACCTTCTGAGTTAGCTTTATTTTCTTCTCCGGATTCTTTTTTCATTTTCTCTGCCCATTCTTTGCGTCTTTGAACCATCTTTGGAGAATTCTTTTTCATTTTATTTTTATCTCTCTTTAGTGTACACATAACCTTCCATGTTTTCCATCCCGGACGAGCTACGATACCAGACATATCCGGTCTTTTGTCCATTAATTCCAAACCTCCCTTGGATTTTCGGAGTATATCCGCCACCACTGCTTCATTTTCAATTGGGTTCATGGAGCATGTGCTATAGCACATATATCCTCCTGGTATAAATTAAACAAAAAAGGAAAGAAGCTTAGCATAATTTTCAGTGTCAATTGACATATTTCTGTACGAGACAATTTTGTTTCAGGATCAAAGTCTTTGTTAAATTGGTCATCATGAAGAACTCAAGCTTCCATAGGAAAGCGAATTCTGAAGAATCAAGAATTGAACGATCATCACAAACAATATGTACCAAGCAAAAAAATTGCAAAACAGTTTGTGGAAGAATCGATACGCACCAACTTTTGTGAGAGTAGCACCTTTCATTGCAATATTAATCTGCAAAGGATGTAAAGCAAAAGAACCTAGTGGATTCCAAAATTTCCAAATACCAGGATTTTTTCTCATAGTCCCATCACCACTGCAAGGTACATCACACAGTACACGATCAAATAGCCCTTCATTGATTCCATCAGTATTATTAAAACCCTTTAGCTGAGGAAAGAACTGAGCATCCACAGAACTTGTAAATGCCGCTGGAGAGTTGATTCTTCTCAAATTATGTATCAGCATATAAGCACGTTTTGGATCAGAATCATTCGCAACCACAAAACCCTCGGGTTCTTTTTTCCCTGGAGCTATGTGACTCACTACTTCCAGCATTTGACTAGTTTTTGATCCAGGTGCTGCACACATGTCCAGCACTGCATGGTGAGGTTCTACAGACAATACAACTGGTGGAATCATGGAGACTGTTTCTTGTCTTGTGATGAAACCAGCATTGGTTTGAATTTTAAGCCATTCATGGAATGCCGATAGGGAGGGGTTACGACGAATAGTTCTACGATCTACACTAAGTTGATATCCTAGAGGAATAAATGGTATTCGGCGAACAGGAGGTAAAATTTTTGTAATGGTTGCAGGTGCGTCGGATGCACTTTGCAAGATTCCATTCTCATCTTTTTTGGTATCGGAGGAAGATTCATTGACAAGTTTGCTTTTTGTTTCGATGGTAATTTCAATCGGTTTTCCAGCATGCTCCTCTAATTCCTTCTCAAATTTATCCCGAAACATTGGATGACAATCTGCACCCAAACGGAAGGAAGCTGGTAAAATAGATTGTATAGAGTTGTTAAATCTTTTTCGTTCGGCTTCTTTTTCTTCATCGGTAACGCAAGGTACAAATACACCACCTTTTATATTTGTATCATTTTGGATTGGAGAAAAATAAAATTCGTCGAAAAAGTTAACAAAAACTATTGCTACATGTAGGAAAGTTCAATCTAATACACAGTCGAAATTACCTTCACTTCGCAAATTGAAAAGACCCTGTTCAGCGTAATAAGCCTCCATTAAGGCACTGAATTGGACATTGAAAACATAACCTCGGTTACGGATATCATCAGGAAGATTGTTTTTTCTTTCTATTGACTTTTGCCTCCTTTCAGCTTGTTTGCGCTTGCGGTTCCATCTTTTCCCCATAATTCTTTTGGTTTATTTTCGGTTTTGTTCACTGCTTCTTTTTTTTTGCAATGAAAGCAAAATATGAAAACTAGGGACCTTTTTCTTTTCACACAAAAAAAAGATTCGATGGTGGTGGCAGCTCAAGCAAATGTTTCTTGACTTCAAAATAATTTCCACCTTCACGTTGATCCATGGTATGTTCCTCCCATCAAAGAAAAAAATTCGGATGATACCATAGAAACTATTGAATACATACTGGGATTTACATCACATACATTAAAGTAGCTGATAGAATTTATCGAGCTGCTGCTGATGTGTGATAAAACTTTCATTACGTAAATTACAAGTGAAATTTATTTGGTTACCTCAGCGCCCCTCATTTTTTTACTTTCTTCGTTATTTATATATTGTATGTCACATATGATGGATACGACGATTCTACGACAAAGTGTCAAACAATTACTTTTCAATAACGAAGAAACCAACTTCATGCGTACTTATTGACTGGAATCCTATTTTGAATTTCAACCTTCATTTTACTGAAAAATGATACAGCCAAGCTTCAACTCAGTAACTTGGGTGCCATATCTATTTATTCTTTGTGATGAATAAGTAAAGTTGGATATCTTCTATTTGGTGTAGCAAAATTCGCTATCGAATCATCCATTGATGATTCTGATGGCTGCAAATAACCTGTAACGTACTGCAAGGAGTATTTGATTTTTAAGAAACTAAATATAAAAAATTAGTGATTGGAATTAAATTTGTGGTGTCACCCCATTTCTATCCATCTTTGTCCTCCTTTTGTAGATAACATCCAATTTTTGACTTTTCTTGATCTGATTTACCAAAATGAAACTCATTCTAGCCACGGCAACTTTTGCCGTCAGTGTGACTTCCTTCACACAGCCAAACCTTCCAACATTTACAACACGCCGGGCGATATTTTCTCCTCTCAAAATGAGTGAAACATCCGATGACGAAGAGGGTGTCATGAATAGATTCAGTCGGTGAGTTTCGATTGCAAGGAATACGTTATTACTAGGGATATTCTTTTCTGTTTGGAGGAATCAGTTCAAGAAAGATCCTTATGGGAGGAAATTTTCAACTTTCTTGATTCTCATTCCAAAAACAAAGGAAAGAACAATATTAGGCTGTCATTATGGACTAGCTCACATTTTGTGCAAACTCATTCTTCGTGGAACTGTAATAGGCACTTGACTCAACCCAAGTCGCAAGGAGCTAGCCAAGCTATGCTTTATGCCACTGGATTGAAAGAAGAAGACATGGACAAAGCTCAAGTTGGTATTTGCTCCGTATGGTATGAAGGTAATCCTTGTAATATGCATTTACTAGAATTATCAGAATACGTAAAGACTGGAGTGGAAGAAAATGCTGGCTTGGTAGGTTACCGTTTCAACACTATCGGTGTGAGCGATGGTATTAGTATGGGAACTTCTGGAATGCGTTTTTCATTGCAAAGTCGCGATTTAATTGCCGATTCTATTGAGACCACAATGTCTGCTCAATGGTATGATGGTTTAATTGCTTTACCTGGATGCGATAAAAATATGCCTGGCTGTGTTATGGCTATGGGACGCCTCAATCGTCCTTCTATTATGGTTTATGGAGGAACAATTCGTGCTGGAAAGCAACCAAGTAACGGTGAAAGTTTGGATATTGTTTCTGCTTTCCAAAGTTTTGGGCAGTATATTTATGATAAGATAGATGAAGAGGAACGTAAAGAAATTTTGCAGCATTCTTGTCCGGGACCAGGAGCTTGTGGTGGCATGTACACTGCAAATACAATGGCAACTGCAATCGAGTCTCTTGGTAAGTTACTTTAAAGTTTATATATATTTCTGTATACAATTTGGTCCTTTCCTATTTTGTTTTATTTTTCTAATGAATTATGAACTGGCTCCAAAATATCCTATTTCAACTCATTCAGGAATGTCTCTTCCATATTCTTCGAGTTCTCCAGCTGACTCTGATGAAAAACGGGATGAATGTAAAGAAGCTGGTGAAGCTATGAAACTTCTTCTCAAAAAGGATATCAAACCACGTGATATTATGACGAAGAAAGCTTTTGAAAATGCTATTACCATGGTTATGATGACGGGAGGGTCAACCAATGCCGTTCTTCATCTTATTGCAATGAGCCGCTCATGCCAGGATCCAGAGGTTGCCATCACTCTTGATGACTTTCAAAGGATTTCTGATAAAGTAAGATCTTTTCGTATTGGAAATAATTATTTGGAATCTTTGTGTATATATGTTCGTCAATGCTCATATCTTTTTCATAATCTTTTTTGTCTGTCACTAAATATCAGGTACCATTCCTCGCTGATTTGAAACCTAGTGGAAAATTCGTTATGGAAGATGTCCAAAACATCGGCGGAACACCTGGAATGATTAAATTTCTCATTGACAATGGTATGTTTGATGGTGACCAAATGACTGTGACAGGTAAAACACACAATGAGAACTTGGCCGATATGAATCATCCCGGTTTGACAGCTGGCCAAGAAATTATTCGTCCTCTTAGTGATCCTATTAAAAAAACTGGTCATCTCCAAATTATGTATGGGAACCTTTGTCCCGGTGGTGGAGTAGCTAAGATCACAGGAAAAGAGGGGGAAACTTTCACAGTAAGTTTTTATCAATACGATTGATCGAATAGGTTATCTTTGCAACTTTAATGATTTGCTCACTGGAAACAAAATCTCATTTGAATCATCTAGGGAACTGCTAAAGTATATGACAATGAACCTGCTATGTTGGAAGGGCTAAAAAACAAAGAAATTGAGTGTGGAATGGTTGTTATTATTCGCTACGAAGGGCCTACTGGTGGACCTGGACTTCCTGAGATGTTAACACCAACATCTGCTATAATGGGAGCTGGTACGTATCCTCGTTTTTGGCATGCTGCCTGACATTGTATTGTCGCTAATAAATAATCATATTTGATCGCATCTGCGTAGGTTTGGGTGATTGTGTTGCTCTTCTCACTGACGGTCGTTTCAGTGGAGGAAGTCATGGATTCTGTATCGGACATATTACACCAGAAGCACAGGTAAATTCAAAAGTTCAGATCTTTCGGAATCGGTAATTTCTTTGCATTGCTGACTCACGAATCTTACACATTTCTTTTCTTTGATTTAGGTTGGAGGTCCAATTGCCCTAGTAAAAGACGGAGATCCCATCCGTATAGATGCTAGATCTGCTCAACGTACTATTGATCTACTTATCTCAGATGAAGAATGGGAAGCTCGTCGTGCAGCTTGGAAGCCACCCCCTCTCCGTTCCTCACAAGGTACTTTATTCAAATATATTCAATGCGTTGCTACTGCTAGTGAAGGATGCGTTACTGATGAAGTAGGAACTCAGAGTGCTGCAGCTATTGCTGAGGCTGCTCCCAAAACTCCTGCTGTCGCTGAGCTTGAGAAAAAAATTGCAGAGCTTGAGGCACAATTAAACAAGTAATCCTTCAAAATAATGTATGACATTTTGTAACTTTCCGACGCTCCATGAAAATTGAAAAAAATTAATGATAATATAATTGCTATCTTAAACTTATCCCAAGTTGGAGATGAAGATTATATTCATAGTAGAGTAACGATATTTTATCTTTTTCTATGTAAACATAATAGCTAGAAAGAACGATTAAGGATAACATGATTGGCACAACAAAATAATTTGATTGAAATGAGATGAAGGTGGGACAATGACAAATGCGTAGGAAACGCTCATAAATATTGAATCTATGCCTTTCTTTTTCAACATGAGCCTAAATCGAAGGCGCTGAAGGGGAAGTTTGATAAGAATAAGCAATTGGAACAGCATTCGCGAGTGGAATTTCCTCCGGAATAATGCTCTCTGGTGAAATTTCTTGGGTATTTGAAGTTGAAGAATACATGGTTTCATTCGTGGCTTGGTAAGAAGGATTTTCTTCTGGATAGTTAAAAGTTGAACTTTCTGTTGGGAGGGGATTTCCTTCTGGATTAGAAAGAGTTGAACTCACTGTTGGAATTGGACTTTCGTGAATGTCGTTCTGAGTCTGCAATGGAAAATTTAACATGGAAATAAGCATCCCCAAAAATCGTACAGCAAGAAAACCTATGAATGGAGTGAAAGTTATTAAAAAAATCATTGACCATCGACGGTGTCTTGATATGGAAATAGTAGCATATTGGCTAACATTATTTCCATTGTTACTGTCTATAACTATCGTACGATTCGAAGAAATTTCATTCTTTGTTTGTGGAACGCTCACTATAAGGCATCCTATAGGTGATCCTTTTGGAAAATTTATTGTGCAATCTGAGCCACCGTACTTGCAATGTGTTGTTTCAGGAAAGTATCCAGTAACGTCGAAGGATGTTAAAGTAAGACTAACGCTAGTTTGACCCTGTAAACGTTGGTTTAACATATTGTAATAAACAACGTAATAATAGCCAGCTCTCTTCACAGTGTAACTCAAACTTGCATCATTATTTCTGGCAGAAGTATATGATTTATATAAGGGGATCCCATTGCTATAACTGAGTCCATAACCATAATCATCATCATCATCATCATTTACAAACTCGATTTCTTGGGACGGGACAATAGAACGAATTAGGATCAATTCTCCTCCTGATTCATCTAATCTTAGTGACGCTTCTATATGAGACCCTGGGTTAAGATAATAAAAGTCATACGCATAATCTCCTGGATATAACAAGAGATTAGAAGAATCATGAATTGTCTCTATGGGGCCTGTAAGAGGAGGACATGTAGATGGAAAATGATATAAAAATCCTTGTTCACTTCCAACATATGACATTTCAATAGACTTTGTAAGCATAGATGAGGCTATTGGAATTCGGCGAGAATTTCCTACAGTGAGGTCGAACCCTAGATTGCTCGGCGATACTAATAGAAGACTGATGAAAAGCAATAAAGGAAGTAAACACAAGAAACAAACCGCGCAACCCTCTTTCGTTTCATCATTACAACCTTCGCAACAACCATCACTATTGTCATAAGAATTGAGAGTTGGTTGATTCGGATTCCACCATGTATTGCCATATGTTGGACCAATATTTAAGAAGGAAAAACCATAATTTCCAAATCTATTATTATTATTGTGATGGTGATGGTTATGATGG
>Ga0209092_10004404_pt1 | contig 11778 bp, 8 predicted proteins | sample FraStrMetagenome_FD_187446 | JGI IMG/M metagenome (GOLD analysis project Ga0209092, IMG submission 187446) | Marine eukaryotic phytoplankton communities from Arctic Ocean - Fram Strait ARC3M Metagenome (SPAdes) (version 2) | ecosystem: Environmental > Aquatic > Marine > Oceanic | place: Fram... | reverse complement strand
TTGACACATTTATCAAGGAAACAGAACCACAAGCAAAGAAACTATGAAACACCTCTTGCTATGCTGTTTAGCTTTCTTCCTCATCGACAAAACCATGAATCAAGTCTCCGCTTTCCAAATAGTGACTTGATTGGTGTGAATGAAGTAGACATACTGTTTTCGAATATTTCGATCACAACATAATCCTTTTATCATTAAAGGAGAAGAAAAATTTTGATTTGTATTTGAAAAGTCTGCATAATATGGTTTGTGATTAAGTATATCTTTGCTATCAGCACTAAGATGCTATTTGAGAAACAATGTGATTTCATATCCTTTTAGTGCATTACTGTTATTATTCCCCTGATACGATCCCTTCTAACTAGACTCTACTTCTTTCTGCAATGTCCCTAAAAATGTTGGACTCCAACGTTCCAAAAGAGGCTGGATTTCGGCATTCATCAAAGTACCCACTCCCCCCCATATCAAACGATCTGGAACATTGGTAATGTCTTCTCCAACGTATCTAATAACATTTAACCCCAATCGTTTGTAATGTCTAACTAAGCGTTTGTGTTGCTTTTCACCGTCATCAATGGCCAAAAATTCTGCAATCTTACAATTATTTTCGAGACCTTATTGTATGAAAATTTCGATTAACATCATCAAATTACCAAAATAAAAAGTTTGAGGGGTTTAATGTACGCAGATCCAATCCAATAGAGCACTAGGACGCGTGTAAACATGAGAGGTAGAATGTCACTCACCATACGTAAGACATAAACAACCAAGTAACAATCCAACTCCAAAAACAGTACCTCCACTAGTAAAGTCCGGATTTTCGGCTCTAGCTTTTTGCAAAGCTGGTTTAAAAACTTCCATTTTGTCCATGTGTAAAAGTTGTCCAGTAGGACGGATAAATCCATTGCAGTAACCAATAATTTGAGTTTCATTGTGTTTTGCCCGTGCCACTGCACGATATCCAGGTCCAAGCGTCTTCAAGCTTAAATCCACCCCCGTTTCGGCTGCGAATTGAATAATATCATCAGCTGACGCGAGCTTAGTTGCCTTAAGGGGTGATTCGATTGTTGAATGTACACGAATTAATTTTTGCCATCTTGGAGATTTGCTGAGTCCGGGCGAAAATGAATTTGTCAGGGTTGTTAATTGAGAAAGAAGTAACGAAAAAAGAATCGATTTGATAGATGCTTTCATTTTTCCAAAGTTCTCGTGAATCTGGCTTCTGTATTGATGCTTAGGATGCTGTAAATGTCAACTGTAAACGAGTGCTCCAAGTTGTGTGCAGATTGTAGTTGCTCAATTGTTTTTGAAAGCAAAAAACTCAGCAGTTCATATTTTAGGTCATCTTACGTATTCTACTTAATACTCATTCGAGTGATTATAGTACGTCACTGTAGATTTCAGATGTTTTCGTCCATGACACCACTTTTTCTTATAATTTTTGTTTCGATAGAAAAGAAATGAAAGTCACGTTTATCTCATCGTGTCTATTACTGCAGCTCAACACACAGCTCAGCTCTTTACACTGTGTTCGATCATTTACCTTTGTCCCAAACCAGTCATTGATATCAATATCTGAGAATCGAGGTATCTCATTCGTTCAATCCACCTTCTCAACCAACAACGAAAAAGAGATCTCCTCTAACACACCTGCTGATCAAAGTGATGAAAACAATGTAGTTACGTACACAGCCATACCTACAAAACAATATTCAAAAGATGAGGCTCAATCCATAATATCCAATACTCTCTATCCTCCATCAGAATATAAAAAACGCATGTATTTAGGATATCAATATACAGGTGTAGAAGATGACCATAATCAAAAGGCATTGACAAATGATGATGAAAGGTTAAGATATACTTACGCTGAATTTCCGGTGGAAAGTTTTCACCACTTAGTTGTAGAAAGAGCATTCTATTGGAAATCAACATTGGAAAAAGTTCAAAAAAGTGCAATGGAGACATTTGAAGAAATGGAAACGGAAGAAAAGTGTTTAGTTGATATAGGGTCCGGTTGTGCTCAATTAGTCCTGTATGGGTCGCTCATTCTAAATGGCAATGGGTGCCATGAATCGAATAATAGCAAAGACAAAAAGGAGAAATCTAACTGGAGTGTTCATGGAATAGAAATATCACAATCAACGCATGATCATGGTATTAAAATGTTAGAAAGAGGTATGCAGGAAAATTTTTTTCATCCTGCAAGCATTGATAGTCAGAACCAAGATGAGAAGTTATCCAAAGTATCGCTTCATTTAGGGTCAGCCGCGTCCTGCATAAGCCTTTTGTCTAAAGCCGATGTCATTTTTTCCTATAGTTCGGTTTTCAATACAGTAGGATTTTCAACAACAGTCGGAGGTATGATTTTAGCGCCTGAATGGAGTGACATGTTAGCCCAACAGTGTAAAAATGGTTGCATAGTTGTAACTACGGACCGGGCGTTAGATCCAACTTTTGGATGGACTTTACTGGAAAAACTGGATGTGGAAAACCCAGATTTGATAGGGAGTACAGGATTCATTCAAATATTAGATAAAGAACTTTATCAATCCTCCGTTGAAAATTGTGAAGAAAATCTTCAAGGTAATTTCTAAAACATGTAATCATCAGACATAATTATATCGCCTTAAATAATCTAAATCAAAGACAAAAAAGGCATAGCTTAAATTATGTTTTAGATAATTTTCATTGTGGAAACAGTCTAGGTGGACTTAACTTTCATTAATCACAAGTCAAGCAAAGACGGAGCACTTTTGTTTCGTTCCATTTTTGAAAGTTCAGCAACGTACCCATACGATGGATCTTCATATTCTGGTTCTAGTGTTATCAGTTTATCAGAGTTATTATAACCATCACTTCTTTGTCGCACAACTTCATTTTTCAAGCCTTTTTTCGTTTCTGAATCCAATGTCGTTGCACCTAAGCCTACATTACCCGAAACGAAAAATAGAGTTAAAATGAAACTCAAAAGCGAAAGCATAGCACAAATGATCATCACAGAATTATTTCCTAGAGTGATGGCCACTGGTTCAAATAGAATTGCTCCAAAAAGTGCACCAGCTTTACCACTAGCCGCAGAAATACCATTAAGAGTCGATCGACATGGTTTTGAGAATGTCATGGATGGTAACATGAACGTCTTTGAGAATGTATTCGAAAAATAAAATGAATTTGCAAGACGATTCATTGTACCAAAAAAGGCAAGCAATTTGAATAATACTTACTGTTGCATTTGGGCCATAATTAGAAAAGAAAAATGTCGATCCATAAAGAGTCAGTAGCAACATTTTCATTCTAGCCAAGTCCTCAAACCAAAATCCAATGATAAAATATAACACAGCCATGAACATAAACCCTTGCATTTGGATATATTTAGGACTCTGCTTTCCAATAGATGCTATACTAATGAAGTAACCAGGGAGTGATAAAGCAGCTATAACGCATGTGTCTCTGGCCGTTTTTTGCACAGTTTCAGACGAACCAAAAGCCGCACTGAGCACCACAGGTTGAAAAAGCGTATTGCCATAAAACAAAATATCAAAAAAGAACCAACATCCTGCAGTTCCAACTAGTTTTTGAATAAGATTTTCTTCAGTTGTAATAGCTTCAATAATAGAAGAAGCCAACGCTTGTTCCTTTTCCATCGAAACTAAATCAGGAACAGCATCACTAATCGTCGTATAGTTAGGTGGCGATTGAGCCTCCTTTTTCTCTTTGCTGTCGCCTTGTTTACGCTTTCGTTGCATAAATCGGGTATATGTTAAAAAGACTCCAGGTAAACAACCACTTCCTAGTAAAAGTCTCCACGCTAAATCTGATTTATCCCCAAGGATAGAAACCAATATGTAGGCAAAAAGAGACACCGTAAAATAACCCACACCTTGCATCGAGAAAGTTAATGCCACAAGCTTGCCACGATTTTCTTTTTCTGTTGAAGATTCGGCAGTTATTGTTGCTGCTAATGGATATACACCTCCACAGCCTACACCTAAAATAAAACGCCAACCTGCGAGTTGTGGAAGTAAAAAACTGATTTCAGATTATCTTTGATTTATGACATCATACCATCAATGCAAATACTTACAAGCAAGAACTTTGAATATGGAGATTTCTTTTATGGTTAATCCTAGGAAGGGGACCTGCAAGTATTGAATACTGAAAGGAAGTGCAGTGGCAAAAGAAGCCACAATTTGCAGAAACATTACAACTGTCATTGCTATATGTCTTCCTAGTATATCTCCAATCGTTCCACCAGCCAGTTGCCCAAAAATCATGCCAGCCAAAAGGGCAGATGAACAAAGAGATCGATCTGATGAAGAAATTGTATCGTAAACATTGCTCATCATGCCCAAAGCTAAACTTATGCTTACAATATTGTAAGAAGTTGAAAAATTTGATAGCATCGAAAGGCGCAAATCGGCTGAACTACTATTTCGCACATGGTAATCATTTGTTTCATTGGAAGCAATTGGATTTTCTTCAAAGCCTAGAAGCTTCCAGAATAAGCTTCCTTCTTTCTCAGATTTTGTAGCTTTTGTTTTTATTTTGAATAGCTTTTCAATATCATTGTCAAAGTAATCCTTGCGCCACCATGTGGAAACGCTTCGTTTCATTTTTTTTAGACATACTCTACCATCATGAATTTCCTTCATATTATCTTCCCCTTCTTCATCATTTTTGATCGGCATTGTGTAAGTCTTATACACTTTGTTAGAACCACCATTATCATCATATATAGAACCATATGGTGTATGCATGATTTCAGCCTTTGGAGTCTTTTGATCCAATTCTATTGAGGAATTTTGCTGAATGAAACTCGATCTTTTTTCTACCTGCAGTTGCTTCTTTGGAATTTTCCAAATGTACGAGATTGATTTGGTGAGTTATACCTGTTTAACAGCAACTAATAGGATCTATTTTAGCTTATTCAAACGCTGACGTTTGGCACTTTGTTTTGAACAAAAAGAATGATTTTTGTCTTGCAACAACATAGCTCTTGTGGTAAGATTCAACAGATTCGATTTAAAAATAACAAGATTCAATTGCTGCAGTTGTTTAGAGAAATACGAATCTACAGACGATCAATATGATTTAAAAACGATGGCTATGTGCTTGATACGCACAAACAGTTCATTAATCAAGCTCAAGAAATGAAAATGCTGAAAGTATTTTCTACATCTTGCACCCCATCTACTGTACACTAAAATACAACGCATTATCAATTCGATTTACCATGATTTTAAATTAAAACAAGTAATGAGTTTGAATTTCGTGCTCATAATTTGAAGGATCGTATGGAAGCATTTCGTATTTGGACAAAACAATATATGATATGTAAATATTAAGCATGGATAAAGTGGTTCCATTTTCAAGGATTGACATAAGTACCAAATAAATCATATGTTCATCAGAAAGACATCTAGATAGTTGAACTTGCTTCAATTTGGGATGCCAAAGAATATATTCATCATACGTTTATTTGTAATTAATCTAGTTTAACTCATTTGATCCTTCTTCTCACTCTTCCCGACGACCTTAGTTTAACAAACTTACTTCTTAGCTTATCATTTTTCTAGCTAAATATGGGAAACCCACTAATGTGTAAAAGCATACGACATGAAAGTTATACCATTGGATAGGGATAATAATAAAGCGGGAGATTAAGATAAGATGAACCTTCTCGGACGAAGAAATTATAAAGGATGAATTGAGGGAATGATACTGGGAGATTGAGATGATACCATGGATCTTGACTTGTCTACTTCAAATAGCCATCCTATTTTGGGTCTAAATGATAAAAAATCAGCATGAGTGTCTATTTCATTCAAAAATGTTATCTGTTATATGTCATCTTTATATTCTTGACAGGGAAATACAGGAGGTACATATCATACATTTGCTTTGAGTAACACAGATTGCTGTAGCGTTCCCTTTTCAGTGGTTTGAAGTTGCAAAAGAAATAAAGTAAATTGTTCAAGAGTCGAAATAAAAGTAACCACTTTCAAACACGACGAAGTTCCTTCCAAGAACGTTCCTTAGTAGTCAAAATATCAAACTGGCGTACAGTTGCATCTGTAAATGGGAAACATTAAGATGGACAGACTCACACTTGGTTACAATGTATATACCGCAGTAGGATTTCTGGAGGGTATAAATGTCGCCAGAAAATTAGAACTGCCTCATAGAAGTGCAGTATATGCTTCCCTTTCTTCTGCTAAAGCTCTCCCCAATATATACCAAGACTTGCCCCCTTTGGATAAGAAGCATACGCTTGTTCTAAGTTTCATTCGAAAACGTTGTACATATTTAAGTACTTCGAAGTGATTAAATCAAATATACCACTGAAATAATTTTTTATAGCAATGGTTCCTTTTCAAAAAATTAATTTTTGATGAGCTTATGAAAAAGATTGATGTACATGGGATTTCTATTAGTCAAGTTTTAGCCAAAGCAAAATTTAGGCATGGTGTAGGCTTAGTCGAAATTTGAAGAGAAATGGTTTCACCACCGGGCTACTCAAAAGGTAAACATTCCAAATTTGTGGGAATATGAGACACTGCTGGAGAGCAGAATATCTCCTTTAGTATTCTTCCAAGCTTGGATAAGACGTTGTCCTGAGGAAAGGCGAGACGCATCTAGCCATTGTGGCGATAAGTTGGAGATTTACATACCGAAAGTGCATTTATTCCGTATAATAAATGCGTATCCTACAGTCCGATAGTAGATACGCATGGTGGAATGTAGGATGTACCAAACTATGCTTTAAAATTATTCGCGCCAACTTGCAATTGAAAATATTTTTGAAGAGAATGAATGATATGAACAGGGAATACCATGACTCCGATAAATCCCGAGCTGCCATGCATAACACAAACTAAGGAATACTCATAGGACCCTGTAGTAGGCATGAAAAGAAATTAGGAAAATGAAAAGTAATGCATCAAGAATTCGTTCAAAATACATGAAAAAAGAACTATTAGATAATGGAGGTCCCCATGAAGAAGGAAAACCTCCTAATCCATCCAAAGCAACAACATCATCTTTGACTTCATCTTCCACTATTAATGTACGATCATCTCTAGCACAAAGACACAAATTGAGAAGTCGACTTGAACGGACCGCAGCTTCGAATACAAAGAGAACAGCAAGCGCGAATACATCATCTGTCTCAACATTAAAAACGACATTGGGAAAGAAAGATCCAATCAATAATGTTTCGAATCGAAAGGACAGGACAGATTTACCTGAAAATGTTCTAAAATCTTCAAATTCCAGAAAAAATTTAGATGCTTACGTATCTAGTTCAATATCAACAAATCCACAAAATTTCAATCTTGAAGCAGCTTCTAATGTTGCTACATCATTGCGTCCACCCCATCCAATTTCTTTATCTGAAGTAGAAGTCTCCATCGAAGATTTGCATTCTGATACATATCGAAATATAGGAAAAAAATCAAGTAAACCTTCACCTTTAGCAGTTTCAACAGTTACAGCAATATTACATTCTCCATCCTTTTCCAATGAACAAAATAGAAGCAAAATTGAAAACTCAAACTCAAATACTGGTGCAAGTATTTTCGAGTCATCTCCACCTGTATTGCCTCCTCCCCGGTCATTGTCATTCTTGAATAAACAAATTAATGGAGACAACGCGAAAGAAGTTCTGAATGGAAGCGATAATGATATAGAGGAGAAACTCAAGACGCCAGATATTGAAACTAAGAATGAACAAAACGATTTTGATCCAATCTCAAAAACACCAGCACCACCATCATCACCCCTTCGTGACATAAAACACCTTTTATCATCGGTTTCAAACATTAATAGGACTTTCAACACTCCACTACCACCAACAACCAGCATAAGTAGTCCTTCGCGAGACTCACAAATAAAAATTTCAGCAGCTCTCCAAAAACGATATCCAAATCTGATGAAAACACCGCAACAACCTTTCATGTCTTCTTCAGCATCTATAACAAGTTCAATTTCAGCATCTTCTATTCACAGCAATCAAGAAATACATAACCAGAAATCGAATTATACATCCATACGAAAATCAGATGGAAGCGTTTCGTATGTGTTGCCAAAAACCCCCTCTCGAGAATCACTATTGTCTCGGAATTCTTATTCTGTTCCAGCTGAACTAAAATCCCAATTTCAGCATGACGAAAATTCGACTCACGATTCCAGTTTTCTGAGTGATTTAAATGAAAAAAAACGAAATTCTTTTATGTTTGATTCTTGTCCTGGTTCAATTTATACTCTTGATGCACTCTGCCTTCGATACAACTCGAATATCCTTGTAAAATCACATTGTGTAAACGGAAATTCAGAAATTGTTTCTTTGAGAGTCAATAGGAAATATTTATCTGCATTTGAACAACAAAAACAAGATGACATTGCGCAATTAGTATCACAGCGATTTGAAGCATCTGCAAGTGGTACAGGATTGGGAAACGAATATGAAATTTTCAAAATTGTCAAAGCTGATGTGCTAAACACAACCAGTAGCTTTGCAGCAACAACATATCATCAACATCAAACCAGTCCAAGAAAAAAAGACCAAGATAATATTATTTGCTACGGGGATACTGTAGCCTTCATATCAGGACTTGCATACGACAGGGCTTTGGGTGTGAGAAAGGATAATCTTCAAAAGAATAATGAATTTCCACAAACAGAATACGAGATGGGATTCTTTAGGTCTTTACTAGGTCAAGCTGAAAAGTGGACCATTCTATGGGGAGGAAGAAGAGAAGATCCCATTGAATTAGGAAGAAGCGCAAATGATACAGATATAGTGGAAGCAAAAAAATTTTGTAGACCAGTACGATCTGAAGAGCCATTGGTTCTAAAGAATGTATTGACAGGTGGACTACTAGCATTGGAACAGCAAGAGGATATACGCTCAAATAGTAACGCTATCTCAGCATTAGGATTGTCTCTTACAGTGTTGACTCCAACACTCAGGGCAGCAATGTCTAATTTATATCCATCACATCCTGCATCTGAAATGTTCCGTTTTATTCATCCAGGTAGATTTGAAAAATGGCAGATAGTGCAAGTAAATACACCTCCTTGCCCACATTGGAATAATACAGAAAATGAGCGTTATTTTTTAAATGGACGATTTACGATGTATCCAGATAGGAATAATTTAGACCATACGATAGGTCATCTTTTCCAATATGATAATTCTGGTAAAGTAGATCCTGACAAAAGATCCTCGCCAGCGCATTTCTTGAATGAGAAAAACATTGATTCTCAGGAAGAGTATCTTTTGGATGAAGTGATCGGAGCGCTAATGGGTCTTGAGAGCATTCATGTAAAAGTGTACACAGAAAACATAGGTAACGATCGCTTAGGGATCAGGAAATCAAATAGAATGGGTCTTGCTTCAAAGGAGGCTTCAAACCAATCAAGGTCAGCAGAGATCATGAATAAAAATAAGTGCGATATTAACATGATATCATTGAGTATGCACGAGATTAATTTTGGTATCAAGAAGTGTCAATCAAATATGGATACTAGCTTATATCATCTCATTCAACAAATCCTACCTCTTGCTACGAACTTTGGTCGTGTAAATGCATTTGTTATGTCGCGTAGAGCTAGGTATGAATTTGGACTTGTTGCTCATGCTTTAGTGTCGGCTATGAACTCTTTGCTACAAGAATACCTGGTGTTTGTCTGTCAAATGGAACTACTTTTATCTGAGAAGAAGTTGACAATGCAAAAGCTCTGGTGCTTCATTCAACCATCTTTGAGAACAATGCAAGTTTTCCATGATGTAGTAGAAAAAGTCCATGCAGCTAAAGGAGGTGCTCTTCTAAACATCTTAGAAAAAATGCTGGTCAATTCATATGAAGGAGACGAACGTGCTCATAATTTACTAAAATTTCTGATTGAGCAAGCTGCTGAACCTTACATGGAAATGCTCTGTACATGGACTTCCACTGGACAACTCAATGATCCATACGGTGAATTCTTTATTCAATTACGAGATGCCGATAGAACCAAGCGCCTAAATGGAAACAATTGGGAGGATTTTTTTGATATTCGGGAACAGAACATTTTGCATATGCTATCAAATTTCGCTGGAGAAGATATTCCAAAAAGAATTTTGACAGCTGGAAAATATCAAAAAGTTTGTGGCCAATGCGGCAACTCAGCGGCCAGATTTCCTCAAGCCCAACATACGAAATATTCTAAAAAGATGTCTTTTGACATGGGTTCAATTCAGATTGCAAGACAAGTTCAATTGGCATTTAATCAATCAGCTGAAGCTTTGCAGAAGATGTTAATGAAAGAGAGTCGTCTGCTTGACTGCTTATTTTCCATGAAAAAATATTTTCTTCTTAGTCAGGGTGACTTTTTTGTTCAATTTCTAGATTTGTCAGAAAATGAATTGTTTCAGGAAATCAGCAATGTATCAAAGGGGCGCGTTCAAAGCCTTCTTTCTATGGCTATGCAGTTAGGAGCATCGGAAACAGAAGTATTTCGTGACTCCTTACAATGTGACTTTGCATCTTGCAGCATAGTGAATGATCTTGATACTATTCACGCGGGTAGTGGTGGAATTATTTTAAATGAGCCACGAACTCCAAAAAGAAGAGCGTATGGGTCACAAACAGAATTAACAGGAGTTGAAGCTTTTATGCTACTCTACAAGGCTCCATGGCCTTTATCTATTGTCTTATCGGATAAAGCTATATCTAGCTATCAACTGATTTTTCGACATCTTTTCTTTTCAAAGCATGTAGAACGAAGATTGTTTGAAACTTGGTTGAATCACCAAATGATTAAGGAGCTTAATCTCCGATCAATTCTTGGTCCAACCTACCTACTACGACAGAGAATGCTACACTTCATGCAAAATTTCGTTTACTATGTCATGTTTGAAGTCATAGAGCCACGTTGGCACAACATGAAAATGAAGATAAAGAACGCGAAAACAGTAGACGAAGTATTACATTTTCACAATAGTTTTTTGGCTGCAACACATAAAGAATGCTTACTAAAAAATAGAAATCTCCTGATGACTCTTACAAAAATTATGCAAACGTGTCTCTTGTTTTCAGATCAGATGAAACGATTTGCAAAATCCACTAAATTGGTAAGTGTTTCCCTTGTGACATCTTTCATAGGGTTCTAGTTCTGCTGACGTATAAAGTTTCTTTCGTATCTGTACCTTTTGAAAGGACGAGGAAAACATAAAGATAGCTCTTGAGGAGCGCCAAAAGAGATTTATTGGTGAGAATAAGCCAAAACAATTAAGTTCAATCATGACATCTGTCCGGAACGAACGTAAGAGACGAATATCTATCCTGACAACAAGAATGCAGAAAGCAATCCAATCAGAGAATTACCAAAAAATGATAAAGAGATTTATACAAGTATTTGATACACAATTACATGATTTCATGAGGCAGCTCATGACCGATTCTCATGCGCATTACCATTCTCATCTATCTAATTTGTGTACAAGACTTGATTTCAACGGATTTGTTACCCGGTCAATGAATCTGCATTAGAGATCATCGAATATTTTGTATTATTCATAATTTTTTCACATCTAAATTTATCACTATGAGCCGTTGTCAACTCATTCAAAACTTTCATGCTTTAAAAGTCAATTGATAAAAAAAACAAGGCACCCGTTCTTGCTAGAAAATAAGTAAGAGAGTAAAAAAATAAAAGAGATTAAGTATAAGATATTCTACGAATAAACTAAGTAAAACAAATCGATTCAAAATGTAAATAGTTTCAAAATAA
>Ga0209092_10004403_pt1 | contig 11780 bp, 8 predicted proteins | sample FraStrMetagenome_FD_187446 | JGI IMG/M metagenome (GOLD analysis project Ga0209092, IMG submission 187446) | Marine eukaryotic phytoplankton communities from Arctic Ocean - Fram Strait ARC3M Metagenome (SPAdes) (version 2) | ecosystem: Environmental > Aquatic > Marine > Oceanic | place: Fram... | reverse complement strand
TTATTAATTCCAATATTGGTCATGTTAGAATGATTATTTGAACTTATAAGGTTACTATCTTATTTTTGACCATGAAATGAATAATAGATTCATAGATTTGATTTAGACCTTATTAAATTGAGGCAATAGATTGAATATCATCTTCAAGAACATTTCTTTAGATTATGCAACTATAAAAGTTATTGTGTGTTTCATGATGCTTTAGGTTCAGAACTCATTCGTTCAACCTTCAAGGAAAATGAATGTGTTTCAACACCCACTTCCATATCACCTCCAAATTTGGATTGAAAGCAAAACATGTCTTGATGTTTGATAACTTTGTCAGGCTGTCTCAATCTTCGTATCAGTTGGGAATGATGTTCATTATTTGTAGAACAAATATTTGTCCTGTCAGAAGAGGAAGGTAAATCATATTCCACCCATATAAGCATTCCATGACATATTCCGTCCTTTCGAAATGGAACTTTTTTCCACGCTGGAACTTTAGATATACTCTTACTCAGGTCCAAAATTTCATATTCCAAACAATCCAATTCAAATGGATCTGTCAAGGATGTATATCCATATTGCCACATGTAAAATGGGATATCATATTGGTCTATATCCCGTCCATGCCATTGATACAATGGTGTATGATCCAAACCACAAATTTCTTTTTTCTCTTTATGAGAAAATGGTCCATAGGCATTTATCATTTCGGGAGGTAACTCTACAGCACATCCCATGATCCGTGCACGTTGAGGAAGGACAGTAAAATCCGGAGATAAAATATCCTTACATTGGAGTCCTTGTAGTATATAATAAAAATTCAAGGCTTCCTGTAATGGAAATCCCTGCAATTGTTCGTAGTATGGCTCTGCAACCACAATTTGTATTTTTTGCTGAGAGGAAGGGAAAAGAAGATCGGGTGTAAGCATTTCTGGACGTGTATTCCATACTTGAAAGACTGAATTTGGTTGAGGCAAAGCATTTCCAATCTGAGCAATTTTGGAAGATAATATCGGCCAGGGTGATAATGACGTATCTCCACTTTCGACGGAATGAACGTGTTGGGCAGGATTTTCTTTGAATGTTGCGGCTATAATAGCACCCATGGAAAAATCGGACAGATCCAGTATGGGAGCTTGAGTCCCTTTTTGTTTGAGTGTATATTCGAGAGCAGTTCGATATGCCTTGATGCGATGAGCATCATATAAAGAAAGCGTACGAGCGAAAGAATATTTGGTAATGGGGTTGAGTGGAGTCCGTTTCAGTTTTTTGGAATGGGTTGGACTACTAGATTTGGTGGTTCGTGGAATATGAAAGGCGATGGCTGTATCTGTATGAGATGCTGTACAAGTAAAGAATGACCCCCTTTCAAGTGTCTCACAATCTTGATGAGTTCTATGAAAGACAAAAAGGCATTGCTGCCAATGATCTTGCCAATGATAATCTTTTTGATTTCTATATTTTGGAGGTTTTGTTGAATAAGTAAGTCCTTCCCACAAATCCAATTCCCACCAAAATAGTACCCCATGAGCTTTTCCACTATTGATCGGTGATAATTGGAATGACATAGATCGTCCATCCATTGGAGGCATAGATTGAGCACTTGTGAAATCAAACTCTAATGCTAGGAATGGATCTGTTAGTGTTTTCACATCCGATTTGGAAAGAAGAGCATCTGCACGAATAGGAACCAAATATCCTTTTTTATTTTCCTCCTCAGGATTTTCACTCAACAGCAAGCTTGTTTCCTCATCCCCGTTCTCATTCGTAAGACTAGGCATGGTTGAGAACCGTGTAGAAATATTTTTTAATATATCAGTACAAGGGCCGCGATAACAAGCAACACTGTCTTCACTTTCCACAATTTGAGCATAAATACGAGCACGTTGAGGGATCATAATTGCATCTGGTTCCAAATGGCGTTCCCACGCATCTCGTAATGTGGGTATAATCCCTTCACCCAAAAATCCACTTTCCAAAAGCTCAGATATGCATAAGTGAGCTCGTTGAGGAAGTTGAAATTGCGCATCACATGAATGATAAGGAAGAATTTGTATTTGGTTATGGAGTTGATTGCATTGAATAATATGTCGGGCGATTCGAGACATGGCGGATGCCATTTCCAAGGAAATGATTTGAATATTTCTATTTTGGTCCTGATTCGAGTTTTGTAGCAACGCACGAGCGGCTATCATACCTAGAAGTCCTGTTCCAGCACCTATATCCAAGACTTGTATTTTTGATAATGTATTTTTACACAATATAATCTGAGTTGCTTTTTGAATCGCTTTTTCATATAGTTGATTTCGTGGTTCATCTTGTAACATGGGAAACAGCCATTTTTTAGTCCGTAAATGCAATTGAATTCCGATATCATTTTGAAATGGATGAGAAGTTAGATGTGTGTTTGTGTTCGTCGGAGGGTCGACAGAGACTCGTTTCCAAACTATACCACCGGAGGATGTATCCAAAGAAGCTGTTAAAATAATTTCCTCACTGGGATCGGAGGAAGAAGACTTTTTATCTTGATTCGTATTAATAATTACTACATCATTGAATTTTGCACTCTGAACTGCATTTTGGACCATCTGGAGAAGCTCATTTTCTTCGCTAGTAGTGCTTTCCATGACACCAATATGTATTTTTGTAAAAAAAAAAGCTCATTTTTTTGATGGTGGTGAAATTTCCAATGGTATGACGTCATCACGAAGATTTGATTTGGATTTTTGTGCTACTAATTTAGTACATCAAAAGACCGTTGAAGAAGCAACTATGGCGTATAGAATGAACTCTCTTAAGCCTTTTTCAAAAATAAATAGGAGTGTTACTTTATAATTAATAGAAGGATTACCTTTTTTAGCAAGTATCAATTAGGATCGAATTATAATTGGAAAGTAACATTTATTTATGCACAATCCAAGCCATTGAAGCTTCATTGCATCATGACATCTCTGGAGCAAGAAAACAAAGACCTGGAAGAAAGCCTACTTGCCAACGATGAATTGAACGAAACGGATCCCTCCCCATCAGAAGAGAAAACATTACTCAGCATCAAAGGTCCCATATTTGCTCTCGTATTCTGCATTCAAGCGGGAGCATTTATCCAATTCTCATTCCTGCCCTATGTCGCCTTTATGAGCATTTCCCTCGTTCCAGGATTAAACGAACAAACTGCAGGAACCTATTCGGGAATATTTTCTGCCATGTCGGCATTTGGAAAAACCGTCTCGGCGTATTTTTGGGGTCGCATTGCGGACAGATATGGACGAAAGACCGTCTTTTATTTGAGTTTTTCGAGTTCCATCGTCTTTTCCATCTTATTTGGGTTTTCGACCAATATTACCATGGCCCTTATTGTGCGTTTTCTCTTGGGGGCTAGTAATAATGCTACGTTGGTGGTTAGAACTATGTGTTCAGAATTGGCATGTGGAGATAAGCAATTCGAAGGACGAATTATGGGGTTTGTAATGGGTTCCTTTGGCTGGATTGGTTTATATGCGCCTCTAATAAGTGGATTTTTATCTGATCCTGTCAAACAATTTCCACACTCATGGCTTTCTACTCATTTTCATGATTTTTTCACTGAATTTCCCTTTCTTCTACCCAATATAGCCTCAGCAATTTTATGTTCTTTGGCTATACTGGCTGTGTATTTCTTCATTCCTGAGACAGAACAAAATAATACTCGACGTAAGGGAACTACATCTTGGAAAGCTATCTGGAGTCAGCCCAAAGCACGTGATCATGTCATTGCCATGTGGATATTTAGCTTTTCTGGTGTCTTTGTCTCGGAAGCAGCTGTCCTCTTTTATCTAGCCACCGATGGAGGATTATCTCTCCAAGAAAATATGATTGGTACTCTTTTAGCTACCGTTGGGGTCATTTATGTACTGATTCAATATCGCTCTTTCAAAGCAATTACTGAAAACTTGGGTGTTTACAAATCCATGCGACTAGCGAGTCTTTTATCAATCCCCTTGGTGATTTTCTTACCTATCTCCCTCCTTTTGAACCAAGGCCAAGCACCTAACACCCTAAGTGCTTTGGCCTTTCTTTATCTAATTCTCCTTCAGGGAAGTCGACGTATTTTTGGATCAACTTTCATGTCCCTGATTAATCTATCTGTTAATCGCAGTGTTGATCCCACGGAAGTTGCATCCATCAATGCCATGAGTATGGCGGGTTCCAGCTTATTACAAATGATTTCTCCTGTCTGTGCTGGATTTCTAACATCCTACTCATTATCAAATAACTATATTGCTCCTTCTGTGGGGATTTTTTTGGTTTTTGGGGTTGTTAGTTCTTTAGGACTTTCCTTGTTCACCTTTGTAAGTCTACGACTCAAGAAATATCACGGAGAGTAATCATGAAAGCAAACATATGAAGGACTTATTTTTATATCATTTACATGAAATAAAAAGAAAATCCCTATTGTATTTTTGTACTCTATTAAAGAAAATCATCTCAACAATGATTTCAAGCTACAATTTTAAATAATAATATATGCATCTTTTAAAATTTAAGCAATACCAACAAAACAAACGATTGTAAAAATAAGCATGCCTAGAATATGACATACGATTTGAAAGAAATACATTTAATAAAGTATATCGATGAGAATCATCTATTTATTCATTCATTTTTTATCTAAATTAATTATGTGCTTAAAGGAAAACCAGATTGAATGTCGAAATCGCATCAATTTATCATTGATATATTTCTTTCACATTTGTAGTTTCATTTGAATGTCTTTTGGCTGAAGTGAAATCTAAATACACATTAATAGTTCTGTTAAAGCCTTGATTTGAAATCGAAAACACAATCATGTGGGATCCAGACATCAGATCAAAGCAGTATTCTAAGCAAAAGATGTCTGCTGTTGATAGTCCTAAGAAGTATTTTGAGACTAATTTACCGTGAACTTTTCTTTCAGAAATATGTGTTGTAGTTTATGTCGTATGTACAACTATGAGATATTGTAATTACCTATCTCACTCTTAATAATTAATATAGTTTATCACCCTATATCAGGTTATAGAGCCTCATTAAACCAGAAGTCAGGGCGAGTCTAACTTATCCCCCCTGCTACAGGCGATCTGTAACAGCCTATATCAATATGCACATACGTATAATTCCTTTCAAGATACCGGGAGACGTGAATGAATAAGTCGCTCTACAAATCTAAGGTACCGTAGACTGAACAATCCTACGTGACTCCAACCAATCCAAAATTTATCGTAAAATTGCTCATAATTTTCCAAATCAACACAAATAAAAAAAAACAACAACAACACAATCCTCTACAGATTTATTAACTACCTCTCATATTCATCATGAAGCTTCTCAACAACAACCTAATCTTCTCCGCTATCTTATTAGCTTCCTCATCCTTCTCTCCTGTCTCAGCTAGATTAAGAAGACAACTCGATAGTGACCATACACATAATCACACATCAGACATAGATACTGATATAGATACTGATATAGATACTGATATAGATACACATCCAGATATTGGTAACGATACTGCCACTGCCACTGCCACTGCCACTGAAACTGACACTGACACTGACACTGACACTGACACTGACACTGACACTGACACTAGCACTCACACTCATACTCATACTTCCTCAGAAAGAACTCTTACCCTTCGTATCATCAACTAAACTTTCAAACAACCCTTCTCTCCCTTCTTTATCATGGTTCATAATGACCAAACGAACCCTCTTTATGCCCGTGGACAGCCTGCTAGCTCTGCTTTGGCCACTTTAGCCGAAGAAGGTGATTCCTCTGAGCTGCTTTCTCTATATGAAAATACCGACGGTGTATGGACCGCATTCCAAGCAGGTGGCCTTACCCTTCCTGGATCATCAGTCGAGGTGAACGTTACTGTTAGTGTTGAATATCCTCTTGTCACAATAGCCTCCATGGCTGTAAATACAAACGATTGCTTTGTATCATTAAATGGTGCAGCTTTGGAAAGGGGTATGGTATTGAATACTCCTGGAAACGATGCTGGAAGCGAAGTCAACAATGAGGACTGCTCTTGTATTCCTGGACCTGCATGTGCCGACTTTGCGAAGCATGATGGAAACTGTGGTGCAGGAGAAGGATATGTGCATGTGCATCGTGGAGTCCATGGCTTTGAAGGGTCGGACTTGCTTCCACAAGAGGTAGACTGGCGTAATCCAATGATGAGAGTAGTAGTAGTATAGAGAGGGATATATGCGAGTAATATATAGGAAATAATAAAGAATAAATGATAATGATGCTAATAAATGGAACATATTTTAGTAAGCAGATAAAATGTATCTTGTAGAGACACAATGGCGCAAATTTAATTTATAATTGTTGTATGATTAGATAAGCATTACCCCTTTTTCTTGACTGTTTTGCTTCAATAAATGTGTTTTTATTTAAAATAAAATAAGAATCGACGAAGAAGGAATGTAGAAAGTAATCTTTTGTGATAAATAGCCCCTGCGCTTTATAGAAGAGATTCCGAATCTATAGATAAATGTTTTCTACAAGGTGGTGTTTAGTAAAGATATTTGTCATGAATAATATGCAGATGTGTCAAATGAATGTTATCTTTCTTGAACTTAGTATATATATATCCTTATTCCGTTTTTTGCGAGTGTGCTCTCATCGCTAAATATGGAATAATTATACATGATAAAAAGGAAACAACCATGTACAAGCCACAAGATGTCTCTCTCTCTCTCTTGAGAAAGGAAAACATGACTCAAAAGATGAATTTTTTTAACATTGTTTTGGATTCTTTCTTTTGAAAAACGCACGCATCTTTTCGTACAGAATGTTGACACGGGAATGATATTGAATGCATCACGACTACAGTACTTGTGTGACCGCTGTAAAATATCACTTAATGTGGATATTTTTTAACGAGGACAATACATTCACATCGATCAAAATATTGCACAGGAAAAGATTAGGAACAGCAAAGTCGTACCGTGCTCACACAGGAAACATAATATGCGTTGTATTGATTGCTGCATCATGAAATAAATCTAAAAAAAAATTATCTAGAAACACTGTTTTCCTGCATAAAACGAAATTCTCATCATGATCAAACCTATCCATCAATGGGAACTCCCGACTTTTCAATTAGAAGATGGGTTGAGAGAGTGGTGGGTTGATCCCTTCTTTGCTACATTTTTCTTCGCTTTTTGGATCAACGTATATTGGTACTTTGAACGCCATTCTGGAACAAGTCAAAGAAAAATTACATTTGAATCCATACTCAAATTTGACGATCTCGCAGCTTCCGGCACAGTTTATTGGATAGGAATATTAATTTTCAAAATGATGGTTGCTCCTCCTGGTGCCAATTCCAATCAAACCATGCCGGATGGAATTCCTAATTCTTTCACATCCTGTCTTTACTTAGTGTTTGAAGTCATAACAGGCATTGTGCTTTATGATTTTATTTTCTTTTTCGTTCATTGGGGTATGCATGAGTTACCAATACACAAGCTTCGTAAGATTCATCATCGTCATCATCAACTTACAAGGGTTATCTTTCCAAATACATCGAAATCTTTCCCATCCAAAACAACAACACATTCTCAAAAATTATGTGAAGCCAGGCATGTCCTTCGACACTCTTTTATAGATGGTACCTTACAAGTCCTCGTCAATATCATTGTTCAACGTCATAACATATGGGGTTATCATATTTTGGGTCTACATAATGCTTCTTTCGGTTGGGTAACCAATTATTCCATAAAATCACGATTGGCACGTTTTTTGCACAATGTACTTGTAACGTGGATGTTGACAGAAAGTCATACCTCCAGTCCTTACCCGAAAATCTTTCGTAATGCTTTTGTGGGTGTTCGGGAGCACAGAAATCATCATTTACATCATCATGATTACAAAAGTGGTATCCGATATCAACAGTTCTTTGGGTATTTGGATAATTGGAGATTTTGGTGGATCACATGTAAAAAGACCAAAACTTTTTGATTTCACTATTTGCCAGTCTCGTTTTTCTTTGTTTACTTGTCATACATTGTGCTCATTTATTGCTAATTAATTGGAAAATCAATTAAATTCTTACTTTTTGTCATTCACATCTTTCATATGAATATTTCTTCCACAAATTAAATCAAGGTATAATTACTTTTCTATAACATTTTGTGCTTGATTGAAAATGATTATTTGTTGTTATTTTTCACGGAAGAAAATTTTCAATCTGGATAATAATCCATACAATTATTCCAACTGTTTCATTGCCGAATTCAATAGAATTCGTCTTTGTTGGAGTATTCGATGGTTTCAAAGTCCTTTTCGAAGTTGGCACAAAAGAAGGAGCGAAGGATAAAGATGGAGAGGAGCTAGAGGATGGTTGAAATGATGGAAGTGCTGTAAATGATGGTCGCGTAGACGGTCCAATTGATGGATTCACAGTTGGAAATGTAGACGGCTTCGATATTGGTGAGCGAGTTGGTGATATCGAAGGTCTCAAAGAGGGCTGATCTGTTGGAACTTTTGATGGCATTAAGGATGGTGAAGATGATGGAAGTTGTGAAGGTGTTACAGATGGATGCATGGATGGGATTAATGATGGCTTTAAGGAAGGAAAATGAGATGGATTGTAGGAAGGAAAGTTAGTCGGCCATAGAGAAGGTTGTAATGACGGACCCAGAGATGGTTTTAATGAGGGTTCGGTTGATGGTAAGAAACTAGGTTTCAGAGATGGAATAAAAGTAGGCTTAGATGATGGTTTAATGGATGACGCAACAGATGGTTCTATGGATGGCACCGTTGAAGGACTATATGTACCTTCATTCCACCCAATATCTTTACCACCATGTGCAACATTATCTTCGATCCAAACATTCTCCCATCTACCTTCTACATAAGCTTGGACTCTCATTTCTTCCAGATAATTTCCATCCGTTATATTTACATTAATGCAGCTTATATCTGTACTGTTGTCAAAAATTATCCCCAACCAAAAATCACCATGTCTATCAGGCCTACCTCTCCACTTTGCTAGGTCATAGAAGGCATTCTGTGGGGCAGATATTGTTCCTGCATTGCCAGAATCTAGAAAGCGCCCAATTGGCTCAATTTTGTTTCGAATACAATCCCATGAAGAGTAAAGCGAAATAGACGAAACGTTCAATGCTGATGGATTAGCTACGTGGTCTCCAGGAACCCATATCCTCCAAGCTCTAGATGACATTATATTTACATCGTATCGCTCACTAATATCACATCGAAGCTGTCTTGTTAGAGATGGTTCGTACCCACCAGGACAAGATATACACTGCGATACTGATGATGAACCAGGCAGCGACACTCCATGTGGACATGATTGGCATCTACCATTTAATAAATATTGATTCTTGCTACAAATTTTAAGATGACATTGCACCTGAATGTGAATAGTAATTGTTTCATTGAGTGGAAGCACAACCAACAACCATGCATCCTCTAACTTTGTTTGCCAAAAATCCAACTCTTTAACATCACATTCATTGCATAAGGAATCTAAGCAACTGCAGTTTCTACCACTTGAGAAGCTGGCAAATGATGAATATCCGTATGGTGCTCCAAGAGCCAAAGAAGCATATGGATACCTAAAGTTTAAATATGAAGTTTATGTTCATCAATAATGAAGGAGATGCAAAACCTATCGATGTATAAAGCTTACCTGTCATATAAATAGCCTGTAACATTAAAATCGTTATTAGTACAGAGAATTGCACTCACAGTACTTCTATCTCCTGCTCCGGACATTTTTATTAGGTACGGACTTTCCAAAGTTAGCGTTGTATTTACTTGTGTCGTGTTATCAGCAGCACACGTAATCTCGTCCTTTACTATATCTAAATCAATCCATTCGCGTTCGATGTGTGTCTCGTTCAAAAATGAGACAGAAACCTGAATCTCCTCCCCATATATTAGGGAATCAACGCAAACTTTGGGCAGAATATCTTTCACGGAATGAAAACCCATGTCGAGAAGTTTCAAATTAGGTTCGATCACATAGCACGTGCCAGGTAAAACAAAGGAATCAAAAAGAGATTCAGTATCTCCATGAATATCATAAGAAAGAGAATCATAATAAGAGCCAAAGAGACCGCCCAAGTCAAACCACACTAAATGAACGGACAATCCTATTGATGCATATCCATCCACACCCGAACGATAGGATAGCCAATATGAAAACATTGATTTTGTCTCATCATTATTTTGACCCAGCAATGGAATTTTTATCCCCATTATAAATTCGTGATTAGGAGGAAGATTGTATTGATCAAAAGGCTTTAGTAGGTATGATCCATGATTCACACATGAAGGACATTCTTTTGTGGATCCTTCTGGTTGCATCATCACAATAGACGAATCAGGAACCCATTGATAAAACCATTTAGAAGCTAAAGCAAAGTGGCTATTCTGATATTTATTTCCTCCGGACATCATATCAAATCCATCGTGTTTTTGGCATGATGGACAGTCCAACAAATTACGATAGCCATTCATTGATAAATGATGCCAATGTCCAAAATTATGCCCGACTTCGTGTCGTGTTACAGTGAATTTCACATTATTAGTCATCCAAAGTATATTATCTGGAAATTTTATGGAGAAATTGCAATGTAATAAATTGAGAGATTGTCACAATGAGAGACGAAGAATACAAGCTAAATCAAATATCGGTTTGTTCATACCATTCGTGTATGCTTTTCCCCCAGGAGTGGACAAAGGGCCCATTTCAGATTTTGTATGAAGAATCATAATACCATCAAATGAGCCATCGCCCTGAGTATGACCCAACTGACCCAATCTTTCATAAACTTCGTCTTTAGTTTCAATTAATAAAGGCTCTTTTTGGCTGATATTGATATGTTGTGGAGATATGAATTCATAGGATAGTTCAAATTGATCCCAAGACATTTCACGAAAGTAATCAATTGCAAAATTCATAACTTGAGATATGTGATCCTCCAAGTTTTGCTTTTGCACGATTGACAGATTGTTTTCTTCTTCCCATCGGACAGGGATGATCAAATAATGAAAGGATGACAAGATAGGGAAGGTTACATTTTGTCCAGCATTCGTAAAATTATTCTGAATCATTTGATAGAGTGGAGCTTTTTTAAAATCGTTTAACTGTTGATATACATTCCAAAACTGTTCTCTCTCTTCGGAGGATGGAACATGCGGTCCTAAATCTATTCGATTCTTATGCGAAATAAAACTATTTGCTCGTCTAGCTTTTGTTGATTTTTGTTCTCTATTGATAAGATCGCGTCTCAGGAATGCATTGTAAACTAACTTTTTATGGCATCCAACCTTGGTAGCCCACCTTTTCCAGTCTCCAGTCGGCTTTGTTGGAAAGGAGACATGCCGTTGCCCATTCTTCAATGTGGAGGTACAATTGAAATCAAGAATTGAAAGGCTGATAAGAATCAAAGAGGTAGTAATGACTGTAAATATTTTGTATTCTTGTATTCGAGGGTGATGGGGCATTGCATTGATTTGGAATTCGGATTTAGGTTAAGAGGGAAATTGCTGTGCTAACAAACATTTGTTTCATATCAAACCCTAAAAATAGTTCCCAATGAAAGGTTTCTACTTTTTAGCCTATTTTATGCACGATATGCTATTTACGTCGTTAAGGAAAAATAATGTTTCAAACGAAAACAAAAAAGATCCAGATTTGGCATTCTTTGACATATTAATCATTAGATTTTCTTCCACAAAAAATAATGAATACATATATGGTTTAATGACTTAAAATATCCTATTTA
>Ga0209092_10004401_pt1 | contig 11780 bp, 9 predicted proteins | sample FraStrMetagenome_FD_187446 | JGI IMG/M metagenome (GOLD analysis project Ga0209092, IMG submission 187446) | Marine eukaryotic phytoplankton communities from Arctic Ocean - Fram Strait ARC3M Metagenome (SPAdes) (version 2) | ecosystem: Environmental > Aquatic > Marine > Oceanic | place: Fram... | reverse complement strand
ATTCTTAATTAATCCTAACGGAACGACCCGTGGAAAAGTTTTGGCAGAAGCCGAAAATGGCGCTATCGTCCAAGGCAACGCCGCTGACGTCACAGTATTACAAACTCAGAAAGCCGCTGACTTCAGAGTTGCCCAAGAAACTATTAATGTCATCAAGGACAGACTAGGGCAGGCTTTCCTCCTAACCTCAGGAGTTGTCCGTAACGCAGACCGTGTTACAGCAGAAGAAATCAGAATGCTCTCTCAAGAACTAGAGAGCGCTTTAGGTGGATTGTATTCGTTGTTAAGTAATGAATTACAACTCCCCCTCGTTAACCGACTCTTAGCAGTCCTTAACAAGACTAAGAAACTACCGAAGCTTCCTAAAGATGTTGTCAATCCTGTTATCATTACAGGTGTTGAAGCTCTAGGACGCGGTAATGATTTACAGAAGCTAGACTTGTTCTTAGCAGGAGCCGCCCAAATTGTTGGCGCCGAAGCTATCGCACAGTTTGTTAATGTAAATGAATACTTTTCCCGTAGAGCTACGGCTCTTGGTATTAAAACCGACGGGTTAATCAAAGACGCAGAGGCTATGCAAGCCGAACAAGAGCAAGCACAGCAGATGCAATTAATGCAAAAAGTAGCGCCCGCAGGAGTTAAGGCGTTAGCTGATTTACCGAACGACCCAAACGTTCAGGCAGAAGAACAATAACTCAAAATCAACATAGCAAGGTGAATAGTAATTATGGCAGAATACCAAAAAGTAGAAATAAACGATAATACCCCTTCAGAGAATATCTCTCTTGAAGCTGAAGCGGAGGCTATTGATGCCAAAGCAACAGAAGCAACTCCTGAAGCAGTAGCCGAAGGAACAACCCCTGAAGTTTCAGAAGACCGCCCTGAGTGGCTCCCTGAGAAATTTCAGTCCGCCGAAGATATGGCGAAGGCTTACGCAGAGCTAGAAGGTAAAAAATCTAGTGACGAAGAAGCAGACACTTCCGAAGAAGAAACGGAAGTAACGGAGTCAACAGCAGAAGAAGCCGCGCAAGAAAGTACAATCGACGACGCGACTACTGAATTTGCTAATGACGGACAACTCTCTGAAGCAACTTACGAGAAACTCAATGAAGTTGGTTTAGGGAAAGATATGGTTGACCAATACATTGCAGGACAAGAAGCAATTATTGAACAACAATCTCAAGCTATCTTTAGTGAGATTGGTGGTAAGTCAGAGTATGAAGCGATGTCAGAGTGGGCGGGTGAATCCTTGTCTGACTCAGACCTCACCGCATACAACGAAACCGTTGAGAGTGGTACAGTAGACCAAGCAAAGTTTGCTGTTAAAGCCCTGTATGCACAATACAAAGGCGGAGCCGCTCCTAAACCTATGCAAGGCTCAACTAATGGTGCAGCAATCGCTCCGTTCGCATCCCGCGCTCAGGTAACTGAAGCAATGCGCTCAAAGCAATACACAACAGACCCCGCATACCGCAGTCAAGTTGAACAACGACTAGCAATATCTAACATCTAATAAATTATGGAAACCCTACTACCCATGTTTGGCGGCGCCGTGAGTGGCTTTATATTTAAGCTCATCGGCACTATGGTTCAAGCACAGCAGACACAAGTCGAACTCATGTTAAGAAAACAGGAGGGCGCAGATATAAGTGCTGACAAAGCCGCAGCTCGCGGTGGCGTTTGGGTGCGTAGAGCTATCGTTGCTACGGTTCTTTTCGCAATCGTTGTTGTTCCATTTATTATGGCATTCTCAACCCACGGCGTGACTGTAGAAGTCTCTAAGGGTTGGTGGATATTCGCCAGAGATGTTTATGAAACTCAACAAGGATTCCTCCTCCATCCGAGCGTGGTACAAGCCCTCTATGCCATTATTGGTTTTTACTTTGGCTCTTCACAAATTAAGTAGTGAAAAGAAAAGAGAGGGCGAAAGAGCTAAGAGAAAGAGAAAGATTTTAGCCCTGCGTAAGTCATAAAATTATGAGCCTATACAAAAATATCAATAGACGTAAACGACTAGGAATCAGTCGGTCTAAGAAAAAATCTACAGTTTCTAGTAAGTCCTATAATAATATGAAAAAAGGATTTCCTAAGAAAAAGAAGAAGTAAAACTCTTCTATAAATTTCGTTTAATTATACAAAGTAAATATATGCCCGTTGCGACGGATAACATACTTGGAAATGTGTGAGAAGACAAAAGCACAACTAACAATAATAATAACCCCCTACATAAGGAGAATATAAAACTATGGCAAATGGTGTCGTAAATTCCGTATCTCGTTTAGGTCAAATCAATGGCGCAGGAAATACAGATGCTTTGTTTCTCAAAGTATTCAGTAATGAAATCCTAACCACCTTTGAAGAGAGCAATGTTATGAAAGACCTTCATACCGTTCGCACTATTTCAAGTGGCAAGGAAGCTCAATTCCCTGTAATTGGTTCGACTGACGCGAAATACTTCGCAGTTGGGCAAGACGTTCTTGAATCAAGTAACGGCTACGCACAACAAATTAAACACGGTGAGCGTACAATCTCGATTGATGATATGCTTATCGCCGCTACATTCGTCGCGAGCATGGACAGCTTAAAGTCACATTTCGATGTGCGCTCTACATACTCCGCTGAATTGGGACGTGCGCTTGCAAAGCGTTTCGACCTTGCAACAATGAAGACTCTTGTTGCTGCCGCGGAAACTGCTGCTGACGTTGCCTTCACAGGCGCTAAAGGCGGTATCACGGTTGACCTCTCGGATTCGAGCATCGGTGGTTCCACAGCTGCCGCAGACATTATCAAGATTATTGGTACTGCTGCTCAGAAGATGGACGAGAACGATGTTCCTTCGGACGACCGTTTCGTTATCCTCGACCCCTCTCGTTACTACGAGTTGGTGACTACTAACAATGTCGCAATCAACACCGACACAGCAGCAGGCAATGGTTCTGTAGCTACAGGTAAGATTGCTGAATTGGCAGGTATCACAATCGTCAAATCCAACCATCTAGCAAGTGTTGCAGGCACAGACCTCAGCGCAGCTACAGGTGTAGGTTCTGACGGCTTCTCTGGCATCAACAATGATGTTCACGGTGGCGGTACAGGTTACAACAAGGACTTCTCTACCGTTCTCCCAATCTTGGGTGGACAGAAGAGCGCTATCGGTACAGTCAAGCTTCTTGACCTCGCTGTAGAGCAAGAGTACATCATGACCAAACAGGGTACAGCAATGCTTGCTAAGTACGCTGTCGGACATGGCGTCCTTCGTCCTGAAGCAGCGTTCTGCGTAAAAGCGTAACGTAATTTAAACTAAGCCCCCTCGGACATTATCCTTTCGTGTCCTTGGGGGCTTTTTTTTATAACTTTTTTAATATGCCCACACTTACAAATCAACTAGAAGCAGTTAACTCAATGTTGGCACACATCGGTGAAAGCCCTGTGTCAACCATCAGCGATGCAGTCGCTTTACCTGTGTCGGCATCAACAGCCCTCGCTACATTAAATGAAGTATCCAAAGAAGTTCAAAGTGAAACTTGGCACTTCAACTCTGTTCCCAAAATTACATTATCGCCTTCTAATGATGGGCGTATATCGGTTCCTGCTAACACACTTTGGTTAGATGCAATCGACCACTCTATCGACGTCACCATGCGTGGTGATTTTCTATTTGATAGAAAGAATAATACAAAAATCTTTTCAAAAGATGTTGTTGTGAAAGCAACGGTCTATCTTGAATGGGATGAACTGTATGAACAAGCCCGTAGATATATAACACTACGCGCTTCCCGAATTTTCCAAGGACGTCTAGTTGGAAGTAAAGAACTAGAAGCCTTAATCGCTAGAGACGAATACCAAGCTCGCGCAAGGCTAGAAGATGCCGACGGTGGTCACTCAAACAGAAGTATGTTTGACAACTACGACGTTGCGAAGAGAATTGGAATCAATAGAAATACTGACATATCCTAATGCCTTTAATTAATACATCCCTCCCAAATCTCATACAAGGAGTTTCCCAACAACCTGACGCTGTTCGTTACGACGGACAATGTGAAGAACAGGAAAACGCTTTGAGTAGTATTGTGAACGGATTACAAAAAAGACCCCCGACAGAATTTATTTTTGATTCTAGTGCGGGAACGGACAGTCTCATAAATACTGATTTGTCGAAAGACGCATTCTTTCATCTATACAAACGCTCGGCGACGGAAAAATATTGTATCACTCAAGATGCTAATATTCTAAGAATCCACAACGCAGACACAGGCGTACAATGTACTGTAACAGAAGAAGATACAACTGATTTTATTATTACCAATAATGATGTAAATACTCAAGCAACGTATTTAGACATCGCCACCGCACAGCAAAACCTTAAAGCGTTAACTATAGGAGACTCGACGTTTGTATTAAACACATCCGTAGCTACGAATAATAGTACAGCCGCAATCAGTAGTGACCTCAGTAATGAAAGTTTAATCTTTATTAAACAAGGGGACTACACAAAAAGATACGGCGTTAAAATAAATAGCACTACGTATCAAATTTTCTCTCGTCCGACTACCACTGCCAATAACAGTCTTGCGCCAGCAGGAGAGACCGCCACGTCCGCCACTAAGGCTCATATGGCGGACTCGGTGTCCATTTTAGCTGCGTTAAGGGCAAGGATAGGAGCTAGTCTTACAAACGACGGAATCTCCTTCACGACTACGCAAGTAGGAAACTTAATACATCTAAAAACAAATAGCTCTTCACCATATACTATAACAGGTATTGATGGTTTATCGGGCGAAGGTATTGGTGTTGTTCACCGTAAAGTTTCTTCTCTAGCCGACTTACCTACTGTTGCGCCCCATAATTACAAAGTCAAAGTTATTGGAGACGCAGAGTTAAACCAAGATGACTACTATGTAAAGTTTGAGATTGCTGATAACGATTCAGCCGCCGACGACACGATAGGCGAAGGCTCTTGGGTAGAGTGTGCGGGAGGCTTAATTCCGACGCAGATAGATTCTTCCTTGATGCCGCGTATGCTTGTATCTACAGCCTTGAATACATTTGTAATTCGCAGGATGGCGTTTAACGAAATTAAAGCAGGCGACTTAGACAGTAATCCCTACCCATCTTTTTTAGGTAACTCTATTAATAATCTATTTCAATATAAAAACCGATTAGGTTTCTTAGCTCTTGATAATATTTGTTTATCAGAAGCAGGTTTTGGAGGATATAATCCCACATCCAATACTCAGTCATACAACTTTTTCAGAACTTCGGTAACTGACTTACTCGATGCAGACCCTATTGATGTCACCGTCGCTTCTAATGATGTAACAAACCTAAGAAGCGCACAGCCTTTCCAAGAAAATTTGATTCTCTTTTCAGACAATGCGCAGTTTGTTCTAAAGGGCGGTGACCTTCTTACACCAAAAACTGTTTCTGTTACAGCGGTTACAAACTTCGATGCTGTCAATACGGTTGAACCAATCCCCGTAGGTTCATATCTATATTTCCCCTTTCAGCGTGGCGCGTTTAGTGGTCTTAGAGAATTTACCGTTAATGCATCTTCAGATGTCTATGACTCTAATGAAGTTACAGCTCACGTCCCTCAATATATCCCAAATGAGTTAACGTCTTTAACAGGCTCTAACTCTGAGCAGCTTATCGCGCTGACAAGTGGGACGACGGTGGCTTCGGCGCAGAATACTCAAGACACATCTATTATTTATAATAATTACGGTTCAAGTAAATACGTCGATAGCACCAACTTGGTTTTACACGTAACGTCGTATATGCAGTCGCCTATAACAGTAAGTACAGGTACGAATGCTATTCACGCGGGCAGCATTGATAATAATATTATTACAGAAGTGAGCGACGCTTCTGGTTCTCAATTTAACATGCGAGGGGTTTCTAGGACAAACACGAATAGTTTAAATTCTTTTAATTTACGAGACGCGTTTGCACAGACTCTAGAAAAACATACAGGAAGAACTAATACAGGAGTAGCGCACGGAGGCGGTATCTCTGGCGGAATAGATTACCACCGCTTCAGAGGTATTTTTGGAAATACCAACTCATGCTACGCAGAATTTAGTGAGTTTTATTACCCAACCAAATGGGCAGAATATACAAGTCAATGGGATGCCGAACGTGGTTTTACTGTTGAATGGTTTGGCGCCTTATCACTTTTCGATAATCAGTTCAGCACATCACACGGTCAATTTTTATGGAACTTTAATTCTGTAGATACTTCCAGAAGTGCAATAGGTGCAGACTACAGCTCCGATTCCAGACCTTGGCATCCAACCTACACTACTAGTGTATCGCAGGCTCCAAAGCTTTTAGGTCTAGGGTATGACCACAACGTTTACGACAAACCCGAATTACTTCTAGCTCAAAACGGTGGTGTATCAAGACACTCTGATACTCTGATGATGACAGACTATAATCAGGTGACGGGTCAGAACTCTGTCGATGGCGATGAGTTATCACATTTCTTTATGACAGGCACAACAAGCCAAAGGCGTATATATAGAAACAACAATCTAATATATGAGATAAACGCTATTAATAATACCATGCCAACGCTTTATTCTCTGCGAAATAATATTAAAGAAATTAAACTTAGTATGGCAGGTAGTGTCTCAATGAATAAACCTATCTACTTCCGTATCTACAACAAGTTACTTACAAGCGGTCAACGTGGTTTCAATTTTAACAACAGGTTTACTACAGCGCAATAATGACAACCGATATATTTATTTATAAATTCTTCTTTAACAACGCACAAAAAGGTTTAAGCAGTTGGAGTAAGTTTACTGTGGCGGGCGCGGTGCGTGGTATTAAGTTCATCGACTCAGATTTATATGTTCTTCAAGCTAAAAATGGAAAAACGAATTTATTAAAATTACCGCTAGAAGCAGGTCGCGTAGATATAGGCGGATATAACACAAACTTAGATATGCGTGTGACCACTACAGCACTCGCGAACGAAAACATCATACAATTACCTTACACACCTGAGAGTACGGATGCTGTGCAAGTATATACACACGACGGTCTAGCTTTAGATTGCACCGTAAATGGTTCAACAGTTGTTCTTACAGAAACCCCTACGGTGGATACTCCCATATATGTAGGCTTAAAGTATTCCATGAAATATGTGTTCTCAAAGCAGATGTTTAAAGCTCCTTCAGGACAGAATAAAAGCCCAACGAACGCTAGTAATTTACTTGTAAGAAATGGAAGTGTTTTCTATAACAACTCATCTGCCTTTACTGTTAAGGTTAAGCCTGACGATAGGGAGGAATACGTTAACGAATTTTCTCCTATAGTTATTGGAGCGCAGCTTCCTGATGAATTTAAGTTATCAGATGGCGCCTTCCGATTCCCTGTATTTACAAAAGCTGATACAGTAAAAATTACAGTCGAAAACGATACTCCGCTCCCTTCTAATTTACAAAGCGCAGAGTTTGAATCCTTTGTCCATTCTAGGTCTAACCGATATGGTTGATTTATTAAATAAAACATACGCGTCGGGTGGAAGTGTTGTTGTCGCTACTAAAGAGCATGTGGAACACATTGCGAAGAATTTAAGAAGCGCCGACCTGACTGAAATTAATTTACTAGGTAGCCAGTCTGACGAGGGAATGGCGCGAGGACTATCATATGACGATGAATCCTATACCGTCTTGACTAAGGACAAAACACCTTGTGCAATGTTTGGTGTGGGTGCTGTCGAAGCAGATGAGGGATATATATGGATGCTAGGTACTGATGAGATATTTGATTACAAGGCGGACTTCATAAGGTTTTCTCGCCCTTGGATTAAAAAAATCACAACCAAATACCCTAAATACTCCAACATGGTACACAGCCAAAACCACTTTTCACTAAGATGGTTGCTCTGGTGTGGTGCTACCCTAGTCCACCCCGTAGATGTTAACGGGGCGACTTTCTATAAATTTACAATCTATAATAATTATGTGTGAACCAACAACAATAACAGCCGCTACAATGATGAAAATCAGTCTAGCGACGACATTAGCTTCTACAGCTATGTCGGTGATGGCGCAGCAACAAGCTGCTCAGAGTCAAGCTGATGCACAAAAAGCCGCCTCAAAGCGCGAGAATGAACGTTACCTACGTGAAGCCTCAGCGATGCGTTTGAAGGAGGCGCAGGAGGATTTAGTGATGACGAGGGACATACAGGAGTCGCAGAAGAAAGCGAACGCCGCTCGTTCAACCGCAACGGTTGCCGCAGGCGAAGCAGGTATCTCAGGACTAAGTGTAGATGCGCTCATGAACGACTACACAAGACAAGAAGCTGACTACCGTTTCTCCGTGTCCGAGCAGAGTCGACTTACAGGAATCAATAACCAACTACAACTGAGCGAGGCGGGATTCCGTAGTACAAATAATTTAATTAAAATTAACAAACCAATTCAACAGCCTAATTACTTAGGTTCTATGGTTAACCTTGCAGGGTCAGCGATGACTATATATGGACAAGGGCAACAGAACGCATATACGGAGAAAAAGGCAGCTTCACTCACATAAACTATGGCTAAGAAACAAACATTAAAAAGTCTCCTTGGTGGAAGTGACGGTAGAGTACAAGCCTCTTTAGATTTAGGTAAGAAGCCTTTACGTCCAACAATACAACAAGGCGGTCAATCCTACACAGCCGTTCAGGAAACTCAGAAAGCAAGTCAGACCCAACTCGGTATGCTCGCTAACTCTCTAAGTAAGCTCAACCCCGCGCTACAAAGTTTGCACAAAGGTTATATGGCTGAGACGGAAACTCAGAAGATGGAGTTTTCCGAAACTTTCGAAGGACTGTCTGACGATGAACGTAAGACTCTCGTCAATGAAAAACAAACAGCTTTAGCTAATACCGAAAAGACTATTAACTCACAACTGCGTGGGCAGTATGGTTTAAACCCATTAGCTTCTATATATGCAGAGAAGTTAGTTGGCGGCGCAGCTTCAGTAGATTTTGCAAAATACAGTAAAGGGGAAATTGAAAACTATAAGAAGACTATAGAAACAATGCCTATCGACCAACGCCCTGACCAAGACGCGTATAGAGCTTGGGCAGATAATTTAGTAAATGAATTTAATGCGCAAGGTGGTGCAGAAGGTGGAGAACTCTTTGAACAAGGCTCGTTACGTCACAAAGGTTTATTGGCGTCAACGAAAGACTTACGAGACAAGCTTTCTTTAGAACTCCCTAAAACATTTGAAGACCACCATAAGGACACAGTTTATAAACCTAGCTTAATTTCAAATCTACTTGATGCGTCTACAGATGCAACTATTACTAGCGAAGAGCGCAACGCAAAGCTAACTACACTTCTAACATATTTAGAACCGTTAGATGTTGAAGACACAAAAGATGTAATGACACAACTTAGTCAAAGTTTTAAAGCAGAAGATGCAGACTTTGCGCGCACGTCATTAATGGAAATTGCTAGAGTTACAAAGATAGGTACAGAACAGATGCTAGGCTCTAGGTTTATGGATGACCTGTTAGAACAGATTGACGACACAGAGCGCGCCTACGAGCGTGAAAAGATTGACGAGGAAATCATTCAGTTTAATGCGTTTAAAGATACAGCGACTAGAGAGATTGATGCTATTTATAACGGACAAAAAGACGATGACGGTGTAGTTATCGAAGGTTCAGGCGGTGTCGATGCAACCCAAAATTTTCTTAAAGGTAAAATAGAAGAAATTAACAATGACGAAAGTCTGAGTCCTTCATTGCAAAGAGATTATATTTCATTCCTAGAAGCAGAACACGACAACGCGCCTGTAAGGATGGATAGGATAATTGACGGCATTAATGACTTCATTGATAAGTCCGAAGTATCTACCGAATCAAATACAGGTACGCAACCCGTAGTAGAACCTGTGATACTAAGCATTATAGAAGACTTACGGGTAGAGTATCCTGACGTTTCTCAGCAAAATAATCCATTCTTTAATCAGCCTTTAGGTGAAAAGGAGTTACTAGATAGATTTTTAGACGGCGATGTTGGTATAATAATTAGCCAAGAGCGTCGGGCTTACGAACAAGGATACCAAAACTTACTAGAGCGTGCCACTCAACTAGGATTTAAAACTAGACAAGAGCGCGGAACTTGGGTTATGGAACAACTCAACGCTAAAGATGGACTCGCAGATAAATTTAAAGAGCGTCTCAAAGTAAAGTTAAAAGGTTTCGCTTCTGAAAAGTTACAGACGCAAAAAGCAAAGGCGGCTGAAGATGCTAGGAAAGATGATGAGGCTAAAGAAATTACAGCTAACCTAACTGAGATAACTAATAATAGGTTATTTGAAGCTAGAAAAACAAATCCACGTAATACCTCTTTCGAGCCATTCCTAACTGTACCCGCCGAAGGAATAATAGAGACACCTATGGAACACGCCAACAGGCTTATTCCGTTGTATAATAATACGGCTTTATTCGTAAAATCTGATGCCCCTGAAGTTTCAAAAGGAAGGAAAGGAGCAGACCAGTCTTCAAAGCAAGCTAGAAGTGAGATGCTTCCTGAGGCTTACGAGGAAATAAGCGCATATGTTACGGACGTACTTCCTGACCTTCAAAAGAGAGCGATGGAAGGTACAAGTACTAAGCTACGGACTAGCTCCAAAGTAAAAACAAGATACAAATCGCAGAGTGACTACGAAACAGACGTAACCAATTATCAATCCGCAAAAGCATTCTTAGGCTACACCGCTAAAGAGATGGCGGACATTATAGAGTCGGGAGATGTCGTCGGTTCTTCATACGCCTCTGACTCCGTTGGAATAAGTTACAACAAAGACTATTTTCAAAACAGCTATAAAGCATTAAAGATAAATGGTTTAGCTGATGCACCTGAAGACACCGCACGACTCGCGGAACTCTTAGGAATAACCCCCGAAGAACTTAATAAATCTCAAGAAGATTACAGAAAGAAATATTTCATTAAATAATTATGGCTATTGACGAAATCGTAAAAGGCGTAACCGCAACCTCGCGTAGTACCCAACCCCTCCAAGGTGAGGAAAAAGAAAAGAACATCTTCAAGGATGTGTTAGCGGCTCCCTTCAGAGGTGTCGAAGGCGCAGTACAGGGTGTTTACAATCTAGCCGATTGGGCTACAGGAGATGAGCTTCTCCCTGATTACAACAAACGATTCTTAGGTCGCTCTAACACAATAGCAGGCGGATTAGTTGAAGGCGTCGCACAGTTCATGACAGGCTTCGTTCCCGTAGCAGGACAACTAGGACGTGTAGGAACCTTCGCAAAACTCTCAGGTAAAGTTGGTAGCAAGACTGCGCTCAAGATTGCACGAAAGTCAAAAGATTTATCTCCCGTAGAACTTCGCAAATTAAATGCTGTTAAAAGATTAGGAAAATCTAAGAAAGAGAAAGCAGTTACCAACATCGCAGCAGGAGCCGCCGCTGATTTCCTAGTGTTCGATGCGCAGGAAGAAAGGCTTTCTAATTTAATTAATACGAATGACACTCTCAGGAATCCCGTTACGGAGTTCTTGGCATCAAAGGGTGAAGACGAAGGCGAGCTAGAAGGTCGATTCAAAAATGTTATCGAAGGCTTGTTCTTGGAAGCAGGTATCGGAGGCGCCGTAGGATTCTTTAAAGCTGTTAAGATGATTAAAAATCGTAACAAAGCCTTACAAGAAGGTAAGTCAAAAGAAGAAGCTACAGAAGAGGCTATTGACAAGTCAGACCTAACAGAAGACGAAATCAATAACTCCCGTGAAGACGCCGACAACAAGCACGAC
>Ga0209092_10004400_pt1 | contig 11785 bp, 8 predicted proteins | sample FraStrMetagenome_FD_187446 | JGI IMG/M metagenome (GOLD analysis project Ga0209092, IMG submission 187446) | Marine eukaryotic phytoplankton communities from Arctic Ocean - Fram Strait ARC3M Metagenome (SPAdes) (version 2) | ecosystem: Environmental > Aquatic > Marine > Oceanic | place: Fram... | reverse complement strand
GAGAAGAAGATCTTGGAGGTAAACTCTATCAGAGATAATGAATAAATAGTTTGTATGTTTGTTCTAGAGAGAGAGTGTGTGTGTACATTTTCTTTTGACTTATTTTATTGGTTAATGATAATTGACTGCCTTTCGCTGTTTGTGTCAAAGCTAATTTTCTTGAACATTTCAAATCCTTTTGGTGGGAAAAAAGATTTTGGAGGTATACTATATCAGGGATGGTAAGTAAGTTAGCTAGGTTGTTTGTTTTTTAGAGCATATTTTTAGACTGGATGCCTTATTTTCTTTGAACTACACGGAGGTAGAATAACGAGGTTTCCCTCAATGATCTTGATTTTGTTTGTGTGGGATACAAAATCCTTGTTTTTTTTTACAATGCTTTTCGGAGATATCAGTGTTGCGAATTCTGAGATAGTAGGTGGATGTTTGGGGTATTCAATTCTTTTTTATGGAAAAAGATTCATTATTGTTACAATTTTTTCATTAAAATAAAAAAGTATGGCGCAAGCCTTATAGTTTATAGACTCTCAAAGGAAAAAGTTTAATAAGTGGGTATTATATTTCGAATGATGTTAGGGAGGTATCAAGATAAAAGAAAAATTTATGAGTAACTCAGGTTGTTGAACAAAAAAAATACCATCTAATCCTATTATTATTATATTCTCAATATTTACTAGGAAGATAAGGAGAAAAATCTAATATTAGAGTTCCATAAGTCTCTTGAGAAAAGAGAGTTCATGAGGAGGGGATTAGTTGAGCCTATTGTGCATGAGAAAAACCATTGTAAAGAGTCTCTAGAGATTTTTAAATTTTGTAATTTATTTTATTAATTATTTTATTACTTATTTTATTTTATTTTTGGCACATTTGCAAATTCATTCAACATGACACCCACACAAGATCGTCACATTATCTTCATTCATCTCGATCTAGGAATAGGAGGTGCTGAACAACTAGTAATTAATCTTGCCCTAGCTTCTTTGAAAGCAAAAAATAAGGTATCCATATTTACAACTCACTGCTCTCCAGCACACTGCTTCAATGAAGTGAAACCAAACGGCACCTTACATTCATCTCTACATGTATACGGCACATTTATACCACCATCGGTCTTTCGACTTGGAACAGCTTTCTTCAGCACGATTCGGATTCTATACATCACTCTTGCCGCTATTTGGTTTTACCCCGATGCCGATGTGATGGTCCTGGATGTGCTACCTACTTCAATACCGCTCTTACGGATGTTTCACAAAGCAGCTATTTTGTTTTATTGTCATTTCCCAGACAAACTTCTGACGAGAGATACTGTCAATGGAGTGTCTATATCAAGTCAAACTAAAACGTCAAAACTTCGACAATTGTATCGATTCTTTTTTGATTATGTTGAAAAATTCACAATGTCTTGTTCCGATATGATTGTTATGAATTCAGCATTTACAAAATCGGAAGTATGTCAGGCGTTTCAATGGGGAGAAATGCCATTCATCTTACAAAAAATGCGTATCCTTTATCCAGCCATTGAATTTGACAATTTCCAAGTACAATCAAACCCATCTGAAACAAAGACATCTCTGACGGGACTTGGACCCATCGTATCATTAAACAGATTTGAACGAAAGAAAAATGTTGATATTCTCCTTCATGCATATTCCCTTCTTCTAGAGCATTCAAAAAAATCCTCTAAAATATCTTCTCCTCCTCCTCTTGTAATTGCAGGGGGTTACGATCCAAGAAATATAGAAAATGCACAATATATGTCAGAACTTCAAGATCTTGCTGAAACACTCAATATTCCATCAGGAGAAAGAGATGGTATGATTTCATTTCAGCCAAATGTATCCAACGCTCAGCGATCCTGTCTTCTTTCCAGTGCCTCCTGTTTATGCTACACACCCAACAGAGAACATTTTGGTATAGTACCTATAGAAGCGATGTATGCTGGTACTCCTGTGATTGCTGTGAATTCAGGTAAGACTGGTTTATGATGTAAATTGATGTAAAATCATACGACAGAGTTTAATGCTCAAACTACAAACATATGGTCTTCCAAACATCCTTTATTATGTCAACTTCAGGTGGACCTAGAGAAACAGTTGTAGATGGAAAAACTGGATTTTTAGTAGAAAATACACCAAACGGATTTTACAACGCATTAAATTCTATTGTCTATGAAAGTGATGATAACAAGCGGAAAGTGCTAGGAACTCAGGCAAAAGAGCATGTCAGACTCAAATTTGGAATGAAAACATTTACAAAGGATTGGATATCATTACTTCAAGATGTTGATGCATTTGGTATTAAAAGGACCACAAGTATTGGGAAAAGACTTGTTTTTATTGTACTGGTTGTATCTATTCTCACAGTTTACTATTCCTAATCTGTTCCTCTCATCTCAATACTACTTTGCGTTGGTTGAATTAGAGGGTTGGTGAGAGTTGGTAATGCATTCTTTGTATTCAAAAGTTTTCTGCAAATGATTAGACGGGATAAAGAAATGGAATTGGTTCTGGAATGACTTGAAATAGTAAACGCTATTTTTAATAAGAATCATTACCCACGAATCTTATTTGGTATCAATTTGTTCTTGTTTTTTTTTATTTTCTGTACTACAATTCACAAATATAATTTTTGGTTAAAGATCATATTTGTTGTCCTGTATATTTCCGCTGTCCGTGGCCATGTATAGATTTAAAGGAGAGAAAATAGTTCAAGCGGATCAGTAATGTAAGCCAGCTAAAAGCAAAAGCATAGAGTAGTTTAGCTCTATACTATTGGAAAGCTTAGCGGCTTAGTATTCTTTGCTATAAAGGATTTGATTGAGGAAAAATAATCTTGTCCGAACTAATATGCTTTCTTAATTTCAAATGGAGATTTATGTACAGCCTACTCGGGCTTACAACAATCGATCGTTTGAGATGGAGAAAAGGTACATACATGTCGATGCTAACATAATTTGCGTTTTTTAGATTTATCGTTAATAAAAGTAGAAAACTTAAAACTTTTTCGTTTGATATTAAATATTGATCAATATATACAAGAATAAAGTATAAAAACCATAAGAAGGTCAATATTTAACAGGCTATATTATTTATTTGTAGAGGGCGTGGCAAAATATATTTACTCCATTCCAGACAATTGTGATTGAAGAGCTTCAATAGTAGCTGCAATGCTTGCCTTCTTGATTTCAGCAATCTTAGCAGATACACTGTCGGCCTCGCTTTCCAAAAACTCAGCAACTGCCTTATTGTCCTCCCAGTCAGCTGTACACAATCCTTGTAATACATCAAGGGCGGCATCAGTAGTAAGAGAGCTATCAGCAGCCTTAAGCTCAGCAACAAAGTCGTCTTGGGCAATACGACGTTTGGCGAGGTTGTAGAAGTATTCACGAGACCTTTCCCATGGAACGGCATCTTTGATGACTCCCTTTGCACGCATGCGACCTGTCTTATCGTGGAGATCGGCGAATTCAGTAGCGGCTTGGGTGTAAACTGGTTTGAGAAGCTCCTCACGAGCTTTGATCTGAAGCATTACGATTAAGGACAGTTCATGTAAGAAGAAGTTTAGGAAAAAGAACAGAATACATCACAACGACGGAAACATCAAAAATACTTACTTGTTCTTTAATAGCATCTTGTGCTTCAGTGTCAAGTTCAGTACCGTCGAGTTCAGCATCAAGTAATTGCAATTGTGGGTCAATCCTGTGCATGGCTTTGATTTGGTCAGCTTCACGGAATTTGATTTCAATAATTCCCGCTGGTTCAAGAATCCCTCCACGTGAGTCAGGATCAGCAAACATCGACATCTTTTCTTCATTGATGGTTGGGTCAACAACAACCCAGGATCCTCCACGAAGTTCTCCATGTGGGGGGAGGTAAATGTAAACAGGGTTCTCATATTCACGAAGAGCATCAACAATCATGGCTCCAAACTTCAAAATTTCTCCAGCCATATCTCTGCTTCCTCCACTGAATCCACGCCAGTTAGCGAAGAGCATAATAGGCAATCCCTCCTTTCCGAAGTCCTTGATGGCTTGAGCAGTCTTGTATGATGAGTCGGGGAATAGAACTTGACCAGCTTGGGGTAAGATGGCCTCTCTAGAGTTAGGGTCAGCTGGGTCAGCAGGTACAACTTGTTCCACCAATCGTGTTTCAACAGCAACAGCTCCGAATGGAATACCTCCCAAACGTCCTCTTCCGATTACAACACTCTTACCCCATCCGGCAAGGTATTCTTTGAAACTTCCTTCATCGAAGAAACCAGGTACTCCAGGGGTTCCTGAAAGCATGAGCCTTGGATCATATGGAGTAGGAGTAGGGCGCCACTCAACATCACGTTCTACAGGGTCAGAAACAGACCTGGAAGCAGGGAGAGCTCCAACATTCTTAGGAACAAAACTCAACCATTTGAGGATGGATGCAACTCCATCTTGGTCGTTTTCAACTTGTTCGTGTGTTACACCATTGGGAACCATCACTTGAGGTCCTCCTAGTTGATCTTGAGAGTTGTAAACAGCCTTTCCAAGAAGTTTGTTAAGGGCAGAGTATCCAGTAAGAATCATGGGTCCTTGTTTCATTTGGATAATACGTTGTCCAAGACGAACAAGGTAGGCTCCAATACCAACACTTCTACCAGTTACGTAAGAAAGAGTGAAAATTTCATCGTAAGCCTTAGAAGTCTCTCCAGCAATCATTCCACTTCCACGAAGGTTCTCAACACCAATTCCTTCAGCTGTTCCAATGATATCATCGATGGCCCATCCCTCATCTACTTTGTGAGCATTTACGGCGCCTTCAGGAAGAGCACTGTAGTCATCATCAGACAAGTATAGGTAATCGAATCCCTTTTGTGGGGCGTTCTCATCACTGAACTTAATGTTAAATTTTGGTTTAAGGTCATCAACCAATCCAATTCTAGCACCAGCATTACATGCGATGTATACACGAGGAAGTTTGTTGTCACGAGCATATTGAGATGCCTTGAAATAAACTTCATCCTCGGGAACTCCAAAAGATCCGCTTTGTACAGTAACATCATTGGATATGAAAACTACATCACGCCCATCAGGGTATTCAGGTGTCTTCATGTTTACAAGCCATGCAACCATTCCAACCTTGTTGGTTCCGATTGCCCTGGCACCAAGTGCTAGTTCTCCGTCATCACCCATGATGAATTCTTGAGAGCTGAAAATTGAATCGGGAATGCGGATGTTGGATTCTAGATCAGCAGAGTTCATGGCCTTAATGTGGGCGTCCCATTCTCCGATTAAACCAACCTCAAGCAAACCAAGGAAGTCGTAAGCATATGTGGATCCGACACGACGGGCGATAGCACGCTTAGTTTGAACGATACTGGAAGTTCCGTATGGGTCAAGCACGCTAGCATTATCGGTGCCATCTCCCAATAAGTAGTATTCTTTAGAAACTCCTGTTACTGGGTCGGCGTTTTCAATGTAGGCAGCAGTCTTAAGCCATTCCCCATCCATGGAGGAGGCGATCAAACGTACAGGTTGAACGAGAGGTTGTCCATTTTCATCAGTGGTAGCGATACGAACCTTAACTTCGATTTCATCAACACGAAGTTTGAGGAGACGGGTAGCCAAACGAGATTTCAATCCTCCCATAAGGTCTTCAAAATTAGATGCGAGTGCCTCGGGTGTAATATCAGTAAGCTCTGGAAGAGAGTGAAGGAAGATACGAGAAGAGGAGTTGGCTGTAACTTTAGAATTAGATTGTGCGCGCTCAAGTTCATCAAGACCGGCTAGTAAAGAACGACGAGCTCCTGCGGCAGTGACGATACCGGGTGTGTGGGAAATTCCGCGTACGAAAAGTACTTGTGGTGCTGGCCCACGCATGGGTTTGGTTGTGATTTCAGATCCAATGTAAACTTGAGCATTTTTGCCAATAGCATCAAAACGATCCAAACTGAAGTTCTCAGAAAGACGACTAAGCTCGAGTAAGTGATGGAAAGTAGGGCGCATGTCACGACGGATGGGAGATTCTTTGAAACCATCACATTGAAGGAATGTGTAGTAACTGGGGTCCTTCTTCGCTACAGGGACAAGGAGGTTAACAGTACGGATACCCAACATGTTAAGTTTGGCAGTTTGGGCCACTACAACGCCTTCGACACCTTCGACACCTTCAAAGTTGCTGTCTTTGGAGGCAATATGAAGCACGTTGACAGGGGTATCACCAACAGTATCAGAGATAGATCCACTCATATCATCAAGGATAGCAGGCATGAGAGATTCTAAGTCACCGGCACTGGGGATAACACTGAGAAGACCCTTACGTGGAACACTGGAATCAACGGGAACATCAGCAAAACTGAAAGTCCATGTGCATGTGAGACGTCCAGCAATTTCTTCAACCTTAATATCATCAATCCTGTAGGTTCTGTAAACACGACGTACATAAACCTCAACGGCTCTTTCACGGACGGCAGCATCCTCATCAGAGAAAAGGCTGGTAAGAAGATCAACTCCAGCAGACAATGTTGGGCTTTGAGACAAAGAAATGAGATCACTATCTCCTGAGGAAAGGGTTTCACGAAGCTCACTTAGACGAGTTTCGAAGGCAGGAACCTTAGATTCGCGGACAATGCTTGAAGCAGCGAGAGTAAGCTCTCCGTATGCTTTACTCTTCAAAGCAGAAAGAGCATTAAGAGTCTCCTCAAGATCAGAAGGAAGTTCTTGCATTCCGTATCTTCCAGAGAGGGTCTCTACTTGTCTCAAAACGGCACTGACTACTTTGGATCTCATTGCGAGTTGTTGGTGGGCAAGATTTAAAGATACTACAGTTCCTAGAGATTCAGCATTTGCCTTGGTCATGTCTCTTACAACATCATCTAGAAGCAATCCATCAAACATGGTTTCAACACTAAGGAATTCGTTAATAATTTCAGTAACAAGAGCAGTGGCAGATTCAAAGTCTTCGACTTCAGAGAATGCTGCTGAAACAATAGCTTCGGGGTCTCCAGAGTATCCAGAAAGGATATTTTGTAGCTTTTCTTTTGCGGTAAGTTCCAAATCAACAGCAGGGATGTCAAGAGCTCCTTCATGAGATAAAATCTTTTTAACCTTAGAGGGATCTTTGAGTGTAAGAGAAGCAAGAAGGTCTCCAGCAGAAATAACAGAACCGGGGGAAAGATTGTGGGTAATAGCTCCACTTTCGGAAGCTTTCAAAGGCATAATCATTTTCATGGCTTCAACTTCAACATATGGTTCTCCTTCATCAACGCTGGCTCCATTATCTTGAAGGTAACGAACAACCTTTCCGGTAACATCAGTACGAAGTTCTGAAGGATCAAAGATGGTAGGCATAAGAATGGTAGATCCATCCAGAACAAGACGCAATCCAAGAGCTTCTTCCATTCCAAAGATTCTGTGGGTTTCGCCTCCGAAAGTAGCAAGAAGGGCACCTTCGGCTGTTTCTGTTACACGAGCTTCGATGGAATTTCCGTTGATAGTGAGTTTGTAAACATCAGGTGCCAAAAGTTCAACATCAAAGTTGTACTTGGTATCGAGGTAAGCAATTTCCGCAGAGAAAGAGTTGATTCCAGCAATTCCACCAACTCCAACTTGTCCCTTACGGAAAGACTCAACAAGATTTTCGGTTTCAGTCTGTTTTGGAGAAGAAAAATAATTAGAAAAATTAATCAATCAAAAGAAAACAAATATGAAGTTTGCAGACTTACCCTAACATGCTCAACAGCTTTGAAGATAGCAGCAGATGTTACAACCAAATCTTTGGGCTTTTCTACTTGAACACTCTTTTCTCTGATTAGTCCGTCAAGCCAGCTGGTATCAATTGTGTTTTGTTTGAACTCCTCCATCTCAAGAAGTTGAACAAGGTATTCTACAGTGGTTCTGATTTCTCCCCTAACCTCAATTTCTTTCAAGGCAAGAACCAAAGACTTACGGGCGTGTTCACGGGTAGGTCCTTTGGCAAACAAGTGACCAAATTGGGAATCAGCAAATTCGTGAATTCCTCCATTGGCACCAACCGAGAAATATCCCCAAACATTGGAAGTGGATTGGAACTTAATACGCTCAATGCTTCCAGAAGTTGGTTTGAACCCTTCATCGGGGTTTTCAGCAGTAATACGGGCAGCGATTACATGAGAATCAATATCTTTGTATTCTTCTTCCAAAAAATCGATAGCAGATAAACCGTACATATCTTCTTTTCCGTACATTTTTCTTACTTCAGGAATATTGTATAGAGGAATTCCCATAGCAACCTGCAATTGTGTAGCTGGGAGATTGACGCCTGTAATACCCTCAGTAACAGGGTGCTCTACCTGCAGACGGGGGTTAAGTTCCAAAAAGAAGTAATTTCCAGTATCGGCGTTGAAAAGGTATTCAACAGTTCCAGCTCCGATGTATCCAATGGATTGAGTAAGACGTTGTGCAGCACGTTCCATCTCACGGAAAGTTTCAGGAGGGGCAATTACGGGAGGACCTTCCTCGAAAATTTTCTGGAAACGTCTTTGAGTTGAACAATCACGACCGTTAAGAGCAACAGCATTCCCGTGCTCATCTCCAACAATTTGTACTTCCAAATGCCTTGCGTTTTTGCACAGTTGCATAAGGAAGATGGGAGATCCTACAACCTCATTGGAAACTTGAACGTATGCATTCTTTAAATCGTCCTCGTTATCAACGAAACGAATACCTTTTCCTCCTCCTCCTTCAGATGCCTTAATCATAATACCATTTTCATATCCGATTTTTTTGGCAGCCTCAACAGCTTCCTCGGCATTTCTACAGGTAGCTTTCTCGAAGGTATCATCAGGAATGGTTCCTTCTTCAGTAAGAACAGCCTGAAGAGGACCATCATCATCTCCACCATAACTTCCACTCCATGGGATACTGGGTACCTTAGCAGTTTGTGCGAGAATGTTAGCTGCAATCTTATCTCCAAGCACACTCATAACAGGTCCAGTTGGTCCAATAAATTTAATTCCTAATTCAGCCAAAGTATTGGGAAGCTTAGGATTCTCAGAAGCGTGTCCCCAACCTGGCCATACGGCATCAGCACCATTGTCCTTGGCAAGTTTGCAAATAATATCAACGTTGGCATAGTTATTACTGTTTTTTCCAGCAGGTACTTCCACATAAGAGTCAGCAAGACGGATGAATTCAGCATTCGCTTTAAGATCTTCAGGAGTGGCCATAGCAACAAATTGAATAGCACGTTCATCTCCTAGTTCCATGTAAGCCCATTGACGCATAGAAAGAATAGATTTTGTAGCAGCCATACCGTTGTTGGCAATAAGAATTTTTTTGATGGGGCGATTTCCACCACGAGCTTTAACATAATCTTCAAGAGCAGTTCCAGAAGTTATGGAGGTATCATCAGCTACAGTGGCCATAAGAAGTTCTGATCCGATTTGTGTATTTTTGGATAGTGCATCTGGGCTGGTAAAGGCAACAGAGGGTCCCTTGCTAGCTGTGGAAACACCATTGGAAAGGAAAGCTGCAGACCCTGTAGTTATTTGAATTTGTTTGTGAAGGTCATAAAATGTGTTAGTTTGATATATTGCACGAATTATAATGTCGCAGATATTTCACTTGTTCAAGAATTTATACAAAACAGACGACATTGTCGAAGCGATTATGTAGTTACACAAAAGAATACCTGCTACTGCCGCAAAAACCAGTTTTTATCAAAAGTTCAAACACATGCATACAAGAGCAAAAGCGCACATCGTGGATTCGGCTTTGCTGCTTGATCATAATATTTGACGCAACAATGCATGTAGCAGTTCATAATTTTCTTCCATTGCATTGATCAGCGACAACTTGTCAATTTTATGATTCCAATGACGTAATTTTTTATCTTGACACTTTATGTCTTCCGTTTTTGTTCTATGTTTCTGCATCGCCACAAGTGCAATTTTTGCTATCATGATGATTTCAAGAGCAAATTAAACTAAAGCAGCTTTTCATTCTTCTTTTCTATTTCGTTCCAATAAGAATGCTTGATCTGAACATTCAAAATACACAGAGTTCCTTCTATCTTACCAGTGGTGGTGAAAGCGGAAGATAAAGCTACAGCAGCTGCTAGAGCTGCTGCGGCCAATGCATAACCACTCCTCAGTGAGGAAGTCATTGGTATAGAACGGTTAGGGAAAAAAGTGTCAGCTGAACTTCACAGACTGCTGATGAAAACAAAATTTTCGTAAAGTGAGTGAAGCCTTTGTATCTTCTATTGAGAATGAAGTAGATGCCGTATATATGGTGTACACTTATGCAAAAATTTCATTCCCTATATATTAACAAATCAATATGTGTCGGAGTTAGATTTTACTCAAGCCCTTTTTTTGCTTTCATTTTTTTCATATACGGGCTCCAGTACGTGTTTACAATCCATATGGAACTTCAATTTAGCGAGTCTACAGATTAGTTTTATGTGCGTACGTACTTGACACATTTTTCCTCATCAAAATATCAGGATGACGTAATAATTATCAAACATCAAGTTTCAAGGTTGTCCAAATGAATAACTATGATGACATTCAAAGAGTATCTTCCGACTTTGGTACGTCATTCGTTGAGTCAAATAGATTTAAATTTATGAGAGAAATAGTTAAACAAAAATCCAATATTTTCATTTATATTCAAGTGAATTCAAATCATAGTTACGGTACTTAAGAATCGCAATTTATCCACTTGCTTGATTCTGAACAATGATAGATATCATCTCAACTTTGAACGTCAGCGTCCAAAATTGATTGCGTATCATTGCAAAATATAGACGTCTATACCATATATTCCTACGCAAAAAAAGGATTCTGATTTACTTACGCATGAACTTTCAGGATTTGATCATCAATTTTCTATATATAGAGCAATCTTCCATATATCGTAAAAACAGTATGATTTGTTTCACATAGAGGTACCGTCCAAGAAAAAATGACTCCTAAATAAAAAACGAAAAAAGGGGTTCCTATTATTGACATGCAAAAGAACGATTTACACTTGGAATCTATCTCTAAAATTGTTAAGAAGAATACGCTATAATAAAGCTCATAACCAAATTTTGCAAAGTACGTACTTTTAATGAACTTCTTTTGTCCCGAGAGAGGAGGTATCAAATTCATTTTTTGCGTCATGTGCAACAGGAAGTTGAACTTGACACATATATTTCCTAAGGATTTGTTTCTCTCTAGACAAATAATCATGGGTAAAAATTATTGTGTAATCCTATACGAAATAATCGGCTGTGGGCCCCCCTAATCAAGGGCGGCACAAGCCCCCTACAGTGCACTGTCATTCTGTCTATTAGGCAAAAAATAAAAATGTGCACGAAAAATAGAAGTAAATTATATTCATAATGAAGATGAACATTGAGTCAGAGAAGATCATTCAAATGTATTCAGCTCTGAATACAGCTTTTTTTTAATAGGGAATCTAGGGTCTCTAAATATCACTCCCCTTTAGACTTAAGTAATTTCTCACTTAGTATAATTTATCCTAAATTAATGTTCTTAATTGAATATCATTTACCTAAGTATTAAACCTAAATAATATTTTACTTAACAGATTCAATTAATTTTTCTGTGAATTTTAAAATTTTTTATTTGGCCCAATTCCTTCTCCTTCCCGAGATATTCACGTTTTTACACCCACGTAGAAAAAAAAATAGTTTATTTGTTTTTTTTACGTATCCATAACCCAACTCTAAGTAAATTACGCAAAAAAATAACTTTTGAATTTCACGAACTCAATTTTCCTTCTTAGTACGTTTATACATACGTTTTACGTTTCTTCTTTTATTTC
>Ga0209092_10004399_pt1 | contig 11785 bp, 10 predicted proteins | sample FraStrMetagenome_FD_187446 | JGI IMG/M metagenome (GOLD analysis project Ga0209092, IMG submission 187446) | Marine eukaryotic phytoplankton communities from Arctic Ocean - Fram Strait ARC3M Metagenome (SPAdes) (version 2) | ecosystem: Environmental > Aquatic > Marine > Oceanic | place: Fram... | reverse complement strand
TGAGATCTACTCTAGAATGATCGACATCCGAATTCTGGATCGTGAATCTTGATCCGAATGAGTGACGCCGACATCTGTTTGATGGACTTTGGCTGAGCTAAACTAGTTTGCGAGTGCTAAACTAACAAAATTATGTCTACATGTAAAAAAATGTAAACGTGTTTCGTGCGTACAAGGTACACAACATGTCAAGCCAATCGAGCTGGATGCTGGATCACAACTCACAACAAACAACTAAAGAACAAAATACAGTTGTTTTGAGATAACTTCTACTCGTATACTTCGAAGACCTCGATTCAGGGTTGCTCCAATATGATCTATTGATTGATATCTATCTATCTGTATCTACTTTTGTTGACGTTTTTGCAGATAAGCCTGAAGTATGGCTTTGGTTACCAAAAAGATTCAATCCAGCTTACACTTTACTATTGTCGTCACAGTGGAACTCAAAAGTCTGTGCTTGTTCTCGATCATTTGATCAATTCGACCGGTGAGGTGTGTGCAATTATCGTGGGTTTTAGAGAGGAATGAGTGTTAATACTCTTTCATAAAAGAATCTGCTTGGAGAATGGATTACTAGTTGCGCTTTTTCATTCGAAAATATTCGTTTTCATGTAAATGTTGTTAGTACTAGAAAAGATTAACTTGCTATGTCTACGCACGAGTGCTATTTTGTAAGAAGTTTAATACATATCTCAGTAACGTGACTATAAAGTGACAGATTACTATGATTAAGTTGTAATCGAACCTCTTTTCCTCTTATTGATCTGCCAACTTTCTACTAGACAAGAGCAGTCATAATTGAGCATGCTTCACCTGTGAATCCAGCAAAACAACTACAGAGTCCAGTAGAAAAATCGCACTTTCCTCGTCGTCCACATTCGTAAGAGTTGTGACTTCCAACTGTTTGGATTTCAACTGAAGACAAAGATGTCACTCCAGGGAATGTGAGGATATTGGACAATCCAGATATGCGTGGGTGACATCCTTCCAGACATTCATCAACAAGTACTTCGACCAAATGCTGTTTTCCTTGAACGGCATTTCCTACAAATGTGATGTCGATTACTACACCAGTACCAGTTAAATCGACAGTTACATCAACGTCATCGATAACTTTGTTTGGAAGTTTCATCAATGAATCTTCAATGTATGTAGCGAGAGTTGTGTCAACTGTCGACCAACTGATCGGCTGTGTCACAAACGTTTCATTGGTCTTAGATGTGAATCGAATAGCAAATGTCTGTCCGGCAAAGTTGCTGTTGTCTTTGGGTTCAGAATTGTCGTATAGGGTAATACGCTGTACCTGAGCAACCTCATTACCATGGCCGTATAAACCACTATTACTACTTTCATCGAAACCAGGTATGACGTCCATAATGTCATTTCCGTATGGGCACATGCGCATAGTGCAATCGATACCCCACCATCCACCATCGCAAACACAGGCGCGTGCTCGATTAGCGTCCCAATGATAATTATCAAAAGACTTTCCTCCTACTCCAAGCCCGGATAAAGTAGTTGACGATGCATCATGATATTCGTTGTAAACGATTCCGTAAGTTAATTCGCTCATAAACTCGCAACTTCCATGACCAGAACATTCGTTGGGACAGCTCTGACGTTGACAAGCGGATCCTTCATAACCAGGAAAGCATTCGCATGTTCCTCTCACTCTATTGCACAAACCCTTTCCAGCACATTCGGCGTATTGATGAGTAAGACCGGATTCGCCAGGATTATCGACCCAAGCTAACTCGTAAGGGCAAAAGCGATCAGAGCAGTCACCTCCTGCTGCTCCGTTCATACCCCAGCCAGAGTAGCATGTGCACTAAATATTCACAAAGGAAAATTTGAAATATCGAATTTTAATCGTGTTCAATATAATTTCAATATTATGTCGGAAGAAACGAATTAAACTTACAACTTCGTCAATGCCACAAGTTCCATGCCCAGAACATGCATTGGGACAAGCTGCGTCGGTAGTGATTACGAGAGAAAGAATTACGAAAGCAGCTTTAATCATCTTTTGTCTTCGCTGTTGTGAGCCAAAAATGGCAAAAACTGTGCTACCGTAAACGTGCTGAATAAAACCTAAAAGTAAAAATATACGCTGGACTAAGCTATGATTTCACAAAACGTCACAACGGACGCATTGTCAACAATGAACGAGAGCAAATTATTAAGGCTAAGTCGTAGGCCAGATTTCTTTTCCCCTGACTTCAAGCATATTCGTGAAGTTGACGAAAACAATGTTGCGAAGTCAGGTTCGAATAGAATAGTTTCAAATACTCCAAGAAATGTGTTGGGTGACAAAACAAATGAAATACCATGGTCCCAAAAGAGACCTAAACGAACTTTGTCGGCAATTGAGACAAGGCGTAAATCACAAAAAATAGCAAAGACTCAGTATTGCATGTATACTGGTCGTCGGATGGTTGATTACACTCCGTCTAAGATTGACAAGTCGTCACAGATTACGCCAACAAAATCAAGTAGTAACGAGGTTGCCATTTCACCACAGATTCCCGTAAGTAGTCAACAGCATATCCAGGATTTGCAAGATAAGGAAATATCACGGCAGCAGCCTTCGGTGATAAGTCAAGGCTTCAATTCGCCAAAAATTAATGGTGAACTTATGACAACACAGCGTTCGTCATTGAATACGGATATGACGACACCGCAAACTACACGAAATCTTGAAGAAATTGAATGTGTTTACTTCTCCATCAAGAATAGCTGCAACGAATATCTACAGAAATTGTCATCTGTTCATCCGCTTGTGCAATGTTCTATAGGAATTATCGGAAATGTTTGTAATAGAGTAACTGATGGAATTATCCAGTGCGCAGGAAAATTTTTAGATGTACCAGATTCGATAAGTGGTGTAGAGAAAGCTCTCATAAAACTTCTACAAAAGAACCAAAACGACAGCGATTAATGTGCAGTGAAACATTCACTGCATGTTTTGATGTGTAGCCATAATAGATCTATGGATTTCTTTATAAATCTTATCGTAAATAGCAAAAGTAGATTTATTGATTTGTTTATATATTTTTTTTTTAACTGTATGCTTTTATTTTATTAACTTCTACTCTTATACCAGGTATTTATATGTTTCAATGAAGTAATGGAGAAAAAATACTACATACTGCTCTTGTCAAGTAATCCCAAAATTATAGTCAAAGCAAAAAATAAATTTAGACATTCTCGAGAATGTAGGAACAACAACAACGTAAACAAAAATGATTGAGACAGAAAAATGTAGATTGCGTATATTTGAAGATTTTATTTACAATATTGTTAGTTTCGCAACTTTGTACACATGCCCTTGCTGTCGGTTCGGCAGTCTAGTCTTGAACCAGATAAATCAACAAGTCAACTCTATTCTTAATCACTGGTTGATGGGCATTTACACACAGGTACATCAGGTCTCCTTGCAAATTACCTTGAACACATACCATTCATAAGAACAAATTTACTCATCGCTGTCAAACAGAATCGAATATGATTATCGTGGGCTTAATGTGAGGGCAAACGCATAGCGACACAAAAAGCTTAGCTACAATCGTGCTACAAAGTTATCAGCTATTCGTTTTTATCAGACAACGACGTCGATAAAATTCGGATCCGCATTTCCAAGGAACAGACTTTACATGAGTATGTGTGCTGAGTTTCTAGGAAGAAAATCTAAGTGATACGTCACAAGATAGTGCCTAAGTATTTGTATTTAGTACTGCTGCGAAACATCCAAAATCGATAAAATCTAAACAACAGATTGCATAAATACAGAGTCTTCTTCAATTGACTTAACGATACCGTTTTCGTCATTTCCTTTGTATGCGATGACTGTGGGTACCGAGAATTCTTTGAGAGCATCAACAACTGACATAACACCCATCGCAGATGATCTTCTGCCAGAAAATGGGAGTGTATCTGGAGATCTCCCGCATTGCGAATTAATATTGATTTTTCCAAATATCGACGAAAATTTATCCAGTAGTTCACTAGCATCTTCGCCACCATCTGCAGTAAAGATTGCTACTTGCTGACCGTACTTTCCATCACGTGCATAAGCCCTAATAGTTTCAATGTCGTCATAAGGAACTATCGGTGATATTGGTCCAAATTGCTCCTCATCGAATATCCGCATGCTTTCATTTACATTGGCAAGTATGGTAGGGACCATCAGAGTCGAACTTTCTCCGCCAACTAACGACCCACCAGCCGAATTGATAATAACAGCGCCCTTTTCCAGTGCATCCTCGATTAGCTCTTTCATATATGACACACGCTTCGTATTGGGCAATGGTGTAATCATCGAGTATTTGCCATTCTCAAAACTTTTCTTCCATGGCAAACCCACATTAAGATTTTCTACAGCTTTCACAAATTTTTCGGCAAAAACATCTGAATATTTACGAGGAACAAACATGATTTTGAGCGCAGTGCATCGTTGCCCATTGTAGCTAAAGGCTCCAGTAACTGCTTGTTTCACGGCACTGTTCAAGTTTTCTTCGTTATCGTTTTCAAATAAACTCGGCAAGAAAACTCCCATGTTCTTAGCTTCCAACTGCAAAAATAACTTCAACCTATGAGGTTCAGGGTGAGTCTTGATAAGATCATCAGCTGCATTTGAACCACCGATGAAAGCCAGACCATCAATATCACCTGTTGCCATAAGGGGTGGCATGGTCACTCTCCCCCTACCGCTCACAAAGTTAATGACACCAGGAGGCAAGGCCTCAGAAAAAGCCTGCATGGTAAGCAAATGTACGAGCCCGCCAACAGTCGGAATCTTTAGAAGAACCACATTCCCCATAAGCAGAGCCGGAATAAGTGTTGCATACGTCTCATTCAAAGGATAATTAAAAGGACCAAGACACATAATAATACCAATCGCAGCTCGACGTACAAACGCTTTTGTACCCTTGACATCTACCCAAGAACCATGCAAATCATCTCTTTCCTTCAACGCATCAATCAACTGCCGCACAAACAAAACCGTACGATCAAACTCAGCCTGAGCATCATCATAATTCTTACCAATTTCCCACATGAGTAAATTCACAATCTCATCCCGCACGACTGAAAGTTTATCCAGTAAATCTTCCACACACCGAATCCGATCCGACATGGACATTTGAGGCCACGTCCCAAATCCCCCCGACCACGCCTCTTTTGCCGAATCCAACGCCTGCATCGCCTCATCGGTATCCATCTGTGGCATGGCACCAATTTCTACATGTTGATATTCTCCTTCTACGTTCGTTTCACAGCATCCCATGACCGGTGAGATGTTGACACCTGTCGTGGATGATGAGGATTCACAGGTGGATGACTCATCATTTTCATGGATGACAGGTTTGCCGTTGGAATCGTAGAGGGTAATTCTCCCATCAATGAGTGTGCGAGGGCTCACGTACGGTGTAGGTATGGCATCGGATGCTATGGTAAAGGATAGGTGTGTGGTTAGAAGGAGAGGAAGGAGGAGGAGGAGGTGTGTCTTGTACCTATGCGTGCCCGTCGTCATCGTCATCGTCATCGTCATCGTCATCGTGTGCTTTCGTAAATTTGTGAGCATCACGATTTCGATTTCGATTTCGATGTCAAGAGAAATGAGAAATGAGAAGAGATCCGGGCAGAGTTCGCATTCATTATGCGAACTTTAATGACTCTTTGCAGTAGGATTGGGGATTGGGATGTACCCTACATGTACTCCTCTCTACTCTCTACATGAATTGTATATATTAGTTACTAATACCGACCACTACTAACTACTAACGTCACCAATACAGAGCAACTAAACTGCTTGAACAACAACAAAGGGAGCTGAAGAAGTGGATAGAGGCTAGACTAAAAAAAGTTGGATTGTATTCGGAGTTGGGACTACGTGTGCCATTTTGAATTATTTTTATTATAAATTGGGTTATTGTTGTGACATTGAATTGTTCCCAAGACCATCTTCGTTCAGGAGGCGCAAGATTTATGACACGATGCACTCGTTGAAGCATACATATTACCGGTTGATACTTTTACCGCTGTGTTATGCAGTGGCATCGTCTTGGATGGTTCAAGCGCGTGCATTCTTGACGACGGATCCTTTTGTTCAGGCATCGCCACTTTGTGCTGCGGCCGCTTGTGCCGACGGAGTTGTGATGGTTGCTTTTCATACGGCACCTTGTGAATCATATGAACCGCTTCTTTTGAATCCTGATGAAAGGTTAATAGAAGAAAAAATTGGAGAATACAGATTACTGAATTCATCGATAGATAGTCGGAGAATTGTCTCCTTAGCGGATGATGGTGTAAAATTAATTACATCAGGATGGAGAGCGGATGGTGCAATTTTCTGCCAAAAATGTCGATCAATTTTGAAGTCAGATACAGCTGTTTATGGGAACGCCGTAGATTTGACCGCTCTCGCTTCGGAGGCGTCATTATGGTTATCTCGTTGCGCATATTCAGGAGATGTACGTTTACTAGTCACTCAAAGATATTTAATTTCGTTTTTTATGTCAATAAAAAGGATGCTAATTTGAATTTTCATACATTATTGACAGATACGTAGCCTCAGCTGCGCGGGTTTGATGGCAACTGTACAAAACGATACGCCTCTTATATATTTGGTTGATTCGACTGGCTACCTTAGAGTTAGAGCATTTTGTCTAGGAGCCGGTTCTAATTCTGTCAACACTAATTTAAGCAAAACATGCTTTTCAGATTTATCCCATTCAGAAGCGCTCGAAAAACTTATTGGTATTATACGGTCGTCAGTTAGTGGAGAGCATCTTGCTGAGGACGCTTATGTCGAAACATTTACGTTACGTGCGAATAGGGAAGCAAGTTCCAATGAAAGATAAAAATACTTTCGAACTTGGAGTTGATATATGATTTGTCACCGAATTCAGTAGGTTGATCAATTTGAATAGGAATTTTTTAAAGACACGCTTACAAGAATGAGATCTCTGGATATACGAACGAAACTGTTCGGAATCCTTCTGCAAAATTTTAGTAGAAAAGGACTGTTGCCCCCAGGTGACAGGTGACTAGCAAAGAGTGACGTAAGAAACAAAACTTATAACTCTTACTTAGTAATAGAATAGATGCTAACAAATATGGAGTACGCATTGGAATTTATAGTTGCTTAGATTTTTGACGAGGTGATAAATTAGAACAAAGTCTGTCTCCTCTCTCTCTCTCTCTCTCTCTAGTCTCTAGTCTCTGGTCTCTGGTGTAGAGCTAAACACAAATATTTTTATTGCGTTGGAGAAAAAGTGGGAGGTACCCGAGTTTTCCAGGAGTCCGAAGATTCTTGAAAGCCGAAAAAGACAAGAACGCAGTACGCGGTATACCTAATGTGTGGTAGAATCTTCATAGTTTGACCCTTTCGTCGTCGGAGGCCGTCCATCGACGTCTGACGAGACGACCGAAGCACAAACATCATCTCTTTTCAAAATATTTTAGATTCACGAGATACTTTTTGAAGTTATTATACTAGAACACTTACACTACTTTATTGCACTCGAATGTATCATGTCAAGCCTATCCACTCTTACTCGATTCACCAATTTGAACAAGTCTTCAGTGGTTCGGCACTTCAGGGGCGCGCCTAGTTCGAGATGTCGTAGAAATAGAAATATTAATGATGCTGCTATTCATCCGAAATTGAGTTACTGCTACTACTATAGTGAAGCGAACATTGCGAGGCTGTTTCGAAATAGAAATTGGCGAGAATTGTCTTCGAACTATATGGACTTGGCTCCTTCTTTTAACTATGGGGATAATATTAGATTGCACTCGTCAGCGTTTGATAGCCATGTCGGCATCCGGGCATTTTCTACTTCTTCGACGTCCAGAAGTGAACAACAAAATTCATTCGAGGAGACGTCACCAGAAATAGCGACGTCCAAGGTAGATAAGAAGGATGCGCCTGTCGGAGCACCGTCGCCCGCGACCTCGTCCACAAGTCAGGCACCTGTAGAGAAAAGCTATGCCGTCCGTGCACAGGAGCTGACTAAGGCTGGAGTGAAAATAATTGTCGATTTTATCTTGAAAACACCAGGGGTATTGTGGTTCTTTTTGACGCATCCAAAAGAATTACGTGAAAAGCTTATAGAATTTAAGGAGTTAGTAAAGAAAGAGGCACATCATTATTACATGGGGACAAAGTTGTTGATTGCAGATATTAAGACTGCACGTTCAATTTTATTGAGGACCCTTAATGGAAGTCACTTGAGCCGGCGAGAAAGGAAACAACTCGTTCGTACTGTGAGCGATGTTTTTCGATTGGTTCCAATGAGTGTTTTCGTGCTCATTCCGTTCATGGAGTTCTTATTACCATTTGCGTTGAAAATATTTCCAGACATGCTCCCGAGTAAGTTTTATGGATTTTATATCTATTCCTGCTTTTTTGTATTTCTCACCCATATGGCGCTATTGCGTAGGCACGTTTCAGGACTCACTAAAAGCGGAGGAAAATATGAAGCGAGAATTGCAGATGAGACTTGCTATGGCTGGATTTCTTCAAGAAACTCTTCAGTCTTTGGTTAAAAAGAAGAAGGGTGTGGATTCGGAAGAAAAAAGTGATAATGCTGCTGACTTTCTACAGTTTCTTGAATCGGCTCGAAAGGGTGATCCAATACCACCTGAAGCTATCATTAAATTTTCAAAGTATTTCAAAGATGAATTTACATTAGAAAACTACCCACGAGCGCAATTGGTGAATCTATGCCGCTACATGAATATACCACCGTATGGGAACGACCCGCTACTCCGTTTTCAATTGCGACGTAAGTTCATGAATAAATTTATTCTTTTGCGTTTTCCTGCAATAAATTTACAGTGTTTCTCAGATAAGATCAGAGGTTTGAAAGATGATGATCAACGAATTATCTTCGAAGGTTTAGAGAATTTAACAAAAATGGAACTTCGCGAGGCATGCCAAGAGCGAGGCATGCGATCGACTGGATTGTCAAAGGAAGGATACAGGGAACAACTCCAGCAGTGGCTTGACCTAAGTGTGGTAAAGGATGTTCCTATAGCACTCCTTGTGATCAGTCGAACATATATGCTACAAGAGGACTTGACCGCATCGCGTACAAAAGAGACCACTGATAAGACGAAGAAGGCGATTGCTGGGTTGGCAGATGCAATCAGTGGGCTAGACAAGGATGTTCTTAATGAAGTTGTTCTCGAAGTGGCTACAGACGAGGAAAATCGAACGAATCCTGATTTAATGAAAATTAAACTTGAAGTTGTTAAGCAACAGAATGAATTGATTAAAGAGGAAAACGAAGCACGTGAAAAAGCAAGAGAATTAGCTGAAGCGGCATCAGAAGAGAAGAAAGCCAAGGCTGAAGAATCTTCCAAAGAAGGTAAGGCGACTCCGTACGAATCTTTTAACATACACCTTGAGGTGGTTGGCCTTATTGTGTTAATATTATCGCCTCAACAGAAGTTTCCTTCGATGAAAAAGAAGTACTTGATACCTCTAAAGATTCCATTGGAAAAATGAACGAAACTTCATCCGAAAACCAAAATCTAAAGGAGATTTCTATCGACGATTCCAAACCTGCTGATGATTCTTCTAGTAAACCAGATACACCAAAACATGAAGTCGAGAAAGAGTCTGCTGAGGATGAGGACGAGGAAGAAGATGAAAACGAATTAAGCCCAGAGGAGCTTGACGCGATCAAGCAACTTATAACACCGGATTCATTGACAAGTGAACGCGCGGAGCTGGAGAAAATCAAAGAAGCTATAAAAAGTGACGAGATAGAAGACAAAGATGAGGTAGAAGATGTCAAAGACAAGGCAATTGATGATTCCGGAACGGAAGTTGTGGGAATTCCAAGGAATGACACGGAAGGAGGAGTATCTCCTGAAGAGCTCAAAGAGTCAATAAATGATCCGGAATTCGTTGATGCGCTTGCATCAAAATCGATTAGAGACGAAGTGGAAAAAGTAGAAGCGGAATTCAAAGAATCGACGACATTTTCAACTGAAATTAATGAAAAAGAAGAAAAGAAAACTGAAGAAGCTTCCACGACAGAACTGAGTGATGCTAAACTTGATAAAACTGTTACATCACTTAAGACAAAGGTCAAATCAATGGTCGATAAGATTGAAGCCCAACTGGAATCAACTTCGGTAGAAATTGGCGATCGCATGCATTTGCTTGACTTGGACCAAGATGGTATATTATCCAAAGAAGAAGTCGCCGTATGCCTTCAAACAGTACTGAAACGAAAGCTCACAACAGAAGAAGCTCTCGAAATTGCCAGTGACATGGACAGTGACGAAGACGGATTTTTCACAGTCGGAGAATTTAATCGATGGGTCGATGATAATAAACTGGTTAAGCTAGTCCGAGAAGGAAGAGAAGACGAGATTGAGAAAATAATTGCCAAGGAAAAATCGGAGCCAAATTCAAAGGATAAGAATGATAAACCATAAGCGTGATGTTCATCGAAGAGATGAACAGCGACATTCCAAATGTTTGTGAAAGCGTCAGATTGAGAATATGTACCGATATTCATGTGAGGATATCCCATGCGATCTAAGTTCTTTGGAACAAGGCACACAGATGTACTTAGAGAGGAATCGCATTTATTTGATTTCATCTCTTGCTTCACAAATGATGATTTTTCTACAAAGTCATTTTAGCTCTCTTATTGGCAATGAAAATGTTGTTAAATTCATTGGAACGGATCCTTTTGCATACGGAACACTTCTTTTCTAATATCATAATCAGTTCTAGCATCAATCTTCTTCATTTTCCATTCTAAGCTTCCACTCTGAAATGATTTCCTCCTCACGTGTAGCCATTAGAAGAAAGTCGTCGTCTTCAATATGATCGTATCCAAGTAAGTGAAGTATGCCGTGGATGAGAAGTAAACTTATCCGTTTTTCTAAATTATACTCTCTTGACATTGCACCTGAAACACCACGTTCATCGGATAATTGTAGGGCAAGGCGACCGTCAATTTCATTGGTTGGCCTCGCTGACGATTGACTATCGACCGAGGAAAAATATTTCCTATCTTCATCTATTCTTCTTATGACATACGGAACGCTCACTATAAGATCTCCGAGCATGTAGTTATCTTCGAAATCAAAGTCAGGATCAGGTAAAACACCCGGAGTCTTAATCTCATCATAAAACGGAAAGCTTAATATATCCGTGGACTTGTCCATATTGCGATGATCACGATTCAACTCCCTAATGAACTCATCACCCCCCAACGCCAGCGTTATATCATAGGTTTCATATCCAACCAGTTCCCGTATAATTCCCAACGATTTGATAACATACGCTTGATCTACCGCAGGCGTATCATCCAGTAATTCTACGTACATAGATCCCTCCACACCACTCCCTAATTTAGAACCAAATAATCTCGTTTTCAAGCACCTTCCAACACTGCCATAACTACCGCTGCTACTGCGCTGCAACCAGGAATAATTCATATAGTAATTATTCTTACTCTTACTATAGGAGTGACAAGTGCTCATATTACGTTGCAAGACTCCTGTACCGAGATTCTTTCGCCTACTGCATGCAATATAAGCTTGATGATTGGACAATGTTGTCAAACCATAGCAGCATGCACGTGTTAATAACTGCATGTTCGTCGTTATCGTTGTTATCGTTGTTATCGTTGTTATCGTCGTTATCGTTGTTATCGTTGTTATCGTTGTTATCGTTGTATACGTATATGTGATATGTGATATACTTCGAAGTAAAACGGAGGAAAGCTATATTTATTATTTGACGTTAACA
>Ga0209092_10004394_pt1 | contig 11792 bp, 6 predicted proteins | sample FraStrMetagenome_FD_187446 | JGI IMG/M metagenome (GOLD analysis project Ga0209092, IMG submission 187446) | Marine eukaryotic phytoplankton communities from Arctic Ocean - Fram Strait ARC3M Metagenome (SPAdes) (version 2) | ecosystem: Environmental > Aquatic > Marine > Oceanic | place: Fram... | reverse complement strand
TGGACAATTTGGAAAGCAGAATAATCAAGATGCAACAAATTGTAACAATCACCTAAAAACGGTTGCTTATCTGCTGTAATGTGTTTAAATAGTAATAGTTCCAGGAGAATTATATATGAAATATATTACAGCAGCATTAGCGGCTTTATTCCCACTTGTCCTATCAGCACAAACATACACTAACGAAGTAGCAGCTATCATCAACGATAATTGTGTAGTGTGTCATCGCGCTGGTGGCATCGGGCCAATGAGCTTTGAAACATACGAGCAAGTACGCCCTTGGGCACCATTAATATCACTTAAAGTAATGAAAAGAGAAATGCCGCCATATGCGTATGACCATGGCATTGGAATTCAAGACCTACAAGGTGATTGGCGCTTATCACAAAAAGATATAGACACAGTAGTTGAGTGGGTAGATAACGGAGCAAGTTATGGAGATCCAGACAGAGTAGTACAGCCGGCAAATTTACGTGATCCAGAAGCATGGAACTTTGAAGGAGACTTTGGCGCACCGGACACAATTATTGCAAGCGTAGCAATAGATATTCCTGCAAGCGGCAACGACTTGTGGCATAAGCACAATGTTCCAACAGGACTAAGTGAAGACCGTTGTATTAAAGCAGTACAAGTTAAACCACGAGGCAATGCAAAATCAGTAGTACACCATGCCAACTCAAGTATTATAACTGAGGGAGGCAGACAAGGTATGCTAACTGAGTATGCTATGGGAAAGTGGGGAGAGATAGTTCCAGAAGGAGTATGCAGAACTATCCCAGCAAACGCAGAAGTAGCATGGGACATTCATATGTTCCCCGGTGGTCTTGGAGCAATGGCACCAGGATCAGTTATTCGAGACAACGTGGTAGAGATTGGTCTTTGGTTATACACCGAAGAGGAAAGCCAAGAATTGAAATACAAACAAGACTTGAGTTTATATCGCCTAGGAGACCAGGACGATATTACTATCCCACCCAACGGCTATTACATGACACAAGGCTTCCACAGTTTTGATCATCCAGTTAGACTAGATAGTTTCCAACCACACGGACACTTGCGTATGAACGCAGCAAGTTTGGAAATATTCTATCCTGAAACAGGACAAACAGAACAGATTAGCCAAGTAAGCAATTGGAGTGCAACATGGCATCACAGTCATTTGTATGCTCCAGACGTAGCACCACTCTTACCAGCAGGAGCAGTTATTGTTCTAAAGCAATGGTATGACAACACAGAAAATAACCCAAACAATCCAGATCCAGATATGTGGGTAATGGGAGGTTCAAGAACAGGTGACGAAATGACTCACGCTTGGCTTGCTATTACACACTTAGACGAAGAAGGATACAATAAACTAAAAGAGGAAAGGAATGGAAAAGTTAAAATTGCTAATAGATAATCGCGATGGGTTAGATCCTAATTCAGAAGAATATCAAGAACTAACTGAAGAGATTCAACTTTTGCAGAACGATTTAATAACAGTAGCAATCATAGGAGAAAATTAATGACTAGACTAAACGCAGGAGCAATAACTTTTGGACTTATAGTTTACTAATAGGCGTAGAACTACTAGCAGTCATATTCCATTTTTGCTTTTGTTCTACGCCTTTCTTTTGAGCAAAAGTCTTACTATCGCAGTTCTTACATACGTGAAAGTAAGAATTACTTAGTCGCTTAGGATCCATACTGCCTCTAGCACGTTCAAACTCTGCATCACAATTATCACATCTAAATACACATATAGTTTGTTCACGCTTGTAAACATGTTCCTTGCCTGTTTTGCTTTTTCGAACGTGCCGGGTTTGTTTTTTAAATTCTCTTATAAACATAAGTATATTTACATTAAGATTACAAAATTAAATAATAAATACTATCATAAGAAGGATCATTTCATGAGCATCGTTACACTAACTGACACAGCAAAAGCACAAATTGACGCAATATGCGAGGAAAATAATTGTTACGCAGTGTCTTTAAACCTTAAAGGTGGCGGATGTGCAGGATTTGAATACGATTGGGCTGCTGTGGAAACAGAAGCTGACGTAGAAGAACATGATATAGTTATTGATTCAACTACAGGTAAATTTGTAATCGGAGCAACAGCAGTAATGTACATGATAGGTACAGAGATAAATTACAAAAAAGATATAATGGGTGCAACTTTTGAAGTTAACAACCCTAACGCACAATCAGCGTGTGGTTGCGGCATAAGTGTAAACTTTGACGTAGACAAATTAGATAATTCATTAGCAATCCCAGCAGAATAAACGGAGCAATATAAATGGCAAAGCAACAAATTGATATCGGCATTGAAGGCAATGACGGAACTGGTGACAGTATACGCGAGTCGTTTCGTAAAGTAAACGAAAACTTTCAAGAGCTATATGCAGTTTTTGGTATCGGTGGACAAATATCGTTTACTGACTTAAATGACACACCAAATACATACGAAGGCAATGAAAACAAAGTTCCTTTAGTCAAATCAGATGGTAGTGGGTTAAACTTATTACAACTTGCTTCGGACAATAGTTTAGATGGCACACCAGATACAATTGGATTTGACTTTAGTGTAGATGGTAAAGTAATTGTTAAACAGCTTGTTTCAAAAGTTTCAAATGACCCTGAACCTATTTTAGGTGGTCCACTTGATGCTGCAACACAACCTATTGCAAACGTAAGAGTTACTCAAGCAGCTATTGATACATTTAACTCAATACACGGAACTAATCTTAACACAGGTTCACTAGTTATTGATAAAGCATATGCTGACAGAAACTATCAACAAAAAGATGTTGCAGGCGGCGGATTACGTTTAGGTGACGAACCTGCTGATGCTAGTGGATATGTGTATACTGCTTCAGGCTTGAGTTTAGGCAACTTAACTATTACAGCTCATGGATTAACAGAAGCATTTAACGGTGCAGGATTTAGATTTAATTCAACAGGAACTGACCCGTTTGGCGTTGTGACAGGCACTACATACTATATTAACGTTATTGACGTCAATAGTATTGGTCTATATGCAACAGAAGATAATGCTATTAATGCAGAAGGAAGAATATTACTAAGTGGCGGATCAGGTACATTTTCAATTACTGATGCAGCATATGATGCAGACCTAGAAGGTTATTGGTTAGAAAATGTTGCTATACCACGTAAGAGTATCGTAAGACGTCAAGGTGACGACATGACAGGTGCGCTTAACTTGTTTGACCATCCAGGCGAATTATCAGGTACAGGTTTACCAAACGGTATTGATGATTTACAAGCAGCTACAAAATTATATGTTGACAACGTTGCAGCATCAAGTACTGTTAACTTATATGTAAGTACAGCAGGTTCTGATGCTCAAACATTTACACCAGATGGAAAAGAAGGTCGTTCACCGGGATACGCATTTAAAACAATTAATGCAGCAGCACGTAAAGCAGAAGAATTAATTATTGCTGCTCCACCTGAGCCAGGTCCATATATGCAGACTATGGAATATGCAGCAGGCGGAACACTTGCATCAACAAACACTGTTGGTATTGCAAGTCCAGTAGCTGATCGTGCAAATGCAAGAGCAATTATTGTTGCTAACAAAGAATTTATTGCTAAAGAAGTTACAGGGTATGTTGATGCAACATTCCCAGAATTTGCAGGAACATACAGTTTAGAAATTTGTCAACGTGATGTTGGATTTATTCTAGACAGTGTAAGTTTAGATGCGCTACTAGGTAACAATGCTAACTATCTTTCACGTTGGGCCGGTGTACGCTATTACTCAAATGTTAGTGCGCAGAAAGCAATTGGCTCACAGCGAGTAGAAACTATTGCAGGTATTGAATATGCTAAAACACTAGTTACACAGTATATTTTAACTAATACTGCACCAGGTACATTATATCAAACTAGAGTACCACAAGTAACTAACTTGCCATTACCAGATTCTAGTGCTGACGAAGTAATTGGCGCGAAGATGGATGTTGTACTTGCTGTTATTAATAACGGAGTATTAGACGCTCCACAAATTATTGACGGTACTACTAATTATAAAATTAATGTTAACAACGGTGGACTTGGATTTATTAAACAAGCAAATCCAGAAAACACAGATATTATTCCAGGTAAAGTCGTACGTGGTAGAAACTCAGGTGCTGTTGCACGTATTATTGATTACAAATATGAAGCAGGGCCAAGAGCAGTTAGTGTCGCAGGCACTGATGAAATTGAAGTACAATTACTGGAACCTATAGAATTTGTTCCAGGTGAAGAATTAGAATACGGTAACTATGTACGTGAAACACAGATTTCAATTAGAGTTGAATCTGGTATTTACGAAGAAGACTATCCAATACGTATTCCTGCTAACGTATCAATTAAAGGTGACGAGTTCAGACGTTGTATTGTACGGCCAAAGAAACGTATTTCACAATCACGTTGGGCAAATACATTCTTCTATCGTGATGCAGAATTTGATGGACTTATACTAGGTAAATCAAATATTACGTCTGTTGCGTTTGAACCGCAACTAGATGCATCAAGAACAGCTGGTACATACGCAGTAAGTTTATGGACAACTGATAAGTTAGGTAAAGAAGCAGAATTTAGTGTTGTAGTTAGTGCCGATGGCGCCATTGAAAGTATTAGTATTACTAATGGTGGTACACAATTCCAAAAAGGCGAACGCATAACTATAGCAGATGAACAATTAGGAACAGGCGGAGCCAATAGTATTACATTTACTATTGCAAGTGTTCCAAACGGTATTGAATATGTAAATCCTTTAACAAGTGCAGTAGATGGATACTTTGGTTATCATTACTTGTCACAACCTGCTAAACTTAGAAATACAGGTGCTGGCTATGAAAACGTAGGCAAGTGGGAAACAAACGCTCTTACACTAATTGACAACAAAGAGTTTATTCAAGAGCAAGTTGTTAACTATATTGAAACAACATATCCTGCACTAGTAGGTAGTTATAGTAGAGCAAAATGTTTTAGAGATGCAGGCTTAATTGTTGATGCACTTGTAAAAGACTTCCGCAATGGTGGCAATGAATTTGCTCTCGAAGCGCAAGGACAATACTATGCTGGAGCAGTAGAAGTAGGAACAGAAGATGAAACTGTTGCAGGTATACAGCACATCTATACTGTAGCATCTCAATTAATAACTGGTACATCAGTATCTACACTTTACAACCAAGCTGGTGGCGGCGCAAGCGACAGAGTTTATGCAGAAGACTTGTATAACGGATCAGGAGAGCCTGATGCATGGTCAACAGGAAAAGTTTATAGACTAGGTAATGTTGTTAAATTTACAACTGGTCTTGGAATAGTAAATTACTATACTCCAACTAAAGAACATACAAGTCGTGCAACATTTGATGCAGCTGAAATTTCAGAATATTGGAGATCAATCGACGGACCAGCAACTGTATTACAAAACTTACTTGATACTGTTAAATTTGCATTTAACGCAGACTACAATCCACCACTAAGCAACGCTGATATGGATGTATTCTTATGTAACGATGCTACAATTGTTCGTAACTTAACAGTACAAGGACACGGCGGATTTATGTGTGTGCTTGATCCAGAAGGTCAAGTTTTAACTAAATCGCCATACATACAAACTGGTTCAAGTTTCTCACAATCACTTAACAAGCAAGCGTTTAGAGGCGGATTGTTTGTTGATGCGTTTGTTGGTAACTCAGCAGTACAAGTTATTGAAAAAGTAGGTGGCAGTAACTTTAGAATTAAAATTAAGAGTTTAGGATCACCTACAGACCCACAAGGTTTGTACGTAAGACGCCCTGAAACACCGAGTGCATTTTATATTGATGGTAGACGTTTCCAAGTTAACGCAGTTACAGCATACGACAAATCATTAGGTACAGCAGAACTTATATTAGATCCAAGTTCAAATACTAGCACAGGATTTACTGGAATTACTAGTACACTAGCAACTGGTATTGATCTAGACTCAGTAGGAACATTTGAATTTGATAGCGTAAAGTGTGCTAGAGATACTGGATACATTTTAGACGGCATTACATTTGATTCAGCATTAGGTACAAATTATAATAGTGTATACAACGGTCTTGCTTATCAAAGAGCAACAGGATCGTATGTACAAAATAATCAACAGTCACAAACTACAACAGCTATTACAAAAGGTAAAACTGAAGTAGCAGCACTAACTGAAGTAGCAGATAGTGCAACAGCATTAGCAAGATCAAATGCAGGCTTTGATGAAGTTATTGATATTATTAATAACGGTACACAGAGTGTAAGTGAGCCAGGAGACGGAGTTGCTGATGCACTTGCTTTTCCTAGCCCAGCAACACTTCCAACAACAGACGCAGATGACGCTGCTTCAAGACTACAAAACAACAGAGCATTTTTAGCAGCTGAAGTTGTTGCATTTGTAAACAACAATACTCCTCCAGCAGGATACAATCAAACTAAATGTGCTAGAGATGTAAGATACATTGTTGATGCATTAACATATGATATTCTTTATGGTGGTAACAGTGGTACAGTAACTAACGCTATGGCATACTTAGACGGTGCAGCAGCTCAGTTACCAGAAGCACAAAGACTTGCTACAGCAGCAGCATACGCACATTTAGCAACAGTTGTAGCGGCAGTTGTTACAGACGCAACAGGCGTTTCTACTACAACTCCGCAAGCAGGAAATGCAGAAGTACAAGTTACAACAGGCGCAGCAGCAACAGCAACAGAAGGTAATGCACTAGATGCATTATTACAAATTATTGAAAATGTTGTTACAGCAGGCAACTTAAATAGCTTGCCATTAGTTGTTAATCCAGATCTAACAGCACTTTCAGTAAGTGCAGAATTACAAGATGCTGCTAACGATATTATTAATAACAGACAGCTAATTATTAATCGTGTTGTACAAAGTGTTGCAGCACCGTTACCGATTACATTGCAAACGGCTGGTAACAGAAGTATTTTAGGTAACGACTTTACACAAGTTAACGACTTAGGCTATGGTCTAGTAGCAGCCAATGGTGCGCTATCAGAGATGGTTAGTATGTTTACATACTACTGTCATGCTAGTTACTATTCAAAGAATGGTGCTGAGATTAGATCACTAACAGGTTCAAGTTGTTATGGTGAGTTTGGTCTAGTAGCTGAAGGTAGTGATCCAAACGAAATTCCAGATGCAATTGCATTGTATGAAGATATGACACAACCAGCAAAAGCATTTGATGTTGATGCTATTTTAAATACTACAGGAAATTTAAATGTAGTTGCAGGCGAAACACTAACACAAGCAGGATCAGGAGCAACAGGCGAAGTTGCAGTTGCAACAAGTTCAACTGGTGGTTCAAAAGTTATATACATAACAAATATCACTAGTGCATTTGATACAACAAACACTATTACAGGTAGCACAAGTGGCGCACTAGGAGCAGACAGTGTTCCAATTAGTGTTGACGCAAATGGTTATGATAATCCTAAAGAAGGATTATCGGTGTATGTTTACGATATGAAAGATCCACCGTCAAACAGATCAGAAGTTAACATTTACCATCCAGCTAGACCAGCATTTGCACGTTACGAAGTTGCAAACGCAGAACTAGTACAGCACATAGTCGGCGAATATGCCAATATTGACGGCAATCCAATCCAAACAGTAGCTAATGGTACAGCAACAGGATTTGATTTTAATATACAAAAAACAATTGATGCAGGATATACTGCAACCTTCCAAGCAGCGAATGATGGTACAAACTACACAATAGGTGATACATTTGTAGTACCTGGTGCTGAACTAGGTGGAGCAACTCCAGCTAACAATGCAACAGTTCAAGTAACAGCAGTTGATTCCGGCGACGGTGCAGTAACAGCAATAAGTGTATCAGGTACAATTGCAGTAGAAGATAGCACTCCAATGTATAGTGGTAAGGTTTATAAACTTAACTTTAGTACAAGTGATACACAATTTAGTGCAAATGGACTATTAGAAATTGTACCGTTTAACACAAGTATTGTTTACTATAGAAACCAAACACATATTATTAGTGACTTGGCTCGTCCAGATGTATTAACAATTCGTCCAAGTACAGCTTTGACGTTTGATGAAAATCCAGACTTTGTTTACAGAAGTATTAGCTTTTTAACAAGTGATAGTTTAGGTACAGATTTACCTGCTAACACTTCACAAGCTGGACTTGATGCAACTTATGATTTTGTTAGATTGACTATTGATACTGCTAAAGCGCAAGAAGTTGCATTAAGTGTAGGTGGTACTACTAAAGGTAATACAGCAGGAGATGTTGTACTTGCTATTAAACTAGCAGATGATAATGAAATCTTTAGACTTAACAACAACGCAAGAACACCTGCAAATAATAGACCTGCAGGATGGACAGCAAATTCCTTAACGCTTGAGGCTCCAATTATTACATGGGCTGGTAAAAAGCATTATGTGTTTAACTATCGTGGTGTTGGTGCTGGAGATGTTATTGAAGAGCCAGGCGAAGATAACCTATACGCTATTGTCGACTTAGTAGATTATGATACAATTAACCAAACAAACGCAACTGGTATCGCAAGTACAACAGTACTAGGTTCAGAACTAGTTACAATTAGAGCAGGTCTTAAAGCAGGCGCCACAGGTAAAGTTACTGTTAACATTAGTACATGTCGTGCAACAGGACATGACTTCTTAGATATTGGTACTGGTGGATTTAATGCAAGTAACTATCCAAACGTTATTTTTGGTGAACCAGGCGAGAAAAAAGAAGCTAACGAAGTTATTGAAAAAGGCAAAGGTCGAGTATTTTATGTAAGTACAGATCAAAACGGTATCTTTAGAGTTGGTAGATTCTTTAGTGTAGACCAAGGTACTGGTACAGTTACATTTAGTGCATCACTTGCACTTTCAGATGTTGACGGACTAGGATTTAAACGTGGTGTTGTTATTACTGAATTTAGTACAGACACAGCGATGGTAGACAATGCTTCAGATACAGTACCTACAGAAAGTGCTGTACGTGGTTACGTAAACAGACGCTTAGGTTACGATGTAACTGGTGCTCCAGTTGCTAACAAACTAGGGCCAGGTGTGCTTGCTCCAAACGGTGCTGTTCCAATGACAGACGATTTGAATGCAGCAGGTAATACAATTACTAACTTAGCATTGCCAGTTAACTTAGCAGATGCGGCAACTAAAGCATATGTCGACAGCGGACGTGGAGACATGGACGAAATCAAAGATTTACGTAGTGTCGAATATAACGGTGTTGTTGCTAATCAGTTGTTAGTTTCAACAGGACTTAAAAAAATAATACTTGATGCAGGAAGTATATTAGGCAGCGGCTTTGCAGCTGGTGACGTAATGACAGGAAGTGTATCAGGAGCAACTGGTACTATTGTTGATGTAATTACAGGATTAGTTGGTATTGAAGGTAACATTGTTGAAGTTAGTTATACTGTTGGTACTGGAGAGTTTAGTGACGGTAAACCAGTAGATGGTTTGGCAGCAGATGTAATTACAGCACCCGGCGGTAAACAAGGTAATGTAGTTGATGGTCCAGTTGATGAATGGGCTAACGGTGTTGCTGACGGAGCAAGTGATATTGTTCTAACAACAACTAGAACAGGCGGTGCTGGAAGACAAACTTCTATTAACATGCAAATTGCTGGTACTACAATTACTAATAGTGAAATTAGTGGAACAGCACAAATTGCACAAAGTAAACTTAATTTAAATGCAGCAACTACAAGAGCTAATGCTACTGGTATTGCACAATCAGACTTAGGTAGTACTTCGTTTGATAGTGCCAAGTTTGACGTTACAAATGGTTGGGTGACTGTTAAAGCAGGTAGTGTTCCAATTACTGACTTACAAAATATTGGAACTGATACAGTACTTGGTAGATCAACTATTGGTTCAGGTGCAGTTGAAGAAGTATCGTTTGCAACAGTAGTTGATGAAGGATTAGGTCTAGTAGACGGTGACTTTACTGGCGAAATTGCAGATTCAAGTGATCCAGGCGCAGCATTAATTAAAACTGGTTCAGGAACATATGGTATTTCAAATGTAACTACATCAGGCGAAGTTAATAGTATTCTTAAAACAGATACTAATGGTACTATACAAGCTAACTCACTAATACTTGGAGGTGACTCAAGCTACGAAGTACTAAGTTTAGATAGCTTAACACTACAAGTTAAAACTCCGGCACAAGGATTGATATTTACAGCAGTTGGCGGCACAGGAGGAGCATCACCTACATACCCAGATATGTTAATTAATGGTAGTGTAGGCATTGGTGGAACTACTATTACTGAAAGTATACTTCAAAGTACTTCAAACTTTAACGCAGAGAAACGTTTAGGAGTTGACTGGATTTACAGTAGCTTTATTGAAGCACCAGGTGAGAAAGCCGCTGCAAGTACAGGTTTAGCAATTGGTGCAAACACAGGTAAAACTACAGCAGGACAAGTAGGTATTGTTACTGCTGACACTGGATCAAGTTCAAGTGTTGTTCCGGCTATCTTTAGTTCAACAGGTATGGTACCAGATACTGATAACACATATGACATTGGTAGTGCAACTAAGAAGTACAAAGATGTTTATGCAACATTGTTCCGTGGTACTGCTACTGAATCATACTACGCTGACTTGGCAGAGAATTACTTAGCTGATGCAGAATATGCTCCAGGAACAGTAGTCGAGTTTGGCGGAGATGCTGAAGTTACACAAAGCACAGAACACGGTACACATCGTGTAGCAGGTGTTGTATCTACTAACCCAGCACACTTAATGAACTCACAATGTGAAGGCGATAATGTTGCTGCAATAGCACTACAAGGGCGTGTACCTTGTAACGTAATTGGTAAAGTTGCAAAAGGCGATATGCTAGTAGCAAGTAATATTCCAGGACATGCAATTGTTAATAACACTCCAGGAGTTGGTAGTGTAATTGGTAAAGCACTTGAAGATAAATTAGACGGCGAACGTGGTACAGTTGAAGTTGTAGTAGGTAAGCACTAATGGATAAGAAAGCAGTAGACAGACTAATTAAAACTGGCGTAAAAGCCAGTAATGATACTAAAAATCCGCAGGGTAGGCAAGTTGTCCACACTGCGGGTAAACTAAGAATACAAGTAAACAAGGGAGCAGACCGTGGCCAAACAAACCGTTAATTTAGGGACTAGTGCAAACAAAGGTGACGGTGATCCGTTGCGCACAGCATTTGATAAAGTAAATGATAACTTTGATGAGCTTTATGCTAGAGATATAAACACTGACTTTAGTGCTAGTGTGTTTGGTGATGATAGTACATTACTTGTAGACGCAGTTAACAACAAGATTGTTGGCGCAGTAGACACAGCAAGTTTAACAGTAAGTTCAATTAACGTTGCACTTGGCTCTAATGCAGGTACAGACGTAGGTGGATTAGCCCAAGGTGCCGGTTCAATAGCAATTGGCCTTAATGCTGGTAATTCTAGTCAAAATATCGAATCAGTAGCAATTGGAGTTAATACTGGTAAAACAAGTCAAGGCGAACAATCAGTAGCAATTGGGGCTTATACAGCTTTTACAAGTCAAGGTAATAGTGCAGTAGCAATAGGTGACAGGGCAGGTTCAACTAGTCAAGGTGATAAAACAGTAGCAGTTGGTGCTTACGCAGGCGATGATACACAAGGAACCTATGCAGTAGCAGTTGGGTGGGAAGCAGGTAAAACAACTCAAGGCAGTACTGCAATAGCAATTGGGTATCAATCAGGCCTAACAACGCAAGGCAATGATGCAGTAGCAATTG
>Ga0209092_10004393_pt1 | contig 11793 bp, 10 predicted proteins | sample FraStrMetagenome_FD_187446 | JGI IMG/M metagenome (GOLD analysis project Ga0209092, IMG submission 187446) | Marine eukaryotic phytoplankton communities from Arctic Ocean - Fram Strait ARC3M Metagenome (SPAdes) (version 2) | ecosystem: Environmental > Aquatic > Marine > Oceanic | place: Fram... | reverse complement strand
CCGCTCTGGGGTGAGCAGCAGCAGCAGCAACAGCAGCAGCAGCAGCAGCAGCAGCAGCAGCAGCAGCAGCAGCAGCAGCAGCAGCAGCAGCAGCAGCAGCAGCAGCAGAGTCCTGGTGGCTGGCTGCAGCGGAGTGGCGGCGCGGCCAGCGCGCAGGATGCGTCGGCGGAGCAGGAGCAGGCGCTGCTGCGCCAGATCCTCGGCGAGGCGGGCGGCGCGGGCGGCGACGGCGGCGCCGAGCTGCCCAAGCCGAGCGGCTGGGCAGCCATCGCCGCGAAGCCGGCGCTGCCTGTGCTCAGCCGGCCGCCCCCGGCGGCGCCGGCCGCTGCAGCGGAGCCGCTCTCGCTCGACGCGATCCCCGGCTGCCGCGTCTTCACGTCTTCGTCCGAGGTGGTTGTGCAGCTGCACCAGACCAACATCGTCACTCTCCACTCCGGCGGCACCGTCACGCTCAACTCCGGCGGCTGGCGGACGCACTCGACGCTCAAGGCGATGAACGCCGTGCTCGAGACGCTCTCGCCGCCCGCGCGGGTCGTCTCGGACGGCCCCCTCTCGCAGGGCGTGTGGCGCCTCTCCCAGCGGCCAGACTCGCCGCACGAGACGGAGCAGGTCGAGTTCCGCGACGGCATGACGCTCACCGCCGCCGCCCCGCCCAACCTCGGCTCGCGCGCCGCCGGAAACAGGGGCGCGCGCGGCGGTGCGCCGCCGCCAGACTACGTCTGCAGATTGTGCGGCGTGCCCGGCCACTGGCTCGACCGTTGCCCGCACAAGGGGGACCCGAAGGCAACACTCCTGCCGCATCCGCACGGCTCGAGACGGCGCGGGGCTCACCCGAGATTGGCCGGTTGTATAGGCGCCTCCGCCGAACTACGTCTGCCGCCTCTGCGGCCGGCCCGGCCACTGGATCCACCTCTGCCCCTCGATCGGCGGACCCGGAGCGCCAAAGCCAGACGAGCAGCCGACCAGGCAAAAGGCGCAGCTGCGCACGGCGCCGCGCGCCGCGCACGTTCCCGCGCCCGCGCCCGCGCCTGCGCCCGATTCGCCCCCGCCCGCGCCGCCCGGCGCCGCAACGGCGGGCAGCGCCGAGGCGTCGGAAGAGCTGGTCGATTCGCTGCACGAGATGTGCGGCGCGACGCGCGAGCGCTGCCGCTCCGCCCTCAAGGCGTGCCGCGGCAACGTCAACGCGGCCGCCGAGCTGCTCCTCCACCAGGGGTTCGACGGAGAAGCCGCGCCGCCGACTGCGGCTCCGACCGCGGTGCCCGCCGCGCTCCCCGCCGCGCTCTCCGCCGCGGCTGCTGCGCCTTACGCCAACCCGCCGCTCCCAATGCCGGCACCTGCGGAGAGTGAGGCAGCCTACGCCGCTCTCCCCGCGTCGCTCGGCCTGGACCTCAGCAGCTTGTGGAGTGACGACCCTGCCCCGTCCGTCCCCGCGACGAGGCCGAGTGCCGACACGCCCTCCTTGCCGCCCCTCACGCCAGAGGAGCTCTCTGCCATGCTTTCGAGGCTCGAGCCGTGACCCGAAGCAGAGTTTACATATTCCGAGGCGCAAGCCTGTGCTGTCCCGCTCTCCCGGGGCGGGCGGCGGGCGCGCGCCCGCTCCTGAGTTGAGGTGTCCTATTTATGTGGGCGCGCGTCCGCTAAAATAAAATAAATAAAAACGGACACCTCTACTGTGAGATGGGTAAAAAGGAACAGGCCCCCGCCCGAGGCCCGTGCGATCAATTGTGCGGAGCCGGAGCGGGTACAGGGAGTTCTTTGTGAGGCGCGTCCGCTGAGCGCTGTTTTGTTATTTGTATGACAGTCTAAAATATATGTCTGCCTGCGCGAGCCCTGCCCCATGCGATAAAAATCGTATTATAATACGCATGAGAGAGTAGTTCCGTGGAGGAGCGAGGCCGGGGGGCCGCGGGCCACGTCGAAAACCTCGAAATATGCCTCTCGCCTGGCGTGCGCCTTGGTCGTCGTCAGGGCCTCAGCGCCGGCTGGCCGTCTTCTTCTTTGTCCTCTGCAGCGACTGCGACGACGCGGACGTGCCGAGGGCGGGCGCGCCGAACGGTGTCGTCGTTGCCGGGGCGCCGAGGCCGCCGAACGGGTTTGCGGCCGGCGCCGCGGCGCCGAAAAGCCCGCCGGCCGCGGGGGCGGGCGCGGCGGGCGCGGCGCCGAAGGGCGAAACGGCCGGCGCGGCGAGCAGCCCGCCCCCGAGGCCGCCCAACGCGGGGGCGGGGGCTGCGGCGAACGGGTTGAGGGCGGCGGGCGCGGCGGGCGCTCCAGCGGCGGCAGCGGGCGGCGGCGCGGGAGGCGGCTGCTCAGGCGCTGCGAGCGGCATGGGAGGGTCGTCGGGCGGCTTGTACTTGTCGCGCAGCGCCTGGTGGCGCTTCCGCGCGGCGGCGAGCGGGTCGTACCCGAGTGCCTGGTTGGCGGCGCGGAGGAGGGTTGGCGGGAGGGGGGGCCGAGCCCCTGCTAGAGTGTGCTCCGAGCGTGCAGCCTGTAGAGAGTGCTGTCTCTCAGCGTGCTGTCTCTCAGCGTGCTGTCTCTCAGCGTGCTGTCTCTCAGCGTGCAGCCTCTCAGTGTGCTGCCCGGCCGCCTGGCGGAGCTTGCTGCGGTGCTCCTCCATCCGGACGTGCTGCGCGTGCAGCCGCGCGGCAGCCCGCTCGAAGAGGACACGCTGCGCCTCGAGCAGCTCCGCGAGCCCGCCCCCCCCCGCGCCTGCGTGGCTCGCCGGCGCAGGCGCGAGCGCCGCGTCGAGCTCCGCGATGTGCGCCTGAAGGGAGGCTCAGAGCTGGCTGTGAGTAAGGGCCGGAGAGGGCCCGGAGAAGGCCCTGTGGCGTCGAGCTCTGCGCCGTGCGCCTGCAGCGCCGCCGCCTCCTCCCCCATCGTCCGCAGCCGCGCCTCGAAGAAAGGCGAGGGCAGCGCCGGGGCGCGCGCCGCGAGGTCCCCGCGCGCAAGGTCGCGCTCCATCTGGTGGCCTGGCGGGGCAGGCGCGGTCCACGTGTGGCGTGCGAAGGTGGGTTGGGGGGGGGAGGGGATCCCGTGCTCGCCGCACCCTCAGAGACCGTGCGCTGCACCGCCTCCTTGTAGCCGACTAGGGCCTGCGGGTGCATGCCGCTGGACGTGTCACGGGACGTGTCACGGGGCTGTCGAGCCGCCTCCTTGCAGCTCGGCGGGGAGCCTGCGCGTCGAGCTGCGACCGCTGCTCGAGCAGCTCAGTCTCGCGGGCAGCCTCGGCGGCGAGCTTGTCCGCCGCGGCGATGTCGAGCGAGGCCGGTGCCGGGAACCGGTCCGCCACGGCGCGCCACTCGTGTATCTTCCGCTCCGTCGACGAGAGCCACTCCTGCGTCTCGCGAGGCAGCTGCTCGTACGTCGCATTCAGCCGCAGCAGCGACTGCGAGCCGGCGGCCGGCGCCGCGGCCGCGGGCGCCGCGGCCGCGCCCCCGAAGAGGGAGCCGCCGCCAAAGAGGCCGCCCGCCGCCGGCGCCGCCGCGGCCGGCGCTGGCGCCGCGCCGAACAGCGAGCCGCCTCCAAACAGGCCGCCTGCTGCCGGCTTTGTTGTGGCCGCGGTGCCGCCCGCAGCAGTCGCCGCCGGCGCTGCCGCGCCTAATATGAGCGCCCTCCACAAGTGAGATGTGCCCAATGGTCCGTGGGCAGCGCTGGTTGTGGGCTTGCCAAACAAGCCGCCGCCGCCTCCGAAGAGGCTGGTGGACGCTGCCGCCGGCGCAGCCGCTGGCGTCGCCGCACCGAAGAGCCCGCCCGCGGCCGGGGCCGCGCCGGGCGTAGCTGGCGTCGCGGCGAACGGGTTGCTCCCGGGTGCTGCGGCGCCGAAGGGTGTGGAGGTGGCCGCTGGAGCTGCCCCAAAGAGCCCGCCCGGCGTCGCGCCGGGCGTAGCTGGCGTCGCGGCGAACGGGTTGGCCGGCGCTGCGGCCGCGCCGAACATCGTGCACACCGGCACACCGCTAACAGCAACGCGGGCGAGGTGGAAAAGAATTTTACGGCGGCTATTGCGGCGGCGTGCCCCTCCCATCCCTCCCTGTTGTGTGTTTCTTTTTTACGAGCTCCGTGCACAAACAGGTTTTTGGCGCGCACTGGCACTAACACAGGTACACCACGGGAGCCGCCTAAGCGACTCCTGCGGAACGGCGAGGCACTTAGCTCCGTGCACTCAACCGCCTCGCCGCAGGCAAGCTCATTCACAATCCGCTCTGGAAAAGAATTTTGAGCTCTTTTGAAGAATTTTAGCACGCTAGGGCGAAAAAAAAAGAACCTCGTACGACACTAGGCACGGACTGGCGCGCACTGGCACTAACACCCGGAGAAGAATTGCTGCCCCTACTCCTCTGCATAGAATGGTTTCGCGACAACCGTCGTCCCTCCCGGTCTTTTTTATATTTTCCCTGGTTGGGTTTTCACGGCTTTTTCCAGTGTATGTAGCTCTTACGTACCATTGTCCATTCCCGGAGGAGGACTGCTGACGGGGTTTGCGATGAGAAAGAATTTTACAACACAAGCCGGTCGCACAACACGATTCACGCGACAGGCAAGGCACGGGCGACGGCTTCCTGCGATGAGAAAGAAGCGATCCGAACTGGCAATTTCAGATCACTTCTTTTTTGGATTCTCCCGCCTTTACCCCGGTCTTGGCTATTCTTTGAATACTTTGCTGCGCGTGAACTGCCACAAAGAGGACGGTCCCTTGGTTTTGCGGCGCGGGGGCTGCCTTTGTTTTCCCTCCGCATTCCTAGAGGTTATTCCCACTTGCAGTCTAAGCAGTCTATTCACAGTCTGGGCAGTCTGAAGCAGTCTGACGCAGTCTGAAGCAGTCTGAAGCAGTCTGACGCAGTCTGACGCAGTCTAGCAGAGCCTGACGCAGTCTAGCGCAGTCTGGCGAGGGACCGGGGAGCACGAGAGTGTGGGTCGGTCGGAGCGCAGTTTCATGTCCTCCAGTCTGGCGCAGTCTGGCGCAGTCTGGTGCAGTCTGAATGAACATGTGTCAGACTGCGGCGGACTGTGTCAGACTGTGCTCCCCCAGTCTGAGCAGTCTGAAGCAGTCTGATGCAGTCTGACCCAGTCTGACCCAGTCTGAAGACTTCACAGACTGCGTAGACTGCAAGTGGGAATAACCTCCTAGGATCGTCACGTGCGTCCAGGCAAGTTTTGCCACGCAAACGCTGCCGTCTTCGGCTGCAGAGCGCTCCCTCTCCTCCCATCCCGCCCCTTCCATCGCCCGGCCACGCATGTCCAACGCGGCCTTCTCGCTGCGCGCGGAGCTGGATGGAGCGGGCGACGGCTGGGTTGACGTGAGCGCAATGCGCTTCACGCGTCCGCTCCTCGGCATGAAGCTCAACCTCGTCGCCTGCCCCTCTGAGGAAGCCGGGAGTAAGATTGCCGCCGGCAAAATCACGGCTGCAGACCTTTCCTCGAGCGTCTGCCGACACGTCGCGGTGTTCGGTGGTTCGGGTGGGGGCGCCGATCGAGCGGGCTGGGTCGTCTCTGCCGGGTGCAAATGGTCCGCCTCGTCACCGTGGACAGCCCATTCACTGGTGCTCACCAGTCTTTCCGTCGCCCGTCACAGGCACGCGATGTCGCATGGTATCTTTGGCTTCTGCTTCGCCAATCGCACTCTCGATCCAACCGCGTGCGCGATCTCGCCCTCGACCAAAGACGGGCAGGCCTGCGACCGGGAGGGCTGCTCCGCCACCACCCTCATCACGAGGCTGAGCGTCGGCCTGCCCTTTGTCGGAAACGGCGCGGACAGCTCACGGCCCTTTTCTGCGACACGCGCTGATCTCGTGGCCTTGCCCCCGTTCAGGCACGGTGGTGTGCTCCACCTACTCGGACGTTATGTGGACGCCAACCGACGCCGCTCAGCCCGCGTCTAGCGGCCGCCGGCTCATGAAGTCTACCAAGCGCAGTGACGCCGAGAAGGCACGCTGTCCGCCCGGCAGAGCTATCCCACGACGAACTTTCACGCGCTGCCACGCTTCCTTCCACCCCGTAGGACCCAGCGCTGAGGTACGAGCCGATCTCGCCCGGCATCGCGTGCAGGTGAGCGCAGCGTGGCCCACCCCAAAACGCGCCCGGCGGCAGCAAGCACCCATCCCGTGACAGCCGCTGCCCCGTGCACGCAGCGGGCCGTTGGTCAAGACGCATGTCTCCGCGGTGTCCGGTCGACCGGTCCTCACTTTGTTTCAGCGCGTCGTCATGACAGAGCCCACCCGCCCACGCGCTGCACTCCCGACTCTAGGTCGCCTTTCTGAAAACCTACAAGACTGGCTCGTCCACGGTCGCGTCGCTGCTGCAGCGAAGGGCAGACTACCTCGGGCATGAGGTAGCTCTCAATGCACGTTCGGTGCCTCACCCAGTGAATTCGCTGGTGCCGCACTTGGCATTTCGCGAGAAGTGGGCCCGACCGACCGACTGCCTCTATGAGCTGCACGCCTTTGCCGAGTGCGGCGCAAAGTTCCTCGCCGACCAGCAGGCGGGGGGCGTGCTTGTGCCGAAGCAGTTTGGCCTCGTCGTCGACCACTCGCGGTTGCAGCCCGTCGTTGAGATCAAGCAGCCACCTTCCCACCCGTCGGTCCCCGACCCCAACCGGCTGCCCAAGCTCTCGCACGCGTGCGACAGCTTCATCGAGAGGATGCGGCAGAGCAACAGCCGCGCGTCGATGCTCGTCGGGAGCGCAGAGGCGCAGGCGTCACTCGCCGAGTGTATCACATCAACCGCCGTTTCGTCCCTGCCGGCGTCGTCCGGCTCCTCGAGTGGCTTCGCGAGTATTGACGCCTACCGCAAGACGTTGGGCGACCCGCTGCTGCTCACAGTAAACCGCTGGCCAGCGGCGCGCTTCGTGTCGGCACTGGAGCAATTCTCGCTCCCGACGCGGCTTGGACTACCGTGCTCAAAGGTCAAACGGATGGAGGGAGGCGAGTGCCACGGCCATACGTGTGAGCGCGACTTCGCCTACTCGTGGCGCTGTCTCAATGAGTCGGCGACACGAACGGGAATGCTTGCCGTGCACATGCGCTGCCTGCAGGCTCGCCCGAAATCTCTCGTGGAGGGGACCGAAGCGCAGATTGACGCGCTGCGCGTCATGGAGGAGTCGCTCGCCAAGGATGGGAGCGGGGGCGATGCCGCCTCTGCCGAGGCGCTTCGCAACGCGAGAGAGCTCCTCGTTGAGCGCGCAAAGAAGGCGGCTGCCACCGGCCACGTGTCGCGTGGGAAGGTGCCGACGGTCGATGGGGTCAAGGTGGATCGGATGCCTGGCTGTGGAAACAAGTGGAATGATCGGATCTCCGACGCGCGGTACGTACAGGACGCGGTGGCCAATACGCTGGGCTGGCCACCCGGGGGTGCACAGCCGAGCGGCCTCGAGCTCCTCACAAAGAACCCAACGCCGCTCTTTGACGGATGGAAGAACATGCTCACGCAGACCGGCGGCGACGAGTTTGCCTTCCGCTACCTTGGCGCCATCGCACGTCATTTCGACCTCGTCCTCGTCAACGAGTACATGGACGAGTCGCTGCTGCTCCTTGCAAAGCGTGAGAAGTGGCCTCTGCGCGACATCCTCTACTTGTCGCAAAAGCGGCGCAAAAGGGTGGGCGTCGCCATGGACCCGCCTGCGGCGCAGGCCGCCTTGTCTGCCGATGCCATCCGGCAGGCGTGGGACGTGCCTTCGGCCGAGTTGCTGCGTCAGCCAGACAAGGCCTGGCTGTGGCCCCACGAGTTGGACTCGATCATCCGCGCGAACTGGATCGACACCCTGCTGTACATGTACCAAAACCACACTCTTTGGCGGCTCATTGACGAGACGTGGCCAAAGGATGACAACCGTGCCGCGTTCAGGAGGGATCTTGCCGTCTACCGCCGGCAACTGGCGGCGATGGAACGATCCTGCGCTCGCTGCGAGCGTCTTGGGGAGATGGGTTGCCTCCAGCGCGCGCGGCGCTCGCCGCGGCACGCGCCGCCACACTTTTGCTGGCAGCTACGGCAAGACACCACGTCGTGGACGGAGCACTTCTTCTCCCGCAGTGCGATGCGCTTTGATGCCACCGCGGCCACGAAGGAGACCAATGCTTACGCGGTGGAGCAATCGGAGAAGGAGGCAACCTTTGACTTCCATCCCGGACGCACCGTCACGAAGGGAGGCCGCAAGCGGAGGGGCAAGCAGGTGCGCGCCTAGCGCTCAATCGCCCGCGAAAGTGACGACTGCGCCGCCCGGGGAGACCTCTTGACGCCTCGCCGTACCCTTTAGGAAGCGGAGGTTGCCCCGGAGATTGGTGTTCGAACGGGGAACGTGCGATGGTGGCGCTGTCGTGGCGGGTGTGCAGCCCAGCAGTCCACACAGCACTCGCGTGCCCTCCCACTAAGCTGTGCTCTCGTTTTGCAGGCGTGAGCTGCGCGTACAATGTCGCCGTCGGATGCTCGAACGGCACTCAAACTGGGACAAGCACTCGGCGTGGGATTGCCTCTGCTCGTGGTGAGGTGACTACTGTTATCACCTTCTCACTCCATCCGTCCACCCAACAGAACAGCGAGTCCTTCGCACAAGCCTATGACGCCAAACTTGCTCACCCTTCGCAGGAGGCACTGGGCCATGCGTCCCGGCTCAGTCGGACAGATTGGCTGAAGTTTTGAGCCCACCCCCAGCCCACCGCTTGAACCTTAGTCCCCGACCCCACATCGACGCGAGGCCGAGGGCCCCACCTCGGCCATCCCAGGGAGAGCGGAGAGGGAGGGTTGCCCCCACACCTACGCTTTATCCGGGCGCATGATTTAGTCGTACTCTACTCACGAAGACGAGCGTGGGCGGCGCACGTGCGGCGTATACGCTAATGCGGGGCAACGGGCCGCGTCCCACGGGGGTGCACAATGCCCCTTCAATGGGGGCGTCTTCGCTCATTTTTACCTTAATTAATAAACACGAGAGGTGTCAACTAGAGCTGAACACTCTACTCTGAACAGTCCAGAGCGTGTCTGCAGTCAGGTCTCTTATTGCGGAGAGTGTCCGGTCATCTTTGATTTGTGATTTGAAGATCTGCTCGGCTCGCGTTTGGCGCCGCCCGCACTCAGCTGCTGAAGGGTAATATACGCAATGGACAAACCCTACCTAGGCTAAACACGATTTGGCGCTCTAGATACACGTCGTGCTCTGTCAGCTGGCCGGCGCTGCAGAGAATTCAAGCGCACGTGCAGGTAGGAGCGCGTGCAGCTGGCGGAAGCGACCAACCTGTGCCACACGAGAGAGCCACACGTGAGAGGTTGTGGTTGGGACGTAGCCTCCCCTCCCTCAGGTCTGCCCAGCGCACCTCAGCGCCCGACTCGACTAAGCAAGTGACGAGCCCCTCCTTTCCTCGGCGCGCCGTGCGACCCGCGGAGTGCACAAAACCAGCGACGTCCTTGGGCATATCGAAGAGCAAGACATGCCGCAACCGCGGGAAGTCGAGTCCTCGTGCCGCCGCCGCAGTGCACACGAGTGCCCGCGCCTCACCAGAGGCGAAGCGAGCCACGGCCTCCGCGCTTCCCTCGGGGGCCGCCGCCCCCTCACACAACAGCGCGGCGCGGAGCTGCGGCATCTCCGCCACGAGGCGCCCCTATCGCGCAATCCTGTCACGCTCGCATCTCCACGGCAGGTGGCGCCTCCCTCAGGGTGCGCGCGCGTGGACAGCGGCGGCGGCGGCCGGCTCGCAGAAGATCATCGTGGTCCCTAAGAGAGGAGGCGTAGCCTCGTGGGGCTTGCGGGCTCGGAGGCTTGAGGCGAGGGGGTGGCGTCGCCGCCCTCGCGGAGCCACGGGTCGTCCTCCGCGCTGCGCAGCGCCGAGAGGAGGGCCGTCTAGAGACGCGGCACAGTAGCGTCACAAAGGCGAGGCGGCGTGGCGGCCAGAAGGAGGCCAAGGCAGAAGGAGGGCCACCTCGCGACTCGCGCCTGCGGCTCGCGCCTCCCGCAGTCAGTCAGAGGGGCAGGGTGGGCGGGGAGAGGGAGGAGGAGCGACGGCGCCGGGCCCCAGGTAGCGGAAGAGCTGGCGCAAGGTGGGGACCATCACCCCTCGCTGGCCGGCGGTGGAGTGCTCGCTGACGCGCACGGCGCGGCGGAAGCGGCGCGTGAGCGCGACCTCGTGCTCCGAGGTGAGAAAGGCCGTGGCGAGGAGGTGCTGTGTGCCGGCGGGGAGAGCGTCGAGGAGGGCGTCGGCGTCCGGCCGCAGGGCAGTGTCGTGCGGCCGTCCGCACAGGACGGCGTCCGCCTGGTGGCGAGGGTTCGACGTCGGTCGCGAGGAGTGAAGGGCATCGGTTTCTGCCCCATCTCTGCCCATCTCTCGTGCGCCTCGTCGATGGCAACCGCTGCTAGCCGCGCCGCCCACTCACGCCCAGCGCCACCCGACGCTTCGAGGCGACGGCGCGCCCCAGCAGCTGTCGCGACCAGGAGCGAAGGGACGCGCGACGCATCCTCCAGCAGGCCGCCGACGCCAGTCAGCGAAGCGCCAGTGTCGCAGTCGAGCTCGACCGGAGGATCCAGGCCGGCCAGGAGGGTTCGCGCTGTCGCAGCATGCTGCTCGACGAGCACATCGCTCGGCGCGAGCAGCAGCGCCGTGCAGGCGGCGGAAGGCCTGTGCTCCACAGCTCGAGTCACGCTCTCGAGCAGCGGCAAGAGGAGGGCAAGCGTCTTGCCGGAGCCCGTTTGCGCCACGAGCAGCAGGTCCTATCGCGCGGCGAGCAAGCGATTCACTCACCAGGCGATCATCGAGGGCGGTCTGGCGACTCGCGCCTCGCCGCGCATGGCCGGCCGAAGCGCCTCGCACTGCATGGCGTTGGGCTCGAGCACCGAGAGCCGCGCTCGTACCGCCTTCGCGAGCGCGGGCCGCACGAAGTCGCGCCACCTCATGAGCCGGCCTCGGCTGCCTCGCGGGCGGCCAGACAAGAGCCCGCGTAATTGGCGCGTTTATTTTCGTCCATTGCCGCTGAAACCCTTCTGATCTAAGCTGCAGGCGCCGGCCTATGAACTCTATGCTTTGCGCATGCCATGGATTGTACGTACCGCACTCCGACGAGGGACGCGCGTGCGCCAGGGCGTGCGGACGGGGGAGACACGAGCTCAGCCTCCCCGCCCCTGCAACGATGGCGATAAATACCCCAAGATACCCCCCGAGGGGGGACGGAGACGCGGTCACGCCGAGGCGGTCGCCCACGTCTCGCTCTTGGCCTGTTTGGCCGGCCTGTCCTCGGGCTGCCGCTGCTGCTCCAGCTCGCGCACGCGCTTCTCGAGCGCCACGAGGCGCTGGACGAGGGCGGACACCTGGTACGTCACCGGGTCGTGCACCACGCCCGGGCGTGACGAGCCTGTCGTTGGCGTGCCGGTCGGGAGCACCGGCAAGGGCGAGCGCCATGTGCTGGAGCCGGCCTCCTTCTCCTTCTTCTCCGGCTTCGGGTTGCGTAGTCGCGTCTTGGCCACAAATGGCGGCGAGACGACGCTGAGGTTTGGGAACTCTTGCAGCGTCTCCTGCTCAACGTTGAGGAAGACGAGCAGCCGGAGCCGCTTGCCGAAATTGGACGAGATCATCCGCTTGCCCAGCCGCAGGCGAAAGAAGACCTGCCCGTCGGGCTGCACGTCCACCGGGCCCGCCTCGCGAAGCTCCACGCCGTCGGGGCCGACCAGCTGCACAAACTGCCGGTCCTCGTCGCTGAGCAGCCGGATGAGCGGCAGGCCGTCCTCGGTGACGAGCGCGACCGAGACCTTGTCCTTGGTGTACGGGATCGGCGTGTCGCTGCCGCTTGCGCGGGCCATGACGGAGACGTTCATCTCAAAGTACT
>Ga0209092_10004392_pt1 | contig 11795 bp, 13 predicted proteins | sample FraStrMetagenome_FD_187446 | JGI IMG/M metagenome (GOLD analysis project Ga0209092, IMG submission 187446) | Marine eukaryotic phytoplankton communities from Arctic Ocean - Fram Strait ARC3M Metagenome (SPAdes) (version 2) | ecosystem: Environmental > Aquatic > Marine > Oceanic | place: Fram... | reverse complement strand
CTCTAAATAAGACCTTGTGGTCTCTGTTGGTTTTTTATGTCCCATAATATTAAACTTTTGAAGTGTAAATATAATAAATTAATCTGACACAGCAAATTAATCTTTTACAAATTGTCCATTAATCATTCTACCTGTACGTTTAGAGATAACATTATAAGCACTTTCAAGGCATTTTTCAAGACTTAAGCCTTGCATTTTAGCTTGAATAATCAGGGTAACCATGATATCACCCATAGCATCAATAATCTCTTCACGGTCATCACTATTGATAGCCGTGCATAGTTCAGTTGTTTCTTCTAATGTTTTCAGTGCCTGGGCCATTGGTGTAGCTTTAGCAAGAATACCTTTTTCTTCTGCCCAGTGTTCAACTGCACATTCTAATTCAAAATAATCCATAATTTAGTTTTTAGTTTATTAAAATGGCATACCTGGCATACCACCACTTGGAGGCATTGCTCCCATTTGATCTTCCCCTGATTGAATTAATGCACATTCTGTAGTAAGTATCATACCAGCAACAGAAGCAGCATTCTCTAATGCAATCCTTGTTACTTTTTTAGGATCAATAATACCTGCGTCAAGCATATCTACATATTCATCTGTTTTAGCATTATAACCAAAACCGTCACCTCTTGATAATACACTTTCCATTTTTACATCAGCACTTACACCTGCGTTTTCACATATAGTTCTGAATGGTGATGTAAGAGCTTTAGCTACAATATATACACCTGTGCTTTCATCATTAGAATTCCCTAGTTTATAAATAAGTATTCTACTGGCTTTAAGCAATTCTACACCACCTCCTATAACAACACCTTCTTCAACAGCAGCTTTAGTTGCAGCAAGTGCATCATCAACTCTATCTTTCTTTTCTCTCATTTCTACTTCAGATGCTGCTCCAACGTAAAGAACTGCAACACCACCAGCTAGCTTAGCTAAACGTTGTTGTAATAACTCTTTGTCATATTCACTTTCACAAGTATCAATTTGAAATTTAATATTTAAAACTCTTTCTTCAATATAATCAGAGTCTCCTGATCCATTTACTATTGTAGTATTTTCTTTATCTACAGTAATTGTTTCAGCTTTACCTAATAAATCTAATGTTGCGTTTTCAAGTGTAACACCACTTTCTTCAGAGATCACTGTAGCACCTGTTAAAACTGCTATATCTTCTAGCATGCCTTTTCTTCTTTCACCAAAGCCTGGAGCTTTTACTGCAGCTATCTTAAGGCCACCTCTTAGTTTATTTACAACAAGAGTTGCTAATGCTTCACCGTCAATATCTTCTGCTATAATTAATAAAGATTTACCTGACTGAGCTACTAACTCTAAAACAGGTAACAAGTCATTCATAACAGAAATCTTCTTGTTAACTATAAGAATATACGGATTTACTAAATCAACAGACATCTTTTCTTGATTAGTAACAAAATAAGGAGATAAATAACCTCTATCAAATTGCATACCTTCAACCACGTTGACATAGGTTTCCATTCCTTTAGCTTCTTCTACAGTAATCACACCTTCTTTACCCACCTTTTCAAAAGCTGTAGCAATAAGATTACCTATAACATGATCATTATTAGCAGAAATACTAGCAACTTGTCTAATCATATCAGAAGACTTGTCTACTGGTATGGTATTATCTGTTAAATGATCTACAATAGTACTTACTGCTTTATCTATTCCACGCTTTAAATCCATAGGGTTAGCGCCTGCAGCAACATTCTTTAATCCTTCTGAAACAATTGCCTGAGCTAAAACTGTAGCTGTTGTAGTTCCATCACCAGCCAGGTCATTAGTTCTACTTGCTACTTCTTTAACCATCTGAGCACCCATGTTCTCTAATGGGTCCTCTAATTCTATTTCTTTAGCTACAGTAACACCATCTTTAGTTACTTGCGGTCTACCATAAGACTTAGAAATTACTACGTTTCTACCTTTAGGGCCTAGGGTTACCTTAACTGCATTAGCTAAGGCATCCACACCATTTTTTAAGCCATTCCTAGCTTCTATGTTAAATTTAATTTCTTTTGACATTTAAAATAATTTTAGTTGATTTGTATTTATTGTTAAAATATTATTGATCTCTGTTTCAATAGCCTGCATATAATATAACTTATCTATATTATAATCAGACCATTTAGGCGCTACCTTCATCTTATTAAAGACTGTTTGTACCCACCTGCCTGCTTCTAATTGTATTTCTCTTGAGTCATCTTTATTAACCTTTACAATTTTAACACCTTGTTTAGATATAAAATACCTATTGATTTTCTGGAGTTTCTCTTCTTTAAAGGCACCATTTTCTACACTACGGGCTATCTGTTGCCATTGGCCTTTTGATTTACCACCTATACAATAGTCAAGAATATTTTTATTCTCTTCTAAATAATCTTCTGGTAATACATCATTAACAAAGTACTGATATATGGCCTTTGGGATCACTAGCTTAGACTTATTCTTATGCAACTGTAGATCTTGAAAATCAAAACGTCCCTTAAGTTTAACAGGAGCAAAACTAAATTTATCATTCTCTACTTTAAATAAGTAATGAGGCTGACTCTGTTTAACTTCTCTCCACTTAGTAATGTCAACATTTATATAGTTATTTACACCAATATAATTATTTACATCTGAAAGTACCAATTTTTGGTATTGATCATGTTCTAAGTTTAAACTTGTAGTACGCTCCCACTCTTCACATATTTCCATATATAAATCATAGTGCTCTTTAGGTATAATAGTTTCCACACCATCTGTGTTTTGCAACAAAGCAATTGCACCAGGTATACGTTCCATTATTTGTTCATACAACATCATCAGTGTTAGCTGACCATTAATTGTAATTCTCATACATAATTCAGGATCATAGAAAAAACTATTTACATCATTGCTAAGACCAAAAGTAGAATTAAGTATAATCTTATATACATAATTCATTGGATTGCTCTTAGGGATCTTCTTACGCTCCTCAAAGAACCACTCATACTGGTCACAAAATGCTTCTTTTGGAAAATGTCCCGGAGACCATTGATTTTTAATAGCAAGGTTAGGATAAAAACTAGTAACATCTGATGACATAATAATCATATCTTCTGAGCTTTCATAAACACCTTTAGCCGCTGCACCGTGTGCACCACCTAATCCAAAATGAGTCTTTACATTTTTATAATCAATGTGATATTTAAAACTACCCTTTAACTTAGATGCATCTATCTCAAGTGATTTAAACCTCTCATGTAGTAGTTTAAACTCAGGAGATGTAAATGAAACATATGGTAATATTATATCTTTAACCTTTATAGTATCCCTATGAGTTCTCATTTGTTTAAGATTTCTCATTGGTATATTTAAGTTTCTAGATAAATAATAACCAAATATTTCTTTACTGATTCTTGGTTCTGATGCACTAAACATGTTAATGTCATAAGTTGCAGTTAGTTCTTTTCTTAGGCCAACTTGAGACTTAGATCTATTGTAGATTTCTTTTGTAGATCTAACATCATTAATACAATACTCAAGAATAATATCTATTTCTTCCTGAGTTTTTATTTCTGTCTCATGATGAATAGGCATATCTAGAATATTCTCCCAATCCATGCTGTACTGTATCCATTTAAGGCTTGAACGTTTAGCTGGATTATCCCAATGGTGTAATTTAAATATGTCTATTTGACCTATTTGCATCTTCCATTGTGGATAATCACTGAATTCTTTTGCGTTAGATTTCTGAATACAACGTTGAGCATATCTATAAATAACATTAGCAATCTCACAACCACTGAGATCTAACCAATCTTGATGATTATCTATTATATAGTGAGTGACTTGACCATCAAAGGCCAATCCGTTATAGGATATATGCCACTCTTTGTTATTAATATTTTCTTTAAGGAAACTTATGAAACTCTCTAAATCATTACGCAGGTCATGAATAACAAAGACTTTTGTTTCTGTAGTCTTATAATGTTCAAATACCCCGGTAAAACAGTTAGATAAAGTCTCATAGTCCATTACCCAATGTTTCATGTTTGTACTTTTTAAATATTAGTGCCAAAAAAACCCCAAATCAATGAGGTTTTTCTGTACCGGTTTAATAGGTGGATAGTATGGGAAGCCTACTAAGCCGGAATAATAATTTTAGAAGGTTCTGTCTTCTGTAAATCTACAAAGAATTCTTCAACACTAAAAGTGTCTGCATTTATAGCAAACATGTGTATAAATGTTTCTATGTCAGTCTTATCAGTAAGATAAAACTCAGAAAATGTATCTACTAATCTTCTTTCTTCTTTATGTGTCTTACCTGTCTGTGAATTTGGATTTTTCAACCTTTGTGGTTGACCATCATCATCCAATTTAGGGACCATATGATAAGATTGTTTCATCACTTTACTGATGACTGCTAATATGCCTGACGCAGGGTCAAACATGGCTTCTGTGTAAGGTGAGTCTAAGCTCACTGGAATTAATGTAAATGATTTAGTATTTCTAAAAGTAGAATTTACTAACATCATGTTTTTTCCTATTTGGTTTGCCATAATTTATTTATTTATTTGTCAAAGATATGGAACTATTTTTTAATAATTGATCAATAACATGATTATTATCAACCAATGTTTCTTTTTCAAGGTCAGGTGGTGTACATACTTCATATACATCTTCTATAGATTCTATACTTACACCTAGGGACTTTGCATATTCTTCATGTACACCATCAGGTGTTAAAAATCCTTGCACATAGTCTCCTATTTTTTCTTGACTTCCAAAGAAATCTACTATACTAATTTTACTATCTAAACTATATTGAGAGTATTTGCCTTTAACAAACCTCTTTATATCAGATTTAAATTTAGAAAAATCATATACATACAACTGTGTATTTTCATTTAACTCAATTGTCTTTTCAAATAATGGATTATTATGTAAGTTCTGTGATGCAAACTGCATAAAGACCGGGGTCTTTTTAGTTTTATATTTACAGAAAAATTTATAATCATCTATAGAATAGACATTGTCCCACGCAATATACGTTTGTATAGGTACGTGGGTTATGCCTTTCCTTATTTGTAGTAAAGGATAAAGAAATACTTTGCTTTTTTGAAAATATTCTAAATATACACCCATACTATAATTTAACTTTTTCTATTAACAAATCATAAGGTAATGAATAATTTCTTTCACTATAATGATAATCTGCAATCTTTAGAACGCCACCTAAGCCCTCAGCCCATTTGACCATAGATTCTTGTGACACATCATATACATAGACCTGGTTATATTTATCAATGACTATAAACTTAAACGTTATTGTGTAATCATCTCTATCATCCCCAAGTGAGTCATATACCATTTTAGAGTATATAGCTGCTTGCAACCAATAGTTATAAAAGTCAACGCTTTCAGAAAAATTATCTACAGTTTTACCTGATGTTTTAAGGTCACATATTGTAACTGTCTTTGTCTCAGTGTCAATTGTATAATAATCAACATAACCATGTAGACCAAAAGCAAATGTATCCAAATCAGATTTAAGATATTCTTCTGCATGCGTGGATATTGGATCTAAATCAAAATCAGTTGATTGATTTTTAAATAAACTCATTACCTCTTCATTAGTTTTTATAACTTCAGCTTTAGCAGTACAGTCTAATAATGTATCTTCATTAATGACATCTACATTAGTATTAGATAAGAATTCCCAATAAGGTTCAAACTCTTTTTTTATGATCTTTACAATACGTTGTTCATCTGTTTTAAGAGATTGATACAAATTCATTTCTTTGAGTGAATCCAATACTATTTCAGATGGAACATCAAATAACAATTTTGCATCAGTATATAAAGACATGTTTTTTAGGACCTTTCTAACACTATCTGATGGTGCTTTACCGGGTACAATGTTAAACTTTTTGTTTAAGTTTTCAGGTTCAAATACTAAACAATGCACAAGTTTACCTTCTACTAAATGCTTGTCAGTTCTGATCTCACGATCTTGTAAAATATAGTCCTTATAAAATAAGGATGGTGAAAATAATAATTTGTTAAGAGAAGAATAGCTAAATGCAAAATTTTTATTTGCATAAAACTGCTCTTCCCTTTCCATGTTTTTAGTCATCTGAAATAATTTTATTAGTTAATTCTTCATTAATATATAAGGATGCTAAGTCTACCTTAAATACATCTGCATTTGGGCCAACCGTATTACCTAAAAATGTTGTATGAAGCTTTTCTCTGGTACTATCCACAGCAAATTTACTTAATTTTCTGTCAGTAGCCAAAAGATTTAGATACTTATTGAAAGAGTAAATAGCTTGAGTGTTATGGTTTCCCTCATAAGATTTCATTCTTTTTCTAAAAGCTTTTACATTGACTGTGTTCCAGTTTGTAGTAGATTTTAGCCAATCATAATGCCAATAGTAAATACCTGATACAACATCAAAAGACTTTTCAATATTACAATTAGCAAGCATTTCTAAAGCAAGAGACCTGTTGTCTATATCACTACTTTGAACCATCTTTTCTGTATCATTGTATTTATCATTACTAATTACAGCAAGATCTTCATCTATTATAGAACATATATCCGTATCTGCAATAAGATCAACGTTAGAGTTTACTATACTATCATATACAGCATAGTTCTCTTTTGGTAATATCCAATCATGGCCATTGTCTTCTTTTTTATTAGCTTGGGTTATTTGTTCTATAAACTCATACATCTTTAATGTGCCAGCATCATTGCAACTCCAATCTTTATGGAATTGAAAATTAACTCTATATGTAGTATCTGTTTGAGACATGAAATCTCTTAACTCAGCTAATGCAAAATCAGATAATAAATCTGAATTTTTAAGTTCTGCTAAAACACCGTACATCTCTACATATGAGATAGACTTTCCCCATTCCCTTTTAACTAGTTTATCAAAAAACTTCATAGATACAATACCTATGTCAGCTTTATTTATATCTCTAATAACTTTACAGTTAAACTTCTCTTTTAAAAGATCTACTTTCTGTCTAGGTAAATCCAATCTTGGATACCTATAGATTTTTTTATCTTGCAAGTCAACAGAATCTACAAGGCCTGGTACACCAAGCTTATGCATATCTTCTGTCCTAACTTCCCATGAATCACTACTATAGATATGCATACCTTCCATGAAGTTCCATTTAAATGCATCTCCTGTTAGTCTTCCATTACTGTCTATATTAGCATTGTGACAATTGATTTGTAATTTTACTCTTTTTTTCATTTCTTTAAATATTTTTGATATTCTTTTTTAACAGCTACTTTAAATGTATAAAGATCTCTGTTGTGAATGCTTATCTCTCTTCTTACTATAGGCTCAAGATATCTAAATGATACTGTATCCAGTTTATCTTCACTCTCTAACCATAGTATCATATCCTGTGCACTCTTTCTTTCAAATTTTAAAAAGCCTGATACATCAAGCCAGTACTTAAGATCTTTATCTCTATTATCTGCATATGTAATATTACTACAGTCTTGAGCAAATTGCCATAATAGATGATAATTTTTTGTATAGTCTATTGTAGGTACAATTTTAAGAGCTAAAGCTTTGTCATCAGCGTATGTAGCAAGCTGTACTTTAAGATCACTAAGAAGTTGTTCATCAAGAATCATCTTGGATGCAGAAGCATGAAGTACTGTCTCAGGATCAATAACACTTACATTTGTGGTATCAATTATATGAGCTAAATTAACAGCCATACCAGTTAACATCCACTCATCATAAAGACTATTTTCAATATCTAAATCATAATACCTTACACTTTCTGTAAGCTTAGGAGTTAATAAAACTTCTAGGCCAGAGTTGTATATTGCTATTTCTCCAGAATATGTTGCAGAAGATCTACCCTTTGTAGTTTCATAATTCCATATCTTGTTCATCATTACAGTAGAAGGAATATTCTCAGCGTTTTCTAAACGGTGAGTTGATATATCTTCATGTCCTATAATTAAATCTGCAAGTTCATAGTCATTTGTTACAGTTATACCATGCTCTTTAAGAGCAGCTTTTAATCTATCTTGAGACACATTACACTTAGGTAATATAAAAGCTTTCTTTTTGGTTCTAAAAGTTTGGTCATCCTCTGTGGGTACCGTTAGTATAGTATTTATTTTCTCATAAGTTGTTTGATCTTGAGTACATAATACTTTATTAACCTCCCCTGAACCAGAAAGGACACCATAAATAGTGTCCTGTTCTAGTCCAAAGTAAGTTAAAGCATCAGTATCAAAATCTTGATATACTGATTTATTTGCCATTTTATTTCATTGTCATTTGGACAATCTCAGGGATCATCATCAATTTGTTAAACTTCTTTTTGTTACCATTAAATATTGTACGTACAACCAAGTACTTAAGATCATTAGTAAAATAATCTAGAGTACATAAAGCCTTAAGTCTATCTGTAACTTTCTGACTAACTGCATTATCTTTAGAAAATACAACAGCATAGTTACCAAGTCTTGTTGCTAATGTTGCAGCAATATCAGCACGGTAAGTATCATCTTTACCAACACAACTTCTAAGCTCACCTAAGATGTATGATTCATTATCATGAGTCAGCAAATCTTTTGGTGTTACTAGCTTATCTAGTTTGTTATTAATAAATGTAGTAAACATAGACGCAAAATCATCTCCAACAGAACCTTCACCAATCATTTGGATTAGTGATAAGTTATCTTCAAACTTCTCAAAACTAGAGATAGAGTTAAAGAATGTTGTAATTGATCTTGCATTAGTTTCTTGTGTTACTAATTCTGGGTGAAGTAAGAGGAAGTTAATACATCTACTATCAATTCCTGCACCCTCTGCCCACTGGGCCCATACGTTAACATCAAACTTAAGATTAGCAGTTACATATCTAGTCTTCTGTGCACTATCAACACTGTTAACCATATAGTCACCGTTATCTGGATTTGCTGTTAAAATTATATGCCAATCCTTCGGTAAGGTCCATGAAATATATGTTTGTCTATCTATTAATTCCATAACTGCCTGTATAAACCTTGTGTCAGCTCTATTCCAGTCATCTAATAATAAGATACCACCTTCTTTAGCATCAGCAATCCATTCAGGTGCACAATAAGACATTCTGTTCTTACCGGTCATCTTAAATCCTTGCTTAAGATATTCTTGTACTGCAAGTTCATCAACCCATTGACCAACTTTCTTTGTTACTGGTGCCATTTTAGCTAAATCAGAAGATGCAGCCGCTCTTTGAGCAGCAGTATAACTGATATCATCTAATTTCTTTGCCGGTATAATTTTTTCCTTATACATCTGAAATTGACGTACTGGGAAACCAACTAAGTCACCTAACTCTTCTATCTGAGCTAAGTTAAGCTTGACAAACTTTAGGTTATTGTCTTGTGCAAGCTCTACTATGGTAGAAGTCTTACCAATACCTGATTCACCTACAACTTCTACTGATACAGGACTTTTACCACCCTCTTGTAGAAATCTATTGTTTGTTATTATGTGATTTACAAATCCTTTTAACTCTGTTACATTTAAATTTACTTGTGCCATTTTTCTATTAATTTAATTTTATTACTTGTCCTGGTAACTCATCATTCATATCAGAAATACTGCTTAATACCCATAAGGTATTCTTAGGACAGTTTTCTGGAGAATATGCTTCACCATCTGTTAGATATACTAGAGCTGTATAAACTCCTTTCTTTTCATTAAAATGGTCAATTACTGGTTGAAAGCTAGTTCCACCACGACCATGTATTTCCCAATCTTTTCTAGGTTTAAATTCTTGTACACTTACAAGTTGTGTATCACATTGCGCTACTGTAATTTTATGGCCTGTCTTATGCATATGCGTAAGCTCACTAAAAAATTCTTTTAGCTCTTCATTATTTACAGATCCACTTGTGTCAACACCAACTAGTATGTGATTCTTGAATTTAATCTTAAGTCCTGGATTAGCTGCATAACGTTTATTGTATTTACGTCTCAGCTTTTTAGTATACACTATACTAGAGTTACCTACAAATCTTCTTAAATAACCTTTCCAATCAAATTTAGCTGGTTCAATATGCATTAATCTATGAATCAAATCAGAAAGCTCACCAGGTATGGTACCTTGTTTCTTTTCTGTTTGTTCAGCTGATTCTTTTAATTGATGCTCAATTTGCTTTTGCAATAGTTTTTTATCAGCTTCAGGTAACTCATCAAACTCTTCCCATGTACTATGACAATGAGGGCTATTACCATCCATATTGTCCATTAAACTATCTAATGATGGGCAAGACCCATCCTCTTGTGCTTGTTCTAAAAGCTCATAGTACTTTTTAGTACCTGCTTTACTTGGAAGATTTAGTTCAGGAAAACTTGATAATAATAAACCACCTGTAGGTAGTTTACTTTCCAGTATGTACTGGTTGATCTCTAAATCAGCTGCTATATTAAATAGTTTGTGATCAGAATATAGATCTCTTAATAATAAATGACCAAATGCAATATGCAATAGCTCATGTTTTATTAATCCAAATCTGTGATCTTCACTTAGTTCATTAAAGAACTGTGGGTTTATTGTCAATTGCATACCAATACCTTTTTTACTTACTCCTGCAGTAGGAATACGTTCACTGTATTCTTTATTGATACCAATTAAAAAGAGCCCGTAAAAGGGCTCTGTAAATATTAAACTTTTGGTTGATCTAGCAACCTGGTCTTGTATATTTATCATGTTTTCATAATTTGATCTAATATTTGTTTATAAATAGAATTCATTTTAAAGATGTCTATATAGTAGTATAAAGCTTGTTTACCAACAATTGGTTCATCAATAAATTGAACTGCATCAGCAAACTTCTTTCTATTCTTAAATACTAATGCTTTATGCATCAGCAAATCTGCAGTGTCATCTTTATAGTTATTTTTATAAATTTCCCATGCTAATTCCTGGTCATCAGGAAGGCCTTGAAACATTTCTTTTAACTTAAAGAATTCTTCTAATGTAATTACTTTGTGACTAACCTGATCCATACACCTGGGTTTTCTTTATCATACGTGTACTGCTTAAATGCAGGAATTATAAATTCAGCATTGTCATCTTCAATCCAACCATATTTAACCATATCATCTTGCACAGTTTGTGCAGGGTTTATATAGTCAAACTTATGACGGCTGCCTCTAACAAATTCAAAAGATATCTTTACTGGAAGTTCATGGTTTTTTAATTCCTCTTTAAACTCTTCAGTATATTTAGCATAAATATCTTTTGTTGCTTTTCTGTAAGTCATTACAGCTTTACTTGCTATAAAGTATTTACCTGTCCAACGTCTACCATTCTTACTAGAAGGTACATTACCGGGTATCCACCATTTTTTATTTTGCATAATCTTTAATTATTTCTACATCAGTCCATGCAACTAAATGTACTACTTCACCATTGTCTCTGGTACAGTAACTATACATTCCATCTATAGATCTAAAGTTAAGTTCTTCTCCTTCTTCAACGGGAGGAGCTCCGGGCGGTACCTTATCTTTGGTAACTATTTTTATTCTACTATTTCTAGGTACTTTGTGTAATTCCATTTTATTTATTTAAAGTTTCTTTTAATAAAGGTTTTAGCATTTTATGTACTTTATCAAAGCCATGTGATTTCATGGCATCTGATATGTCTTTGCATATAGTTGGTACAAATCCATAGATATTATATGTTTTTGCATACATATCTACAGCATGTTTACCTGCTTCATCATTATCAAAAAGAGTTATTATTTTTTTGTACTTCTTCT
>Ga0209092_10004391_pt1 | contig 11798 bp, 8 predicted proteins | sample FraStrMetagenome_FD_187446 | JGI IMG/M metagenome (GOLD analysis project Ga0209092, IMG submission 187446) | Marine eukaryotic phytoplankton communities from Arctic Ocean - Fram Strait ARC3M Metagenome (SPAdes) (version 2) | ecosystem: Environmental > Aquatic > Marine > Oceanic | place: Fram... | reverse complement strand
GAGTGATATCGTTAGAGAATTTTGAAAGAATTGATATTTACGTAGATGGATCTCATGCTACTCACATGAACATGAGAAGTCATACTGGCGGATGCATTGTAATGGGAAGCGGGGTTCTTCACGCACGGTCATCGAAGCAAGGATTAAATTCGAAGAGCTCATCAGAGTCTGAACTAATAGCAGCAAGCGACTATCTTCCCTATGCCCTGTGGTTGATATATTTTTACGAAAAACAGGGGTACAAAATAGTTAGAAAAGAATTGAAGCAAGACAATCAGAGCACAATGCGATGGTTGAAGAATGGGAAGCGATCTTCAGGGAAGCAAAGCAGACATGTTAATATTCGTTTCTTCTGGGTGGCTGATGTTTTGAAGAAGAATCATGTGTCTGTTGAATACTGTTCAACGCATCGGATGCTCGGGGATTTCTTTACAAAGCCTCTTCAAGGATCATTGTTTCGGATCATGAGAGACATCGTCCAGGGCCTGAGGTCAATCGATGATCTAAAACATCATGAAGAAAAGATGAAGGGTAAGGTGAATAAAGATAACTCTAAAATTGAAAGCATTTTGTTACCTTGTCGCAAGGAGCGTGTTGGGAAATATGAAGAGACGAAGGATGTTAAACGAGTTAGGTTTGTCGACTTCGGTAACGAAAACGAATATGAACAAATAGATGAGGAATTGAGAAAAAGTACGTACGCGGATGTAGTGAGAAATGCCGCACGTAAGAATATAATTAATTAGCAAACAAAGATATAGTATTTGAATGAGAACGTGAAAGTTCTCATTCTATAGAGATAAACGATAATATAATCAAACTAAGTGTTACATTATAAGAACATCGTCTACAAGGCTTGATTGGTCTGTGTGTAGAGAAATTCAACAGTAACAACAACATTGTATTTGAATAGTTTCAAATTTCAACATCCTTCATTGACAAAGATCGAGCATCGCTGTTTCAGGAGGAGAGGTTAAATTGAGATTACAACAGGTACTCTTATTATTTATTCTATTTTCATCAAAATTGGTCTCCGAACCAGAACAAAAAGTTTGATTTTTATAGAATGAAACATCTGACTCCATGGTGAATCGGCCATCATTCATAAATCTTCATTTCATTTGTGTACATACTATGACTGCTTGATTTAGCTTTTAAGACTGCAGAATTTGCTTCTTGAATGCTGTAATTTCCTATCTCCTTTTTATCTCGTTCCTTAAGCGTATAAACGCAATGACTGGAACTGTAATAAGGAGAAAAATGCCAAAAATCCTAAGCAGCAGCACTCCATCTATCTTGCTTTCTCCTGTCGATTTCAAGTGTTTATCAGGTCCATTTACTGATGAATCGAAAGAACTTCGTCCGTCAATTTTAGAAAAATATTCATGGCCAGAATCTTTCAGCTTTTTGATAAGATCATTCCGATGCGAATGTAAATAAGATACGTATTGGTCATCGAATTGCTGTGAGGGAAGTAACTCGTGTATGGAATAAATGTGCAAAACCGTGTGAAGTTTGGATAATATTTCTGGTAATGAAGAACTCGAACTGTTCATCGAACCGGAGAGAATTGGTTTAGTATCATTTAACACACTGTGGCTTCTCAATGTGACAGGTCTAATTTGTAGACCGGAATTTGTTTGTTGTGGCATTTCACTTAAAATGTCTGTAACTGCATTTTCGAAGGTTTGGATATCATCACTCTCCATTTCAAAGGGTGGGACACCAAATAGATCAATCTCAATAGTGGCTTTAACAGGAAAGGGGCCCGTGAAAGAAACGTGTTCAAGTCGTCCATACGCTGAGAATGCACAAAATAAATGAATCGCGCTCAAGACTTTATTTTCAGCTTCGGCCTCTCTGATATTTGTATCGTACAGGGTTTTCAACGTACAGTCGGCAATATAACAATCATTTAGGCCCCGAATAGTTGGTTGGCATGCATCTCTAATTTCACAATAGACTGTATCGATTGCGGCATAATGCTTACTTATACCCTTTTCAAAGTCTGTTATATTGAAGTAGCCTTGTTCTTTAAACCTATTGTTGAATTTTCGCTTGACGTCGCCTTCAATCTCACGCATTGTTTTATTGACATCCTCAGAAAATTCACCGTTTTCAAAGTTACCTTGAGCCATGGACGAGAATGAGAAGTAAGAAATTTGAATTAAAGGATTAGCAGTTGCCCTATCTTTCATGGTTTCCGCGTAAGATACTTCTGCTTTACCAATCGAACCAATAGATAAAAGTAGCAATAGAGATAACAGATGCTTCATTTCTTGTTTGAAAAGTTAAGAACAACTAAAATGGGAAATCAACCAAATGAAATTGATAATTCACTGCAAGGCCTTTTCTCGTATATCAATATTAGTTCCTTTTGAATCTTTTTAAGCTATTGATTTTATGCTCTTATTTTTTAGTAGTTCTGTATCTAATCATTCATTAAAGGAATTGCCTTTCTGTTTTTAATCTCAATTAGAAACGGTAAGAAAATATGAATAGGATTAAATCTTCCGAATCCTCATAACGTTGAACGGGAGTAATTATTACACCAATATTATATTAAATATATAGTATCTTCATGTTGAATCCTATCGTACAAAAAAAATCTTTTCCGATAAGAAAAAATAATCTCACATTTCTTCTAGTAAGGATAATCTCTAGTAATTCCATATATAAGGAAAAAACGCATGATTTTATTTATGTGTTTTTAAAAAATCACTCTAAGTACCGTATGGTCGATGATATGTGTTATGTTTCGAGTTAAGCAGCTTTTGATTGGGCTATTCTTTCCAAGACTGATTGATCATATTACACAAGCCAGAAAGAGACATATAAAAATACAATGCTAAAACCACCACCATCTGCAGCAGATATGCACTAGTTGACTATAGAGAGAGAGATATCACTAAAACTTAATCCGCACAACTCATCTAATATATTCAATATATCTCATGTTACGGTATCTGCATTGAAATACTCAAGCTAGAGACTGATCTTGTTGAAATATCAATGTCAAAAAGTCCACAAAGACCACAAATCGATCAATCAGCAGTGTTCGGCCTTATTAATTAGAAATAATGATTATTATTTCGTCCACCAAATATCTCTCGTAGATCACACTAGTCATACGTTCGTTTGTTAGTTTGTTTGTTTGTGTCTGATATAGTTTACGGTGTTTGACTGTGCTAGAGCCCAGAGTTTCACCCAATCTAACTTATTGGGACGTATGGGACCTTCATTTATCTAAATGACGTATTTTGGGGAGATTAAAGAAACCAAATGATTCAAACATTACATTTAGATTCTTTAATCTTATACCTGCTTAGTGGAATCAAACATGCGAGAGCTAGTCTTTAAATAGGTAGCCTAATTAATTTCATATTTTCGTGGTACTTTGGGAATATACGCTATGATCGTGTCGAAGTTTCTCTTTTATTTAAGCGATGTCGTACGCAAGTTTTACTCGGTGAAACGTAGTTTTCGGTGGTCTACGTAGGATGCCGATACCGCTTTTGAGGTTCAATTTGTTCTTGTTGAGAGTTGAGTTTCTATTCAAATTATGATGAAGTTGTAGCTAGATACCTCGCCCACCAACTTGTTGTTAATCAAACAGGTCACAGACACTGCTGTTTGGGGGAAGTCAATGGACACGGTCTAGCTCTTCCTGGCTGTTGTCGAAATAAGTCACGGACTTTCTCGAGCGATTAATGATGCCTTATAACCTGATATAGTGTGATAACTAGATAACTGTATTATAAAGTGAGATAGGTTATTACTACTACTATATCCTACATACAACATGTTCTACAACATATCAATATTTTGCCGCTATAAAATAAATTTCTGCTCCATTTATCTATTTACCATACGAATACCGTATGTTTGTTTGTTTGTTTCTTCGGTATATTTTCATTTTGTTAACGGGGTCCACCAAGCTATTTACACGCAGGTAGCACAAGAGTTTCCCCCAGTAAGACTAGTCGACAGAGACCCTCAGAGAGGCTCTAGGGTGACTTGCAACTCGCCATTACTCGGCCCCGAAGGGTTTTCGTGGAATAATATATCAAAAGATAAAAATAATGCAAAACGAAATAACCTATTATGTTTTTGTAGTTTAATCGTTGTTTCTTCGTTTTTCAGCAGCAGTTTACCGCAATTTTAACAAACGGAATCAAAGACCTCAAAAAGATTTGCAAGTAAATACACATTTTCACTCCTATTTCTTTCCCTCTCTGATAAGATTAACAAGTCAAACAATGAGTGCAGATGTCGCTGTTGGTAAGTTCACAATATCTTTACATTTCAAGCCCATTTTAGCACTAAAGATGTTCAATTTTTGGAAGTACGAAATGGGCCATTTGATTGTGCAATATTTCAAATCAAATTTTGACTTCACACCCAGGTGTAGTCTCAACTTTTTATTGCTTTATGATTTAGGTATGATGGATGGTGCATATTTCACTAGTCGGACTGAGCTTTTAGATTTTTTTAACAATCTTTTTGACTTGAATTTGACGAAAATCGAACAAACAGCTTCTGGTAAGTTATGTTGTCGAGAGTGAGCACTTTATTTGTCTGCACACAAGTCTGATCCCCTTTTTGTTCCTGGATTAACTCATAAACTTCGACATTCTTACGGAATTTAGGAGCCGTCGCGTGTCAACTTATGGACTATCTTTTCCCAAGTAGTATTCCTTTGAAACGTGTCAACTGGGATGCAAAAAATAGCTATGAATACGTTCAAAACTATAAACTCCTTCAGGCGGCATTTTCAAAAAATCGTGTGCAGAAATATATTGATGTAGACAAACTTATTCGTGGAAAATATCAGGATAATCTTGAATTTTGTCAATGGTTGAAAGCATTTCATGATCAACAACAGATGCACGGTTCTATGCGAGATGACTATGATCCTGTGGCTGCCAGAGAAAAAGGAAAAGGTGGCAAAAAAGTAAAGACTACTTTAGGCAAGGCTACCACAAGCGCAAGGAAATCTTCTAGACGAACGACTCCAACATCTACACCAACAGAAAGGTCAACTGTAACACAAACTAGAAAAGCTAGTAGTAGCAACAATAGACCTCCATCTGCTACACGAACATCCCGTACACAAAAAGAAAACACTTCTTTTGCTATGAATAAAAATTCTGCCACGACTACCAATAGTAGATCGAAAGAGGCTGATAAAGAAACATTGAAGAAAAACAAAGAACTGACATCTCGTAATGCTGAACTTGAATTAACAATCTCGGAAATTGAAAAGGAACGAGACTTCTATTTTGAAAAATTACGTGACGTGGAAGTTTTGCTTCAAGTTCATCAGGAAAAGAATCCCCCGTCGCCGAATGCACCATCTGAAACTAAAGAATCTGAGAGTTTGATTCAAAATGTATTTAAAGTATTGTATGCTACTACAGAAGAAAAAGTCACTGTTAGTGACGACGGTGAATTGATATCAGAAAACCAATTAGATAAATCTGCGTCGAATATGGATATTTCTCTAGCAATGGAAAAGGTCAACAATGTTGATGATGAGATTATGAATGAGGCAGAGCAGGATGTTTACTAGATTGTTTTGATTGGAGATTCGTAATGTACGTGATTATCAATTATCATATCCGCATAACTACATTTTGACTATGTTGCTGTTATACGATGAGAAATAGAATGAAACTTGATTTACTATTTGGCATAAATAAATGATTAAAAATGGAATTTGTGATTGCTGTGGAAATGAAGGTTTGTCATTTTTAATATTTTTTCAATGAAGCATAAAGAGTGCCGTTTCGAAAATAGTACCCTACCATCTTATAAATTATCCAAATAATTTTTAGCGGGCTGATTTCCTCGATTAGGATCGGCTGCCCTTCTTCTTTCCAAATCACGTTTCATATTTTCTTTTAATTCATTTCGGAACTCATCTGTTGGTAAATTAGGATCAGGTGCATGGACACTAAATCGATTCGCTTTCAAAGTTGATTCACCTTCATTTTCATTGTTATCATCATTATCATTGCTATTGTTTGAGGATTGCACCCAATCAAGAGGAGGACCAGGATTGGAATTTGCGTAGACTTGTGTTGTAAAAGTAGTAGATCTAGGACGCAGAAAATTGGTTTGTGGTGCTTGAAATTGAAATGCAAGTATGCTTCTGAATTGAGTAGCTTTGGTGAGGAGCAGAAAAGAGAGGGATGGTTCGAATTTCATTCTTGAATATTTGCTTTGACTGCTGATATGGTTCGTAAAAGCTATGCCTTGATTTCTTTGAAGCCAGAATTGATATATTCTGTGACTTGAAAATTATCATTCGTACGCACTTTCACTTACGTTACTTGCGTATTTTGTGCTCCGATCTTATCAACAGAGAAATTCTTCATATTTACCCTGATTCTTAGACATGCTGAACTATCTTACAATAGCTTCATCCAGAGAATATAAAAAAATCCAACAATGTCTTCAAAAGATATACAATACAAAAGCAAGTTACAAGAAGGATTTGTACCATGATACTGTTAGAAACAACGAATCAATAATAGAATTGGAAGGCATCATTCAAGAATGTCTCGAAAAGAACCCAAGTGGCTCAAAAATATGCATTTCTTTGATGGTAAACAAAGATGATGGAACAAAATCAGAGAAGATGCATCTCTTCCATTGGGTATGTTACTTAGAAAGCTCCTTGGATCTTATACGGAGTGTTTATAAGGTATCTTTAGTGGTTCAACCTACTTACTCTGCGACCATTATCGAAGAGGCCCCAAATTCTGTTCTTCAAAGCATATCTGAGTTTTCTTGCGCTCTCTCAAAAGTAGAAGTATTAAGATTTTTATTCACCGTCTATTTCGAAGCTAAAGAAAACAATCAGAAACCTCATCATATAATGTCAGATAGAACTTTTGTAACTCCCATACTCTCCTATTTGCCTCCAGATATAAGCATACCTCTTATCAAGGAATTCATGGATGAAGATTACATATCACAGATTACAAGAATAAAATTAGGAAGAGATGAAGTCTTTCTTAATCGTCATATTTCATCACCTGATTTTTATTTGCAGTCCGTTTGTAAATTACATGCAATAGAGACAATGACCATAATTGCAACGAGCAGAAATGACGCTGAAAGGCGATCTTATTTTGAAATAATAGATGATAAGAATGAAATATGTTTTCAAATATCAATGGATAAAAAATTCCATAGCAGAATAAAAGATCTAATGAGTTTACAAATAAACGTTCCGTTAAGATCAATTGAGATTAGACAAGAAATGGATGTTGATGATGAAAAGGAATTAGAATTGGCTTTGTTTCGGCTCATGAATACAATTGATCCATTCAATACAATGCGCGATGTGGAACTTTACAAAGAATATTATGGATGGAAGGAAGAAGTAAATCGGATTGACATCAACATGGACTTTTCTTCTGTCAAAAAGATTGTTATTGATACTTACATCGCACGGAGCGAGCAGATTAATTTGATACTGACAACAATAGAAAAGGCTTTACCAAATTTGACAACTTTACATCTTGATGGTAGATGGAATCTATTTTATGGAAAATCCTTGTATAGTTCTCTTGAGGGTGACGAATTTATCAGATTGCCGATGTTAGCACACAGACTGGAAGATATCAGCATTAAGAACTTCTTTCCTGCATCAAAACACTTAAGTCAATTAATCCTAAATTCAAATAAACTCAAAAAGCTTACCCTTGGAGCTATTGATCATGATCGAAGTTTTCAAGCTGGCATGCCTGACTTTGAATTAGCTGCAGCTTTGGCATTGAATGAATCTATTCGATCTTTGACTTTAAATTTCAAAAATACACACAAAAATTGTGATCTACTGGTACTAAGATCATTACGAGGTATTGAACATATTAGGGAAGATACATTTCTTGAGATGATTTCTGATTGGGGTGATGAATTGGATATTGATGAAAAACATCAATATCTTTCAAACGTAGCTTCGTCATCAAGAATAAATGATCTGTTAGAGGAAGTAGTTGTTGACAATTCAGAAGACTCCACATGTCAGTATATATCCGAATTGATTGAATCATCGGATGTTGTAAATAAGGTCGCTTTTGGTCATTTCTGTGACCCACTCTCATCCATGACAAAAAAAAAAGTCGAGAATCTTTCGAATGCTCTAGCACTTAACACATCTTTGAAATCACTATCACTGAATTGTAAATTGGATAATGAAACAACATCCGTTATTCTCGACGTCTTCCGGAATAGAAAAAATGTATCTTTAATGCATTTTAAAGGATTGCACAGTGCCTTGCAGAAAGAAATGGATTATTGGTGTGCATTGAACCGTTATCGACCGATCATGTTCAATGAACAATCTACACGGCAAGAAATTTACACATCAGTGATTTTACCAAACAAGGATGACGATACGTCTATTTTGTATTCCTTACTAAGAATTCAGCCTGCCTTATGGTGTAATATTTTTCAAAAGTAATTTTGATCAATGGATATACAAAGTATAGTTTGATGATAGCTTTTTTATGCCACTTTGCCTATATTTAATGCTTATGTCTAGAATATTGATCAATATCTAGCTTGATTTATTTCTTGATTAAAATTTATATTTTCAACCTAAAGAAAAATTGCATATGAAGTACCTAAGCTTTTAATGCATCCAATTCCTTCAAAAGAAGGTCCATTCCACCTTCATGACGACCAACCATACATCGTTGTACAATTCCCATAGCTGTTTTAATCGCAGCTGCTTTTGTAGAGGGATCTTCGAATTGTAACCAAAGTCGGCCACCGGCGAAACCGAGTGCCGTACGACATACTTCTGCTACAGTAAATCCAACTGTTTCCACACCGATTTGATCCACCAATTCTGAGGAAATAGACTCATTTTGCAACATGGCTTCTTGGTAGGATTTCCATACTGCTGCAGCACCGTCTTTGATCGACATTACAGCTTTTTTAGAATCAATATCTTTGTCGTCATTATGAGCATGATGTACAGCTGCGAGGACAAATCCTGAAAGCAGAGATCCTACATCAAGACCAGGAGGCCCATACACACAAAATTCTGGATCAATTACTTTTACTGAATCCTTCGAAGTGTCAACCATAACACTGCCTGGATGTAAGTCACCGTGATTCAAAACATGACCACAATTGTTTTCAAGTTCTAAATTCTTTCCATCGTACGCATTTTTCAATACTTCAACCTCATTCATGAATGCTTCGTCTAAAATAAGTCCTGCTCGTTGTTCATCTGTAGCTTCCTTATAACATTTTGTAAAAACAAATTCTAGTTGCACATCTCTCATGGCACGATTCTCAAACGAATTTGTAAGAAAAGAAGCACGTTCTGGGGAAACTGTGGAAGTGTGAGTCTTCCCATGAACCCTTCCCATGAATTCACCCAAACCAGTAGATATTTTTTCAGATACAACGCCGGTCTTTACCAAAACATCATCCAACAAATGGAAACCATCAAAGAATTGCATTACCACCACCATATTCATCCGATCAAACATATAAATTTCTGGTAAAAATGTAGTTTCATCTCCAGATTCCTTTAAGATATCTTTCCACTCATTATAAACATCTATCTCTTTTTGCATACGTTCTGATGTTAATGGGAATCCATCAGGACCAAAAATAGCCACAAATTCAGGTGCTTGTTTGACAAAGATGGTGAGATTCTTGGGGCCCTTGACTTGAAAAGCATAGTTTACATTTCCTCCGGCAATGGTGGAAGCAGTAAGATCAGATTCGTTTTCAATGTCAGATAGAACAGAAATATTGGATTTATTTTGGAAGAGGTAAGCAGGAAGTGAATCTGCGGTAAGAATGGGTGCGGCTTCTTTGGTCGTCATTGTTTTGTCTTGAAGTCACACAAAAATGCTCGATGGATTTAAGGAGTCTCACTTCTACGAAAAAATTGATTCAGCGATTTGTTTATCTAAATATTTGTATAGTTCCTTAAGTACTCTTGTTCTACGCTATTCCTATATTGGAAAGATTTCAGTATGGATATGTTTACTTACACTATTTTGGTACTCAGGATTTCGTAAAAAAATCTTCACCATAAAGCATGAATCCATTTCTCAGGGAGATTTCTTGAAAACAACAAATATTGATGGCATGATGACATGATGAACGAATCAGAGAACAATCAAAAATCAATGACTGTTGTGGCTCCTCGAATGTCTCTGAAACATAGAATTTGGTGAAATGAAATATTTACGGGAGGTACTTTTTTTCTCGAGACAATCACATCCATAATGTTCAACTTGAATGAAAGATCCACCTTCTGGAGAAATAGTGTAGACGTACCACAAATTTCAAATTTATCATTTTTCTATAGGATGAATCCGATAGAGATTTGAATATACTATCACAAAAAAAACAGAGATAGAGCACTTTTACTGTATAGAAGAAGATACAAACTTTACCAAGTTATTCCTAGTTGTAAACTTGAAACATTAGATTCATTGTTACAGGAATGATAAAAGTGTTCATTCACTTCGTTGCGGCATGCAAACTATTTCCATAAGTCTCATTTCAAAAGAATGATAAATGCGCTCATCTTGGAATGGTTCTGAGAATGTTGGAGATTTTTTTATAAAATGACAAACTATTTCAGGAACGAAGGAGTACATTCATTCATTCCTTCATTGGGCTCTCAACAAATCCGTTGCTTGATTCAAATCCATACATAAATTAGTGATGGATTCATCCCACTCCCTACCAACTAAATCATAACCATCAGGATCTCCCACTTCCTCATCCTCAAACGTCAGCAGACCCTCCACCTCATCCATACTGGCTGTCAATCTTTGACTCACAATTAATCGAGCCGCCATATCCACTGCTTTTTCCTTGGATATTCCACCTAACAACGCTGCCAAGTCGGTAAAATAGATATTGGTGTATAATTTGGAGATTGCCATCATGTTATGTTCCATGATACTTCGTTGCAATATGGTAAATCCATCACCTCCGATGACTTGTTGATGAGGTAATAACGTACTTTGAAATTTTGTAAAATCGGGTGGATAGAGGATTTGATGGTGGTACATTTTTCGGAGAAGAGTTGAGAGAGTTTGGAATTCCGGAATTTGATCCAGATTACGGATTCGATCATCATTGCATATCTATCATGGGACATATAGAAACAATGCAATGTTAACCATATATATATATGAGATGTGTTTGTTGGGAAACAAAAAAAAAAGAAGAACCATTGAAGGATTCTTGGAATTTCACCTACCAAACCCAAAACAACTCTTCGCTGGGGTCCACTACTCGCCAAAATAGCACATGTCGACGCTTTCCCTAACATCACCAATAATTCCTCCTCCTTCGCATCTTCCTTCGCCTGGGACAATTCATAAAACTGTGTCGCCGCTTGTTGAAACTTCCGACTCGCATCCAAGACACGAGCATACGTACTCTTATACCGTAACCGCAATCCTCTTGGAATCTGTGACTGTGTCTCATCGTCGGACAAATTGACATTGGTCAATACCGTTCCGGCCTTGGTCACGGCCGCATCGGCGGCCTCATAGTGATCATCGATGAGATAACATTCCGCCATTTGCACATAGACATTGGTTTTCTCGGCTGGGGAATAATGATACGGACTTGTGGATTGATCTTCCATCCGTAACGTACCGAGGATACGTGCTCCATGTTCATATTGTTGGACGGAATCACTGATAAGATAGTCAAACAAGGCCTTTCGTATTGTATTGTCCGCACAGTCGTTCAATGTCAAGGGCAAATGCCGCAAACAGGTATGTTCCAACCAT
>Ga0209092_10004390_pt1 | contig 11802 bp, 10 predicted proteins | sample FraStrMetagenome_FD_187446 | JGI IMG/M metagenome (GOLD analysis project Ga0209092, IMG submission 187446) | Marine eukaryotic phytoplankton communities from Arctic Ocean - Fram Strait ARC3M Metagenome (SPAdes) (version 2) | ecosystem: Environmental > Aquatic > Marine > Oceanic | place: Fram... | reverse complement strand
CGCTCATCCACCACCCTCACCTACCGCAGAATAGTCTCGGCTCTCTCCGCTGCAACAATTGCCCTTTCTTTTGTCATATCTCCTTCCGACCAGCACGATACCCAAGCAGAAATTCGATAATTATACATCTCAGTAGTCAAAGGAATATGCCTCGCCGATGCACTCGTCCTTACTCGCTCATCCACCACCCTCACCTACCGCAGAATAGTCTCGGCTCTCTCCGCTGCAACAATTGCCCTTTCTTTTGTCATATCTCCTTCCGACCAGCACGATACCCAAGCAGAAATTCGATAATTATACATCTCAGTAGTCAAAGGAATATGCCTCGCCGATGCACTCGTCCTTACTCGCTCATCCACCACCCTCTTAATTAACTGCTCGATATACAATGCAGAATTCAAACAAACTTGTCGTGTCCGTATTGCATATTCGATTACTTGTATTTCCCCTACTATTATTATTATCTACTCCGTCAGGGACCGCTCTCCTCGCAGACTTTGTTAATTTGTTGTTGTTCATTTTTTATAAGTCAAAGCTCAACACTCTGCACTTGCTTGATACGGGTAGATTCCAAAGATTTGGGAGTTTCACTCTTAATTATCATAAATAGGTCTTTTTGTCACTTTTCAAAATGACATTCGAGTAGGATTTTGAGAGTGGCCGTGAGAAATCGGCGAGATTCTGTTGCGAAAGCTGAATAAACAAGGAGAAATCTTTTTCTAAATGTTAAAAGAAATGTGTTTTATTCAGAGGTGTTGCATGTCTGATTGAACTTAAATCAGCGTTGGCTAATTTTTTCGAGTGTGTAACTCCGCGAAAATATAGTCAGAAATGACAAAATACATGAAATCGACAATACATGTTACATGTTACATGTTTGTTCTACATAAGTGTATATGTAGTTCGCGTGAAAATGACAATACGTTTTTATAAACGCGAGGGCCAAACCCAAATTTTTTATCGCAGGACTTGGACTTCTGAAAAGTGATAATTACTTAGAGACTTTACATGTCAAGCACTATTTGAAGATTCGAGTAGAGTTTCCATTACATATTGGGATAAGTTGGCAACCCCAAGTAATTTATACCTGGTACAAGAGCAGAAGTTAATAAAATAAAAGCATACAGTTTAAAAAAAATACATGTACATGTACAATCGAATTACATAGCCGAAAATGTAACACAAGTACGAGGGTACATGTACTGAACCTCGATGACTTTTCAAGAATCATACGAATGTAACGAGATGAAAATTAGCGTAATATATATATCTACTAAGATTCCATAAACAAGTTTAATATTTTTATCGATTCCAAATTCGAAGTGTTTTCAAATTCCTAATCAAAGCACATCACAACTTATTAACATTTTTCTGCATTCCTTTTTCCAGTGAAATTTTAAACACCGGATGGTGGTAATAAAAGATGCAGGACTTGGACTTCTGAAGAGTGATAATTAGTTGTGCTTTCCGGGCTCCTTAGTCCAACAGTAACTGGGTACATACATATATGGAATTATTGCTGGTAATCGATACGCTTCGCATCTTTACTATTTCTATGCAATCACATCTACTACTTCAACTTCAGCGTTGCTGCTTCGCTCGTTGATAAGACTCTTTCGAACTTTCGAAAAGTGATACATCATGAAGCCAGATAAAGCCACAGAAATAGATAAGAAGGTTACAACTGAGACAAACGTAGAATATGATACTCCACTAGAGGACGTTGTATTTTCAATAGATGAGGATGGTTCTTGATCATTATCATCAGCAGACTCTTTAGTCGCATTTGCGCAGACATTATAGGATCATCAAAAAGTTCTCATGAGCAAACAGTAAGTGTACATAATATATTGTCAATACATAAATGTATTGTTTGATTTAGGCTATTTACCTTGACATCCTGCTCCTCCTCCAGACCCGTCACCTTGACCGCAGCCTCCTCCAGCACCACCGCCTGTACCAGTGCCTCCACCACTTTGCTTTATATCTTCTTCATCTTCGTTGCTTTCTTCATCTTCGTTGGTTTTTAAATCATCTACGGAACAAAGAGTACAATCAAGTCCACGGCTAAATGCTTGCAGTGGAGATATAAATTCTGACGTGGGCGAGCATGAGTCGGCATCAACAGCGCATATGGAATTTAGAGGATGATAGCATGCTCCGACTTTAACCTTATCGCATGTACATTGCTCCTCAGCTCCAAGCTGTTCTTCAATAGCTGCTGGGCTGATCCATTGCTCACCCTCTTCGCATGACCATGAACTCATGACACATCGAATACCGTCACCAGTTTGACAACCACCGTAGAGTGCCTCTTCGAATTCAATGATATTGGTGGAATACACGTGCCCAACCAATCCAGTACAATGACACGACGCTCCATCGTTGTAGAAATAATGTCTATTACTAAAGCGCTCGGTATCAGCAGGACAGGCTGGTTCATCATACCTGCACGGACCTCTTGCGCCATGACTAGGAGAGCAATGTCCAGTATGCGTATTGCTACAATAGCAAAGATCGCGCCCATCCAATTGCACCAGCTCGTAAGGACGGAACCATTGCTCCCCGTATTCCTCAATACAGAAGGAGCTGTTCGTTGCGCATCTTCAAACAAAAAATAAGAGAAGGAGAGAAGCAAGAATAATTAGCATAACTTCACACACGTGTAGAATCATTTATCAAATCGGATAGGTAGTACGGATAACAAGAAAATTTCACCTGTGAGAATTTGACGATTCTTGAAAGCATGCCCCAAATTTAACCACTTCGCTGAGGGATGGAATGACATTCAGAAAAATTAGAGTTACATGCGCTACAAGGAAGATCATGATGGAGAAAAGTGACCTTTTTAAAATTTTGAAGTAGACTCCTTAAAATAATTATGAATCGAAATGTTTTCAGCATGACACTCGAAAGATACGAGGACCTGACATTTTACGGGGTGCGCAAAAAATGTGCACGGGGTTGCTGCATGCTATCGAAACACCAAGATTAAGATTGGATGATGTTTTACATCGATGTACGTCGGTATGGAGTAAAGCAGGGCACATGCAGTCTACATGCTTGGATGGGATCTTTTGTGGGTGATGACAACAAAGATACTTTATTGATCACAATTTACAAAATAGATTTTTTTCCAAGATGAAGGTCTTTATGCCCCTTGTGTTCGCTTTATTAACATCCCAGGATGCTTTTGCTGTGAAAGAGATAGCCCAATTCGGAGGTTGCTTGAATACTACATTACTTGCAGAAGGTATGTCTACGGGATCAACAAAATTTATTTGTTGTTTCCTTGTTACACGGGTCATATTATTATGAATGAAAGATAAATTATGTTGTTATTTTTGTGTGTATAAAAATTTGACATTTTTTGGCACCAAAAGAAGTTGTTAGTTGCGAGTTGCGAGTACATGATGTATGCTCGTATGTCGTATACGAGTATTTAATACATTTGTCACGATAAAAATCTGCACATCATACACCACACACGTTGAAAAACCGAACACACGGGATACGCTATGAGTTTATTGTGGATAGCTTTCCAAAAATATATCGGTATATAACAACCCGCACTAGAGTAGTACGACTCGTGCATATATATATATAAAAAAACAACACATCCTGGACATATCTTTCTGTCTTGACCTTTCAGCTGTTCACGTACATGTAACCTAGATTTTTCTCAGTTATACTTTTGCAATATATTATATGGTCTAATCCGTCAATTATTTTTGCCTTGTTTCTTTTTTCAATACTTAGATCCAAACTCTGTAAATCCAGCTCCTGGTGATAAACCTGCGTTCCATTGCCATTTCGATTCCTCGCATTGTCGAGATGACGAGACGTGGCTAAATCCTGATGAAGTGAGTAAACAAGGTCATGGCCCTTGTACTTGCGATATGGATTTTGGCGAGAATGTTTTCACAACTGGGTGCTACGATGTGTCTGGTTCACACTCAGTTCTATGCGCCACATCCGCAGATCAGGTAAGACTATGCAAAAATTTATCTCTGGGAAAGGTCTTTACTAAAAGTATATGTTTTGGAACAATACAGTGTCCTCCTGATTGGTATGTTCTTGGTGATCGCTTCAACAGTAACGATCACATTGCCGAGTAAGTTGCTTGTACATCACTAGTAGTGTATGCCTTAATCGAAAGGAAAGTTTTAGATTTTTGCGATGTACTAACATATAAGCAATTTTTCAAATAGTGATTGTGGCCATGGATCAGCAGCAACAAGTGGAGTGAATGATACAGAAGCCTGTGGAAAGCGTTGTACTTGCAACTATCATTACTCCACATCTGATAATCCATTGAACATCGGTTCGATGACCTACGGAAGGTGCTACGATGCAGTCAGCAATGACTCATACTGTGGTGTGAATGCAGCTACTTGTGGTGATGGTGAGACATTTATTGGTCCCCATGATGAAGTGCTAGCCGAAGTTGAAGATTGTTTCTGTGATGTTACCCCCGTTGGAGCTTGCATGACGGATAGTAATGCTTTTTTTCATTGTGCAGTCTCGTCCGATAGTTGTCTTTCAGGGCAATCTTTTATCCAGGCACAAACATTTATGGCGGATGATTCTATGGATATTGATTGTATGCTGTGCAGGAACACTTGGGACCCCACTGCAAGTCCAACAAAAAGCCCAACCGCAAGTCCTACTGTAAAACCCTCTTCAAATCCTTCTGCAAGCCCTGTGCATTCAGCTAGTGCGCAGGATCACTTTCTTGGATTCCAAGGTCTCACCATTAGTATTTTCATTGTCTACGCATTACTGGGAGTTTAGTCTTCATTTTTGGTTAACAACATATTCGGGATTGGATACTTCTCAAGGCATTAGTTATATTTTGCTGGAGGATTTAGCGATATTCACAGCAATGAACAACTGTATACTGGCATTTAATTATTATCTTTGTATTAATAAATGGTCGTGAGCTGTCCTAGTATATGTAAATTTGTTTGTTTGTTTAAAATTTTCGTAGATATGGGCTATTGAATATTTCATAATCTCTTTTTGGAAGGTAAATGTTCACACTGAGTACAGCTCGGACACAGTAAATATAGCAGGTACAAGAGTAAAAGTTAATAAAATAAAAGCATACAGTTTAAAAAAATATATAGCAGAAAGTAGGTCCTTCACGTTTGCTCATCGGTAACGTCGTTTTTTACGTTTTTATGTACTTCAAAGTATAACGTATATTTTAATACTCTTTATCATCATCAATACTAGTATGGTTCTCATCACTACAAGCATGCGCCAAAATCGTGCTACTAGAGAGAGGATACATGCATGGTCTGTATAGTGCATGGTGCGTACATGCACTGATGTTATATCTTTGCAGAAACAAGAAACTAAAGAATATTATATGGGAAAAAAAGATACCTAAATTTTTTTTGTAATCACATAACAAAAACTAGGAGAAGATACCATGATGCCACTGCGAAGTTTCCTTCTGACTAGCTTACATCTACGGTTTATCATCACCGCTAACCATGTCTATGCTGATACTAACGCAGAGGAGGCACGTTGGTTAACTAAAGCTGTGAACTGGGGCACCCTTTCGTGGCTCGAACGTGGTGATGTCAGTTCCATGGTGACGTCCTTTGGTGAGAAGGAAGGTCGATTATTCATTATGATCCCGTTTGGTCAAAGATTCCCTGGCTCGTTGACAATAAGTGAGGTACAAAAGGATCCAGATCAATTTGAGGGTGCTAAATGTGGACCTGATGGTACTTTAGACCCGGAAGATCCCGTAAGTGAAATGCACATGCACTGAAAACAGTATGGTATATATGCAGAATATTGTATGTCATGGTTTTCTTCTATTTCCTTTGATCTTGCAAGTAGCTCACTTTTTCATGGCTTTAAAAATATGTATAGAGATGTGCTAAACTCACAATTAGTGGAACCTTCAAACCTGTAGATATGTCTGATGAAAGCTCTAAGCAGTTCGCTGAAGATGCTTTATACTCGGACCATCCTCAAATGAAGGACTGGCCAGCTGATCATCAATTCTCTAAATTTGAATTGGAGATAGAAGATTTATGGATGATTGCCAACTTCGGTGGCGGAGCAGATTTGACAAAGGAAGCTTACTTCGCTGCAGATCCTGTCCACCATCCCGTAACTTCTTTCGGCGCAAGGTACATGACAAGCAGACCTTTGACAAACCATCGTGTCTTAGCAAGACCAGAGTTCGAAAGTTCCGTAACTCATGCAAGATGGATTGTTGGACAAAACCTATGGACCACGATCTCGACAAATGCGTCTGCAAGATTAGGACAAGGAAAGGCATGGGGAAATATTCGTTCTGTGACAGATGGTGAATGTTTCTTTGCTTCGGCAGGTAGGCCATTCTTTTATCTTCCAAATCCTGATCCGACTGCACTTGATATAAAGGAGAGCAACGTCATATCCCTTTCTTTCTCTGAAGCATCACTTCCTGAGTTAGTTGGAGAGGACGGACAAATTTGCGGCGGAAATGACCCGGAAGATCCACGATGTGCGAAAATTTCTCTTCATGGACACGCTGTGCCTCTTGAAGGAAGTGATATCGAGTATGCCATGAAATCATTTGGTGCTACCCATCCCAGTGCAGGATGGTTATCGAGTGGTGGAGCGCATACTGGTGGAGCATATTATACGATACATATTCACAGCATTGAATTTTTTGAAAATGTGGGTGGTATGACTAAGATTGATGTGGATGAATATTTGGACTGGAAGGCCGAAGATACTGAGTTTCCAGATGAACCTATTTGTGAAGCACGACCACCTTGGTCAACTACAAGTACTGGAACTGATTATGGAAGCAGCGCAAGTAGTAACACACCTACAGTTCATCATGGAGGGCTTCATAATGGTGCAGGAGGGGGTTGTGGTAATGGAGATGGCTCAGGTGGTGGGGTGGGGTGCGCTGGTAAGTGAACTCGAATATTTGATTAAAAACATAATCAACAACATTTCAATTGTTTTTATTCGGTGTAAAAGGTCTTAATCAAGGCACTGAAAATAAAAATGATGCCAAAAAGGAGTCCGACGATAATTCGTTTGCAACAGGAACGTTTGTGTTGGGAATGTTAATCGGTTATGTAAGATATTTTCGTAATGTTTCATGAATTGTACTGGTGTTTATCTCACCTATGGGTTTAATTTGTTTGTACAACAATGCAGATGATTTGGGGCCCACTTACGGTAGGCCTCGTAGCATACCGTACATTCGTTGTCGACGCAGTCACAAAGCCAGTAAGAGGAGCGCTCCAAAAAAATTTTGACTATGACTCAGCGCCTTGTAGCTTGAAACTTGAAGAGGTGGAAGCATTGGACAACCCTGGAGTTGTTTGAAGCTTAACCAGTATGATGAAGCATGTTACGAAATGCTTCTTACGAAGCGTTTCGTTCTTCGTTTTAGAAACAGTCAAAATATTGTCAGGTGCTTAAATGAAAAAAAAACAAAAAGATGGACAATAATAAAGTAACTTAATATATGTGTAATTAGATCCGATTTCGAAAGGTTATCGGCGGTATTTTTACTACTGGTAGTATTATTTTCAACTGTAGCGCTTGTACATTATCAGTGCTTTCTGTTTTTTCCTGTTATACTTTTGACTTTTGATACTCTTTTTTCTTTTTACATGTTAGATATGTTTGTATCCTTTTGGAATGTTTAGATTAGACATAGTTAGTAACACAAGCTAAGATTAGACAGATCAACATTTAACTAAATACAGTTGTTATATGCGTACAGTATATCAAGGGCAGAAGCAAGTGCTCTACAAAACCATATCCCCTATGCCAGTTGAGCAACGAGCGCCACGGGTAAGTAGACGTCTACAGCAATGTTCGTCTATAGTCCAAATCACACATGCACGTACGAAACTCGTATTACTTTTAGCGTGTAAACGTACTACGGTTTCGTAGCCAGAGCATTTCTCAAAAGGCTCGCAAAGTTGCTTGCAGAAGAATGGGAGTAGTCCTATCCAACACTAAGGGGTTTTATCAATGCTCGAATGAGTATCACTCTAGTAAGAGCAACGGATCGATACTTCAGAGGTTACAGGATCCCTGCAAGCCATATGTCATTCTGGCGATTTATCACAACACACTCAATATATTAGCATCCGATGTGCGCGGACTACATTATGAAACTCATTCAAATCAAGCACAATAATCAAGCAATACCAAATCTACAAGTGTATAAATTTTGATGATGATTTGATGTTTTCTTCATCATTCTACCGCATCAACTGGAAATAACCTAGGTTTGTACGATGAAGCAGATGATTCTATGTGTGCTTACCCTAAACCTAACGACGACCTTTTCTCCGACACAACAACCATTCACGATGAACTGATGATATAGATGAGGTTGGGGCGGTGAGTCCTGATAGCTATCTTGCTCCAGGTGCTGATGTCGAAGCTGTGGATATGGAGTCATTATTAGAAATTAGTTATCAAAAGGGCACGATGAGTGACGATGACAATGATAAGGCTTTACCGAAAAGTAAATCAATTGCACTCCACTTTATGCCTAGTAAGATGGTATATGTATCATTTGATGTCGAAACTGGAGGAGAATTATGCGGAATTATTCAGCAAAAGGGCACGATGAGTGACGATGACGATGATAAAGTTATACCAAAAGGTAAGCCAATTGCACTACACTTTATGCCTAGCAAGATGGTATATGTATCATAATACCGGTATGTCGAAACTGGAGGAGAATAGTGCGGAATTATTCATTGATACTCTTTTTTCTTTTTACATGTTAGATATGTTTGTATCCTTTTGGAATGTTTAGATTAGACCTAGTTAGTAACATAAGCTAAGATTAGACAGATCAACATTAAAGTAAATACAGTTGTTATATGCGTACAGTATATTAAGGGCAGATAGCAGTGTTCGAAGCAAGTGCTCTATAGATTAGTTTCGCTGTGATGGGCTATTCTAGCCTTTTCGGCGAGTGGCGTCGGACTGCGATCTTGCCCGGATCCTACCGAATGGTTTATATTTCTCCTTACTATAGATATGTAACCTAACTACCATGATGATGGCTCTGCATGAGCATCCTATATTACTTTCAACTACTAGTGTTGTATGATTAGCCTACATATACTACTATTAGGCCTACTTTGCTTAGACTAGCATGGTTAAGCATCCTACCATCCTATACCATTGCAATCTATATGCACAGTTGCTTTCTATATGGTATACTGGTTAGACAGCAGTTTCATCTGAACAAAGGGTACACATCGCCCACTGCTCTACGACCGGCTGAGATACGCGCGGTGCACGTAAGTACAGCGAAGTTTGTCCAGTGTATCAGACCCACGTAGTGGGATATGATGAGTGACGCTTTGTTTAGACAAGATTTATTGTATGTGTGTTTAAACAACCGAACGGTGGTCATTGACCCCAACCCCCACGCCGAGTGAAGCACCTAATACGGGGGAGCAAGTCCTGTGGTTACACGGAATGTGTCAATCAGGCCAGCAGCTTGGCGGGATTGATCACCTCGCCCAAGGGTCATAGCAGGTATGTTGTTAGGCCTAGCGATATGTCATGTACATAATGACCCGGGTATAGATATATAAAGCTAGACGCCTGGTTCGCTTTTCACAGTTACGTTAGTAACATATGTATGTGTTTCATTTATCACATGTAAAAGAGAAGTACGATATATGCTCTCCTAGGGCGTAAGGGTAAAATAAATTACCAATCGTCATATATATTATTTAACCCGTATGGACATAAGGGTAGCGTGTTCGCTCCAATTGTCATACATGTGCATTTTATACTTTGTATTTTATACAGAAGAGAGAAGTATGAAAACTTCACAGAGCATAATAGAAATAATCTTTGACATCAAATTTTAATTATAATCGTATATCTTTGATCGATCACGTAAAGCGCAACGCTTTAACTTTGGAATAAAGAAACCCTAAAATGAGAAAAAGAAATTCAGTGTTTAGAGAAAAAGTAAAATGAATTTCCAACCTCAGCACCAACCAGCACCACCAGCTCCACCAGCTCCACCACCGTTACCACAATGGGTGATTGAAGCTGATACCTTGGACCTACAGGGCGAACATCGTCAGCTATATCAGCTCTTGCGCGAATTCCATCATTTCAGCAAGGAACAATGCGCCAAGTTGAGGGCCGAAGGTTATTCGTCTTTATCGGATCGAGTGAATTGGAATTATAAGGAGATCCGTTCGTTATTGAAAAACTTATCGAATCGGCCTACAACCCGTGGTGGCCAGCAGTTCGGGTACCAGAGAATCAAAGAGTTCCAAGCCTTGCCGTGGTTTCTAACTGACAGGAATCGTCGTGGACTATCATTTGACTTGAGCCTGTACCGTGAAGAAGCAAACTCGTATATTACATACGAAGAGATTGATGCAGAGATCGGTAGTGATGATGCAGCAGATAAACCTGACAAGTTCAAATATTCTTCCTGGAATAAGTGGGAGGAATCGGTAGACATTTATTTGGATTCGATACTCAGCAAGTGTGGCGCCCCACTGTCTTATGTAATTAGGAAGGACCTAGGTCAGGATGCCAAGTGGGACGAGTTGGATCGGAAGACCCAGAAAATTCACACTGCTTCGCTAGAAGGGTTCATGTTTAATATTGATTCGGAGAGAGTTTTAACATTATTGAAAGAGTTGTGCCTGGATATGGAGGCCGAGGCGTGGTTCCGTAACATCAAGTGTGGACGTGCGGCGATGAAGGCGTTACAGCTTCATTATGACGGTCCAGACGAGAGTAAGAGGAGAAAGGAAGAGGCCAGATCGAAACTCAAGAACATGTATTATAAGCACGACGGCACATTCACATTTGAGAAGTTTGTTACCAATTTATACGAGGCATTTCAAGTTCTCGAGAAATACGGGGCGCCCCTCTACGAGGAAGAGAAGCTGAGGCTGCTTTTTAGCAAGAGCCAAAATGCACATCCGGAGTTCAAGCAGGAAGTAGTGAGATGCCGGAGCCAATGCTTAACATTCGCAAGTGCTGTGGTATATCTGAAGACTGTAGTCGCTCGCCTGTTCCTCGATGTGGCTAAGCCGAAATCCAGAAGAAATGTGTCGTCAAATAAGGCGAACAAAGAAATTAATGGGGTCGATATATCTGATCTCACAAGGTGGTATGACTCAAATGAAATAAGAAAATTAAATGAGTCACAGGCTGGGAGGAGAATTTTGGCAAAGATTATGGGTGATAAGAAACGTCATCAACGCCACAAAGAAAAGATTGATAAGATCAAATCCAATAAGCGTAGACGGGTCAAGTCTGTTCAGTCTACGCCGGATGAGGAGAGCAGCACACTCTCTGAAAAGGATAGGAGAATGTTGGCAGCCGTGATCAATGGCGTCAGCAAAGCTTCAAATCACAATGCGTCTATGAACGGAAGGTTGATAAGGACGCGAAAGAATGTAGCGCGGGTACCGAATCGGCTGTCACTTTCGACCATTTAGGCAATCCCCTATGACTAGGGTGTATTATACCTGTGTTGCTTTTGTTAGCTGTTGCAAAGCTCGTTGTTAAAAGGACGCAAGTTAAATTATATATTTATAAAATCACTACGTCTAACCGTCGTTTAATCAAACAGGTTAAGAGCCATAAGACTGCACCTGACCATTTTATTGACCCTCTGCCGAGTGAAATTGACAATCACGCTGACACTACTTGCTTCGGCAAGAATTTTAGAGTAATCTCGTTCACGTCTGAAGTGTGCAGTGTGTCCCCATATCTGTCAGAGTATGATTCAATAACTGACATTCCTATTTGTAC
>Ga0209092_10004389_pt1 | contig 11809 bp, 9 predicted proteins | sample FraStrMetagenome_FD_187446 | JGI IMG/M metagenome (GOLD analysis project Ga0209092, IMG submission 187446) | Marine eukaryotic phytoplankton communities from Arctic Ocean - Fram Strait ARC3M Metagenome (SPAdes) (version 2) | ecosystem: Environmental > Aquatic > Marine > Oceanic | place: Fram... | reverse complement strand
TGTCAGACGATTAACATTGCTTAGAAAAACTTATGAGCACACGAAGAAGCTTTTGCTTAAGTAAATAGGATACATAGGCCATAATTTTAAACATATTTGTAAGTAATAATGATACACACGTATACATTTGAACATCATGATAATTGCATTTTTAGGATATTTTTTACAAGCGAGATTTCTGCATATGGCTTAACTACACTTACAAGAATTTCATCAAAAAAATCGGTGCAAGTATGATGCTAGCTACGGTATTGTAATTATTTTTTTCTATTGCCGCTCTATATTTATAGCAGAAAGGAACATAATATTCTTCCCTCCTAAACCAAAAAAAAAGAATCATGGTTAACCGTTCCATGCTCATTCCGGCATCCACAGTTACATCACTAAAATACGTAGACCAAAATCTTGACACTAAATTTGGCTGGTTAGTTAGTTAGTTAGTTAGTTAGTTAGTTTGTTTGGTATGTTATTTTTTTAAGTTTACTACGGCAATTACTGCTGTAATCAGGTTAGTACCGTTTTCTAAATTAAAATTGGTTCACGTATTGAATATTTTAGACTTACATTATACATACTTTCTCATTTCGTATGATCGCGAGAAGAAATAGCTTAAGCATTTATTTAAGATTTGATAGAGATCTCGTAAAATTCGAACTTTAATGCTAAAATATATATTGTTCTGTTATTTAGATTCTGTTGGGATCGGAGTTACATACTTAATCAAATATTATGCATGTAAGATTAAGGGGAACGTGGTCATGTCATAATCTCCTCAATTTAGCATTGTCAGGTCGAATAAAATGGCTCAAGTTGGCCCTATTCCAACATCTCAATATCGTCTGGGAAAAACATTTACACTTCATGATGTAAGGATTGTTACTTTCGGTGACTTAGTCAAATGCAGTGGCAAGTTCTCGTTTCCATGTTAGAAACACTCATTTTACCTTTTTTTCTTCTATTGGATAGGACAATACAATCGTAGCAACTGGGTACAGATCAAGCAAAGATAATCAAATAGGTCTAAAACTTGCATCAAATAAGACAAATAATCGTATTTACACTTGCATACAGTCAATAGGTGGTATTTTCGCAGACTCGCCGCTTTTACCTGGTGATGAAGTGATCTCAATCAACGACATAAGTTGTGTGGGAAAAGTACCGACCTTTGCTGAAGACGTCCTGAATTCATCAGAAACGAACACCATTGTAGTTGTCGTGAAACCTGCAAAGATGTCAAGTTTGGAAAATTCTATCGAGGTGACGAGAGTGAAAGAAAATATTGATGCGAATGTGGGTTTAGTTTTCTCATCTTCTGTTGATGATGGGGCGAAACATATTCGCATTTCTTCGATCGATTCCACTGGATTATTCTCCAACTCTCCTCTTTGTGTAGGTGATAAAGTTCTTTCAATCAATACTATTCAGTGCACCGGTAAGGGTGAAGATTTTGCAAAGCTCATAGTTGAAAATTCACCACACAGAATTACTTTTGTTATTGAGAGGTTCGAGAAGACTCTTCAAAAAGGAGTCGGCAACGAAGAAAAAAAGGAAGATATAACTCCACAAGATCCACAATCTATATGGCGTGGCAAAGACTTCAAAAGAGAGCGACCTAATACAAGTAACCCTGCCGAATTTGATGAAGAGAGCGGCGAAGAATTATACCAATATACAAGAACCAGAGATAACAACGGTGAAGCTTCATTTTTAAATTCCGTAAAGCAAACTAGCTTTGAACCAATCAAGGAAGAATCTTTGTCATTAGGTGATGCTGATTTGGAGATGCTGCCAACTCGAATGCAAGGAACAAAAATTGTTCAAAAAGACAGTAAAATACGACATGCTGATCGAGATACTCAATCAAGACAATCGTATCTTTCCAACCGCTCTGATTACTCCAATGGGATCTATTCTCTTAATTCACATAAATCTCAGATGAAGCCCAAGAAGAAAAAAATGTGTACAAAAAGACTTCTTTTCATTGTGCTCCTAAACATGATATTGATTGTAGTGGCTATATCTATAATCGTTGTTCAGAAAGTGAATGATGCGTCCTTTGAAAACATTTTTGGTTTGCAACCAAATGAAATCATGGGTAGTAGTATTTCATTGTCTGCAAAAGGGGATAAAATGGCTGTAGGTGGTCACTCAAGTGCTCGTGTCTACTCCAGAGACATCTCCAGTAGTAAAAACAATCCATGGACTCTTGAGGCAGATCTATCAAAATTCGTAAATGGAGAGTACTTTTCAAGCTTTAGCAAAGTTGAGTTGACTTCAGATGGGACTGCTTTGATTGTAGGTGATTATGATAGTAATTCAAATGGTTTAAATTCTGGTCAAATCATGGTCTTTACTCGGACAGATTCGAAGTGGAGAAGGATAGGAAAACCAATAAATGGAGAGGCTCGCGACGATTTATTTGGCAACACAGTCAGTATTTCTAATAATTCAACAAGAATTACTGTTAGTGCTGACAAAGGCTATGTAAAAACGTTTGATTTGATAGACTCAACATGGACAATGGTAAAAAAATTTACTTTTGGCACCGTCGCGTCTATGTCTGCAAATGGAAAAATGGCAGCAATTGGTGATTACAGAGCAAATTCTGCATCAGGGCAAGTTTTCGTATATGATTTGGATACAGGCATTTTGATAGATAAGTTGAACGGAGAAAAAATTTTGCTCGGATTTGGTTTCAGAGTAGTTTTCTCTGGTGATGGCTCAACTATTGCGGTTGGATACCAATCCGATATCAAGAAAGAAAATGAAAGCATAGCCTTGGTTTGTACATATAGGTTTGACCCAGCTTCTCAAAAGTTTAAAAGACTTGGTTTAAACATAATCGGACCACCTTTTAGCCAATTTGGATCATCTATGTCCTTGTCAGATAATGGCAATATTCTGGCCATTGGGGCTCCAAGACGCGACGTGAGGGGAGAGAATAGAGGGACGGCATATGTATACGATCTGAAAGACGATACTTGGCAGAGGAGGAATATTATATCTGGAAAGAAAAGTGAAGACGAGTGCGGTAAATCCGTTGCAGTTTCAGGAGACGGAAATCAAGTAGCGATTGGTTCAGCAAAAAACGACGAAAGTGGAGAAGATTCGGGACAAGTAAGAACTACCAAGATTAATCAATAAAGATATTAAATAATTAGGAAGATAACTATTTACAGAGAGCACGATGATTTTTATGGAACTTTTAACCATAGTGACCTATATCATTGTCCAATTCCTTTTTCAACGGATTCTCCCCATCACAAAGCATTGTCGCGAGTAAGTCTCGTTTCTCTTTTTGTAATCTATCTCTATTGACGTTGAGTTTCATAGAAGAATATCATGATTGTTTGGGCTCAATATTTTCTTGTTCTGCTTGTATTGAACAGTATTTCCGATTAGGGACAGATGCACAACTCCGTTGCAGAGCAGAACGCGGTGGAGTTTTGTACAAATTATTTTGATCCATTCTTTCATGATCCGATGAGTTTTGGACTAAAGTTTTCAATTCGCGTTTAATTCGTTGCAATTCATTTCGTTCGCCATCCAAAATAAATCGTTGCTCACGTGCAACATACTGTAAACGAAGCTCTTCCACTTCTTTTCGAGCTTTTGCGTGCGTTTTCTCTTTTTCGCAACGTAATGCTTTGGACTTTATCGGTTGCAAACAGTTATGGTGAAGAAATGAAACACTTATTGATATTAAATAATGTCTTGATGTATGAAACTTACCAATCGGTAAACATGGTTAGAGAGTTTTTCTTTTTCTAGCAACAATTGATTATGATCAGCTCGAGTTCTTTCATTTCTAGATTCCATTTCGGCTGATTGTCCTTTCAATGTTGCGATTTCTTGAATCAATGTTGCTTCGGGAGTTTGATGTTGCTTTTCTTTGTATCGATGAAACTGTGTCTCCAATTCATGCAAACGATTTTGAGCAACTTTTAAGGATAATTCCGCAGTCTCGGCTCTCTCCAAAAATGATTTCCCTCTGGCTTTCTACAAAGACAATTTATTTTTACTTATGAGAGTTGATATTGATTTACAATTTAACAAAAACTAAAATTCATGATTTTGTCTTACCTCTAATTCCAACAAGTGTTTCGCCTCCTCTCGTATCATTTTTAATTTGACATCGAGATCAAATTGTTTTCTTTTGTATTCAGATTCCCTAATACTTTGTTCATGCTTTAGTTGTCGATCTTTGTGCTCAATATCAGCTAATGATTTTTTGAGTTTTGTTTCCAATCTAACGTATTCAAGACGAGATGCTTCCATCAAATTCATTCTTTCATTCTCTCTAGCTTTTGAATGCTCCTCCAATGCACGTATCGCTGCTTCTTCTTTTTCTCTCAATTTTTCGTGCCATTTTAATTCTTGTTGGTGTCTCCATTCCTCCCATTCTCGTGTTCTTCGTTCAATGTCGATATCATGGCGCGAGTTCTGCTCTCCGTTTATATAATCGCTCTCATTTAATTTTTGAGAGATACGAGAGGACTGATTACAAGCTAGTTCTTCTGCTATGTTAACGTCCTTCATTCTCAGTTGTTCTTGATCGGTCTTATCAGAAGTGTATCCATCATTTTCTGAGTTTTGTCTAATTTCAGGTTCCGTGGGTACATCAGGAACATGATTAGATGACATTGTTTGCTTATTCGTTTTAAATTGATTCCCTATAGAAGAAATATTACCTATGCGTTTTAGTAGAAGTCCAATTTTGATAGAAGGCTTAATCGCAGCATCATTTAGTGTTTGATTTGATGGTTCTTTGTAGTTTGTATCCTTCACAACAAAAATTCCATTTATTTGCTTCATTTGAATTGAATTTAAATTATTTGTGCTCGCATTGTTTATCATAGGATCGCGTGTAGGGATTGTTTCCCATGCACTCGCTCCTGAAAAAGTAGGACCTAGGTGTAAAGTCACACTTCCTAGGACCGTTCCATCACAACAAACATGAATTTGTAAATAGGTCATTTTAGTTTCGAAAAATGAATCCATCTCTTCTGGACAACTTTTGATGCAGAAAGTATCAGCCACTGGAGTAAATGTAACAAAACCATTTGTTCTCTCGGTAATCTGATTTTTATCGTTGCAAATGTCAAATTTGGGAGTTTGAATTATAGCCCCAAAGCTGTCGTAGGACAGCCAATATGCTTGGACAGTATCGGTTTTCTTGTTATCCGTATTTGCATTGAGGGTAAGTTTATCAAAATGGAAAATTTCTTCTAATTTGACTGTAAAATGAAATAAATCGTTTCCTTTTCCAATTGAGAGGGTGTTCATGATAAATGTTGAACCCTTCTAGAATTATCATTGAACCAGATTTATTCTCAATTATTTTCGAACACATTCGTCCATTATTTCGACATAAAAATTTCAAAACTTTTTATCGTCTAAGATATTTCAAACTCAAAAACGGAGATGCTTATCCATCTCTTATTGTGCTAAGTTGTTTTGCCATTTTATCTTTGTGTTTGTGATTGCTAACCATCTTGAACTCAACACTCTTAATGCAATTGCTATTTTTTGATTTTTACAAAAGATCTGGAAAAGGAGCAAATCATTCAAATGTTTAGTGTCTGGAAAGAGTGATCTCCATAAAATATGAATAATGAAAATAGAAAACTTATTCTGAAAGATGATTTCTGGAAAAATACTGACCAGGGAGAATATTTGTGAGCGGATTGCTTTATCTCCAGATTCCATTTAGGAGTTCTCATTGAAGCATAGCATCTACAATAGTATATACGGTGCAAGGATTGGTCGCAAGTGAACAAAAAAGCAATTATAGTGAAGTACGTAGGATAACTTTGGGATGCAGCATACACATGATAATTGTATCATCATCATCATAATAGTCTCCTCCATTTATTATCTACTTGATAAACAATGATGCATTTGCGGTGTTTCTGCTTTGTCCTCGCTTTCTCTATGATTGAAACAACGAGAACTTTCGCGTTGAGCGCTATTCGCGTATGGGACAATACACTTCCTTCAGAAACCCTCTCCATTCTGCATAAACAAGCAGCTCAAAGAGGCTTAGGTCATCACATATTCAAACGAGCAAAGAACCGAAATGATCAAGATTCTGGACTAAATAGCCCCATAGAGCAAGCTCTGGATGATTTGTTGACACAATTAAATGACACCTCACCCATAGTTGAATATTGGTCTCGGCAGGAATGGAAGCATATTGAAGCACATGCAGACATAGACGAATTGCTTGTTCGTCAGCAGCAACATCATCAAATACCAATGAAAGAATTGAGCTTTCGTCATCCTAAAAATGGTCATGTTCTTTATCTCCAAGTAGGTTTTTCTGTTCATGGACCTACCTGCCTGTTTCCGACTTGTCAATTTGGAGGTGATTTGGTACGGAATGCCGATCAAATACCTGTTGTTACTGTTCCAGCTGTACCATCACGCTTACTACGATTTCAGGGTGATTTCTTGCATGCTGTTCCACGGCCATTCGATATTTGGTTTCGAAAATTTGTTGTTGGTGTTGGAGAGACAGAACCAATTGAGCAATGGGGACGGAGTGTCATATTGTTTAACACATGGGAGGAGGAACATGGTGGACCTTTGGATGTTTCAACTATCAATTTGGAGAAAGAAATGACTTTTTGCTTCAACGATAGGGATGAAGCTCAGGCAATATCTGCTATCTGTCAAAATCTAGATTACGTGAACGCCAATGACATTAAAATGTGGAAGGAAATGAAGATTCTTCAGAATTCCAACCTTTCAAGTGAAGATGGATGTGTAGATGAGGCTATACCAAATTATTCGCCAGCAAAAATTTGGTTGTTAGGTGATTATCCAAGAAGAAAAAGCCAATCTCGGACTGTCAAAGTTGCGGCACCAGAACAGCAAATGAGAAATGCGTTGGAAGAACGAAGTCAAGTTTACGAAACAATACTTGAGCAACTTTGATTCGCATAAAACAATAATATTTGAATGAGTTTCAGAGATCTTGAATAAGTCTTTCTCAGCAGGAATGATGGACGCATTCGGTAATAATTATTTATTTTAAGGCTATATTATGTACTTTTATTCTCTCCCTCTGCTATTCTTCCCATTGTGAGGGATAGCGTTTCTAGCTCCTGCATAATTGGGTCGAGTATATTGACCTCCGTATTTACCACCAGCGATCGCTCCGGTTGTCTGGGAACTGTACATCAATGGATCAGGATCTGTATGGCAGCCTAAAAAAAATTAATAATGAGGTTTATTGTAAACAATGTTGAATCTGCCTTGAATAGACCACGGTCCTTACCATAGGGATCTTTGTTTCTATACTTTTTGCCTTTTTTACCCCATTTCTTAGTTGGTGGCTTGTTGAAATGTTTCTTCTTTTTCGAATTTTTCTTCCTATCATCCAGTAAAATATCGTCGGAACCAGCGGCACCGCCACCACCATCAAGCTCATCCAGTAAATCGAGAATATCTATATCACCACCATCTAATTCGCCTTCTTCGTCTTCAACTCCAATAGGAATATCTTTATCGGTATTTTCATTTCCCATCGTAGGAATCATATTTCCAAGCTTCTCTTTGACCTTTCCTGTTCTATTAAACAAAGTAGTGAAGGTTTCTTTTTCGAAGGTTGAAGTACTAGCCTTCTTATTTCCCTCGACTCCGTCGTTGCTTGCATCTGCAGGGGGTGGATGACAATACAAAAGCTTGCCAGACACATAATCTCTGATAAATAGACGACTTGCTCTTTGATGATCGGGAGTACCACTAGATGCATTCAACATACTTCGTATAACGCAAAATGTGTCCAATAACAAATCTGCTGTCATAGGTAATTTTCCTTCCATAGTCATACGAGGTATTTGGATACCATACATAGCCTCAAATATTTCAGTGGGTGTACGCTCCACAATCAAACGCACAACATCCTTGGATTGTCCTTCCCTCATTTGACTCAATGGAAATACACCAGCAGCAATCAAATCCGCTGTGGATGAAACAAAACTAGGAAAGACCAAACCTGGACAATCACACAACATCATTTTTCCGAATGGTTCTTCCAATAAAATAGTTTGAAAATGTTTCGTTTTCCCAGGTTGAGCTGCTACTCCTACCCTCACAGTGTTATGTTCATGTTTACTTGCCCCAATCAATACATTGATGATGGAAGATTTACCAACATTAGGAAAACCAATTGTTCCAAATTCAATTCTGCCTGATGTAGGTGATGGCTTGCATCTATGAGATACAGCAAAGGCGTGCAAATGGCTTAAAAGTCCTTCTCTAGTGATCAATGATGATACACCTATATCATCTCCTGCTAACTTTTCATTGCTTTTTTCTCCCGTATGGTTGTCATTTATGACTTCATCGTCTTGCTGCTTCAAAGCATCATCAAAAAACTTATTCTCTAACCAGTCCTCCTTTTTCTTACGTTGTGCCTCCCCATCCAAAATCTTTTGTTCTTCATAGGCCGAAAAAAACAAATGATGTACTCCTAAATTTGTAAAATATTGATTCCAGGCTTTCCGTTGTTCATATGTTAAATAGTCACTTTTATTAATCACCAACAACATTGGTTTCCCCAATTCCACTTCCGCATAAGCTCGTAAATCCTCTGAAAAATAAAACAAAGGATTACGTGCATCCACAATCTGGATTAGACAGGAACTACGTTCTAAGACTCTCCACAATTGACGCCACACTTCTAAATTTTTTTCAAACGGTGTCACAACCGTATTTGTGTTCATGGTATGTAATTTTTCTTCCTGATGGGCTACTGCACGTCTCCATTCTAAAAAGGACTCATTTTCCATGGAATGCAATTCTGTAGCGGTGGTTTCAGAAGTCCATTTGGGCCGACGAGGGACAGAAAGTTCTTTGAATTGAAAGTCAGTTGGAGGTTTGTAGCTTTCATCTAAGAATCGAACTTGTGGTTTGCTTGGATCATATTCTTTTCCTACATCGTCCAATATAACAAACCTGAAGCATATTATGGTGATGGTAAATGCATAAAATGAAAATGTAAGAAAAATAAGTAATCAATATAATCCACAGTGGTAGAATCATAGACAACAAAAGTGTGAGCAAATCACAATCTCGACTGAAACCAAAAACGACAAAGGAATATTGCTGAATGCAAATTAATTCTTACTGTTCCTTTTCAGAGGCAAACTCCCGATTGGCCATTTCAGACTGAGTTAAAAAATCTGTCAAATTATCAACTTCTAGAACGCTTTTGATTTTAGGTTCATTTTGCTCCGCTTCAAGCCCAATGCTTCGAGCACCAGTTGCGGCCATTCCACCACCACCTCCTGATCCATTTGATTTTGGTTTAAACCGCCTAAGTTGAGATCTGTTACATTCAAATAAAGGTATTTTTTTGAGGAAGAAAAGAATCAATAAAATGAGAAAAATAGATGATTGATTTATAATTTATCAGAATCCAGTAATAAAATAGAGAGAACAAAATCTTAAATTCCGTACCTTTCAAGGGCTCGTCCCATACCAGCAGCCCTTTCACTCTTTTTGGGCTTCCCCTTTCGGGAAGTTCCTTGACTACGTGGCATTATCTAATCCAGACTGTTGTGTTACTTCTGGACAATGAAGAATGTGAAGGATGGGCGAATAATATGATTGTCGGGTTGTGAAGATAAGTGGACCTTTTTCTTCGTTGGAATATTTTTTCTCAAATGCCACTTTTAGAAACGAACAATTGAAAATAATAAATAGGTGGTGGACACAAGCGTCAACTTAATGGCGTTTGATGGTACCGTATGTGCATTAATTAAGGAAGAAACTGCCACATACCCGTATACCATTTTTTTGACGTCAGAGTTTGGGTTTTTAATACTTCTGATTGATTTCTTACACAAATTTATTACTGGAGGCAAGTCAGAAAAACTGCTTTGACCACCAACCCTGCTCACAATTTCTTTGTAAACAATGAATTATACGTTTATCGAAACAAATTTGTGCTATACTCCAATCAACTTTTAAAACTATATGTGATCCAATGATCCTTATAAAATAAGAAAAGGAAAAGAAGCGCTCATTTTTTCTTTCGTGTGTTGTTTCATGTAAATGCTCGTTTATTATAATTAGATAGTCATTCGAATAAATTAATATTATCTATTGTTTGGAGTGAAAGCAACATTATTTCTCAAAAGGGAATAAAATCTCTACATTCTTCCTTAGCATTGATCGAATCCACAAAAAGTTTCCGTAATCGAATAATTGAAATTTCCTCCATACATAACCAAAGAACTCACGCTGATATTATAAATCCATCCAACATATATACCAGTCCCATCTCCAAAAGAGTCATTAATTTCAAGTGCATAGCAACCATCATCTAAGCAGTAATCGTGATTATTAATAGAAGTACCATTGTAAAAAGTATTATTCACAGAATCGATTGTCGCATTCGAACTGTTATAGAGATTCCAAGACGTTTCATTTGGATAATGGTCAGTGAAAAATGTGAAATAGAAAGGAAACTGCCCTACAGGACAACAAAATTGAGTAGGTGAAATGGTCGGATTTTGAGTGGGAAAAAATGTTGGCTGAAAGGTTGGAAAGTTTGTAGGATTATGCGAAATGGTCGGATTTTGCGTCGGGAATTGAGTGGGGTATCGTGTGGGATATTGAGTGGGAAAAAACGTTGGCTGAAAGGTTGGAAAGTTTGTAGGATTATGCGAAATGGTCGGATTTTGCGTCGGGAATTGAGTGGGATATCGTGTGGGATATTGAGTGGGAAAAAACGTTGGCTGAAAGGTTGGAAAGTTTGTAGGATTATGCGAAATGGTCGGATTTTGCGTCGGGAATTGAGTGGGATATCGTGTGGGATATTGAGTGGGAAAAAACGTTGGCTGAAAGGTTGGAAAGTTTGTAGGATTATGCGAAATGGTCGGATTTTGCGTCGGGAATTGAGTGGGATATCGTGTGGGATATTGAGTGGGAAAAAACGTTGGCTGAAAGGTTGGAAAGTTTGTAGGATTATGCGAAATGGTCGGATTTTGCGTCGGGAATTGAGTGGGATATCGTGTGGGATATTGAGTGGGAAAAAATGTTGGCTGAAAGGTTGGAAAGTTTGTAGGATTATGCGAAATGGTCGGATTTTGCGTCGGGAATTGAGTGGGATATCGTGTGGGATATTGAGTGGGAAAAAATGTTGGCTGAAAGGTTGGAAAGTTTGTAGGATTATGCGAAATGGTCGGATTTTGCGTCGGGAATTGAGTGGGATATCGTGTGGGATATTGAGTGGGAAGAAAGGTTGGTAATAATGTAGGGGATTGTGATAGATATTTCGTGGGAACTTGCGTGAAAAATAGGGTGGGGACTTGAGATGATTTTCGTGTTGGATTAAATGAAGGTGGCTGGGTTGGAGAAAGAGAAGGAATATGAGAAGGAGTCATACTTCGGAATTGAGAAGGGAATAAACTCGGCAGGATAGAAGGGAACTGAGAGGGTCTCATACTAAAAAACATAGATGGGGATCTGGAAGGATTTGAACTGGGTAATTGAGATGGGAACAAAGAAGATTCTACGCTTGGTAAAGAAGAGGGAAATGGTGAAGGATTAAAGCTTGGATAATCTGACGGTATCCCAGACTTTGTTGGAGTCAGTGATGGAAAATCACCAACTTGAACACCATTTCCATCTGAAGCAATCACACACATGATTTCGATGAGTGCTAACAATAAAATAAAAAAACAACAACATAACAAGTGCAATCTCACTCCATATTGATTCTTCAAATGCATAAAGCTCAGATGGAAGGGACCCTGTTAAGATATTGTTTCCTAGTACCAAATCATTTTACAAC
>Ga0209092_10004388_pt1 | contig 11809 bp, 11 predicted proteins | sample FraStrMetagenome_FD_187446 | JGI IMG/M metagenome (GOLD analysis project Ga0209092, IMG submission 187446) | Marine eukaryotic phytoplankton communities from Arctic Ocean - Fram Strait ARC3M Metagenome (SPAdes) (version 2) | ecosystem: Environmental > Aquatic > Marine > Oceanic | place: Fram... | reverse complement strand
GCAAGTGGGGGAAGACACCTTATTTCCAAAAGTAAGAAATTATAGTACTGATACCGAAATTGTAGCTGCAGGAACGAGTTGTAGACATCAAATTTTTGATGGGACAAAACGCCTTGCAAAACATCCAATTACAATTTTAAAAGAAGCACTAAAATAAAAACAGGTGCTATAAAAATTATAGCACCTGTTTTAAATAGTATTTCTAATTCTTTATTTTAAAGAGGCCAAACTATTTTTAATCATTTCTATTTTGGCTTGAGTATCCGATTCTTTTTTACGTTCTAAAGTAATTACCTGCTCTGGTGCATTTGCCACAAAACGCTCATTAGATAACTTTTTTGAAATTCCGAATAAAAAACCTTCTGCTCTTTTCAACTCTGCTTCTAATTTGGTTATCTCTGCTTCAACATCCATAGTATCAATAGAAATAGGAACAAAATATTCATTAGATTTTACTCTAAACGATGCGCCTTCTACTTTTTCTGACACATAGTTTATAACAGAAGCATTTGTTAACTTCTGAATAACAGCATCAAAACCTTTTGTAATCTTTTCATTGTCAATTACAAACAATTCTACAGCATCTTTAAAGGAAATATTTTTATCTTTTCTAACAGTTCTAATTCCTGAAATTACATCTGTTGCAAAATCAAAATTTGTAATTATTGCTGAATCAAAATCTTTAACTATTGGATATTTTGCAATAATTAATGCTTCCTCTGGCGTTCTTTCTGTTATGTACTGCCAAATATCTTCAGATAAAAATGGCATAAATGGATGTAATACTTTTAAGTTGTTTTCTAAAACCTGAATAATAGCATCAAACGTTTTCTTATCTATCGGTTTTTGGTATGCAGGTTTTACAATTTCTAAAAGCCATGAAGAAAAATCATCATTAATTAATTTATAAATTGTCATTAAAGCATCAGATAGGCGATATTTAGAAAAATGATCTTCTATTTCTGCTAAGGTTTTTTGAAACTTCTCTTCATACCAAGCTAAACCAGTTTTTGAAGTTTCTGGTTGTGGTAAATTAGCATCTACCTCCCAACCTTTAATCAAACGAAAAGCATTCCAAATTTTATTTGCAAACCCTTTTCCTTGCTGACATAAATCTTCATCAAACATTAAATCATTTCCAGCAGCAGAACTCAATAAAAGTCCAACTCTTACACCATCTGCTCCATATTGTTCAATTAATTGTAAAGCATCTGGAGAGTTTCCTAAAGATTTAGACATTTTTCGTCTTTGTTTATCTCTAACCAAACCTGTTAAATAGACGTTTTGAAAAGGTTTTTCATCTTTATATTCATAACCAGCAACAATCATTCTTGCTACCCAGAAAAAAAGAATATCCGGACCAGTAACCAAATCATTTGTTGGGTAATAATATTTAATTTCTTCGTTTTCGGGATTTCTAATTCCGTCAAAAACAGACATTGGCCATAACCAAGAAGAAAACCAAGTATCTAGTGCATCTTTATCTTGACGAAGATCGGATGCTAACAACAAAGTGTTCTTTGTTTTCTCTTTGGCCAACACTAAAGCCTCCTCCCTACTCGCTGCAACAACAAAATCTTCTTTTCCATCTCCGTAAAAATAAGCTGGTATTTGTTGCCCCCACCAAAGTTGACGAGAGATGTTCCAATCTCGAACGTTTTCCATCCAATGGCGGTAGGTGTTTTCGAACTTCTTTGGATATAAATTAATAGTAGTATCTTCACCTAAAACTGCATCAATAGCTGGCTTGGCTAGATCTTTCATTTTTAAAAACCATTGATCAGACAGTTTTGGTTCTATAACTGCTTTGGTTCTTTCTGAGGTTCCTACTTTATTAATGTGCACTTCGGTTTTTACTAAAAAACCTTTTTCTTCTAGCTCTTTAGAAATTTCTTTTCGAACAACAAAACGATCTTTTCCTTGGTAATGCAAACCGAAAGAGTTTAAAGAAGCATCGTCATTAAAGATATCAATTACTTCTAATTTGTGTTTGTCTCCTAAATTTTTGTCATTTTCATCGTGTGCAGGCGTTACTTTTAAACAACCTGTACCAAATTCAATATCAACGTACTCATCCTCAATTATTGGAATAACACGGTTGCATATAGGCACAATAGCCTTCTTTCCTTTTAAATGTGTAAACCGTTCATCATTTGGGTTGATACAAATTGCAGTATCACCAAAAATTGTTTCTGGCCTTGTTGTTGCAATTGTTAAGGTATCTTTTGACCCTTCAATTTTATATTCTAAATAATATAAATTTCCCTGTCTTTCTTCATGAATTACCTCTTCGTCAGACAATGTAGTTTTTGCCTCAGGGTCCCAATTTACCATTCTATAACCACGATAAATTAGACCTTTGTTATATAAGTCTACAAAAACTTTAATAACCGATTCAGACATTTCTGGATCCATTGTAAAAGCAGTTCTCTCCCAATCACATGAAGCTCCTAACTTCTTTAATTGCTCTAAAATAATTCCTCCGTATTGATCTTTCCAGTCAAATGCATGTTGTAAGAACTCTTCACGTGTTAAATCGCTTTTAGAAATGCCTTGTTCTTTTAACTTAGCAACAACTTTTGCTTCTGTTGCTATAGACGCATGATCTGTTCCTGGAACCCAACAAGCATTTTTACCTAATAAACGTGCACGCCTTATTAATACATCTTGAATCGTATTGTTTAACATATGACCCATGTGTAAAACTCCAGTTACATTTGGAGGTGGAATTACAATTGTATAAGGCTCTCTTTCGTCTGGTGTAGAGTGAAAATAATTGTTTTTCATCCAATAACTATACCATTTGTCTTCTACTTGGCTTGCATCATACTTCGATGGAATTGTCATACTTTGGTCTCCTTTTTATATTTAATAGGCAAAAATACAATTATCTATTATGAAGAGAAAATTAGTAGTTGATTTTTTACTGATAAAAATTTTGTAAATTTGTAGTATGAATAAAGGTTTTTTTTTAGTTTTTGGATTGTTATTTTCACTTGGAATTTCTGCTCAAGAGTTTAAATTTGAAAAAGAAATAATTAATTATGGTAAAATTAAAAAAAATGCAAATGGAGTTCGAACATTTATTTTTACTAATGTTGGTAAACAACCTATTCTTATAAAAAACATACAATCTTCTTGTGGCTGTACAATTCCTGAAACTCCAAAAAAACCAATAATGCCCTTTGAAAAAGGGGAAATTAAAGTATCTTATGATACAAAAAAAACTGGTGGTTTTTCTAAAGTGATTACTATTTTTTCTAATGCTAAAAACCCAAGAAAAAAGTTGAGGATTAAAGGATATGTTACAAAAGGTATTTCTTTAGAAAAAGAAAAAAGTATGCTCTCTGTAAATTAATTATATCTTTTTCTCTAGACGAAACTTAAATTCCATTTTCCTTCCATTTCTATCAATCTGCATTGTTATCTTATTGTTATCCCTTTCTCTAAATTTATACATAATTTGATTTAAGTTAAATTCATGCGCTTTTTTCCCATTAATTTTTAAAATTACATCACCAACTAATAATCCCGCCTTATCTGATGGAGAATTTTTAAGAACCTTATTAATTTTATATGAAGGTTTAAACTTAAAAAAATACCTAGTTATAAAATTTATAGAATTGGCATTATTCTCAATTTCTCTGCCATAAGAATCAGAATAACTCTGAACCACTTTTTCCTTTACCAATTGCTTGCCATTATAAACGATATCTAAACCACTCATGTTGTAGTTAAAACCTTTAGAAAAAGAACCATTTTTCTTAAGAGTAATCTTCTTATTCGGATAATCAACCCATACTTTAAATCTTTTTAAAATATCGCCACCAATACTTCCGTTTCGCTCTTTAAACTTTCTAGCATGATATGTAGAAACAGAATCTAAAAATGAAACAGTAGGTTTTTCTATTATAAATTTGCCTAATTTTAATTTTGGTATCCTACTTCGTTTTCCATAAATTAAACCGCTTAAACCTTCTCCTAAAATATCATCAAAATAAATTTTAGGCGTTTTAATTTCTTCTTTATAATTTTCAAATAGCCATACCGCATCACTACCACCGGTATCAACTAATAGTTTTACATCTAATAATTCATTACCAATAGTATCTAATTGTACTTTTGTATTTATGTAAGGTTTTCTTCTGTAAAATTGTATGGGAAACACTTCGCAGTTTCTACATTTTTTATATTGAAACATTGTAGGGTTGTAAAAATCTATTTTTTTAGATTTATAATTAATTTTAATAATTAAATCTTTTAATAAATTAAAACCAATTATACCGTGAATGGTAATACCCATTTTACTAGAAAGATTAAAAAAGTCATTTAAAATCACATAAATACCTTGATTTTCACTGCTAATATTTTGAATTTTAAACCTGTTTCCCAAAGATAATAAGGCATCTACTGGATCTCCTGATCCAAGACCTTGAAGTTGAACCTTTTTAACATTTTTAAGTCCTAAACTATCGTTTTGAGAGAGGTTAAATAGAATTGTTTTATTTACACCTGTATCTAAAATAAAAGAAAGCTTTTTTCCATTTACCTCGACAGGAATTACGATAATATTATTAATTAATTTAAATTTTATTCGCTCTTTTACTTTTGTTGAATTTAAAAAACGAAAACTGGTTTGACAATTGGCTTCAGAAATAAAGAGAAAACTTGTAAAAAATAAAATAGAATATAATCTTTTCAAGGGTAATTAAGTTTAACAAAATAAATATACAACTTATCATGTATCATTTTGTTTTTATTTAGTTAATTTTAACCTTTAAGGAGTTCTTAAAGAACCTAAAAATCTATAACAAAAAGTAAAAAATATTTTGCAAATTTGCAGTACAAATTTTAAAACTAAAACGAATGCCTTCTATATCAAAAAAAGGACATGCAATGCCAGAATCTCCAATTAGGAAATTAGTTCCTTATTCTGAAAAAGCATACAAACAAGGAAAAACTGTTTTTCATTTAAATATTGGTCAACCAGATATTAAAACACCTGAAGTTGCATTAGAAGCAATAAAATCTAATAATTTAAATGTTATTGCCTATTCAAGGTCTGAGGGCTCTGAAGAATATAGAAGTAAAATTTCAACCTATTACAGCAAACATAATATTCATGTAAAACATGATGACATTATTGTAACAACCGGTGGTTCTGAAGCGCTTCTTTTTGCTTTTGGAAGTATCATGGATATTGATGATGAAGTAATTATACCAGAACCTTTTTATGCAAATTACAATGGTTTTTCTACATCTTCTGGTGTAAATATAGTTCCTGTTATTTCTAAAATTGAAGATAATTTCTCTTTACCTCCCATCGAAGAATTTGAAAAATTAATTACCTCAAAAACCAAAGCAATATTAATTTGTAACCCAGGCAACCCAACTGGATATTTATACAGTAAAGAAGAAATTAAAAAACTAGCAACAATTGTTAAGAAACACGATTTATTTTTAATTGCTGATGAAGTATACAGAGAGTTTGCATATGATGGAATTGAACATTACTCAATTTTACAAGAAGAAGATATAAATGAGAATACAATTATAATAGATTCAGTTTCTAAGAGATATAGTATGTGTGGAGCTAGAATAGGTTGTCTAGTTTCTAGGAATAAAGAAGTTATAAAAACAGCTTTAAAATTTGCACAAGCCAGATTAAGCCCGCCTACATTAGCACAGATTGCGGCAGAAGCCGCTTTAGACACACCACAAAGTTATTTTGAAGAAGTAACCGAAGAATATGTAAAAAGAAGAAATATTTTAGTTGAGGGTTTGCAAAAAATAGAAGGTGTTAAAGTTGCAAAACCAAAAGGTGCTTTTTACTGTATTGTTGAATTGCCAGTTAAAAATTCTGACCATTTTGCCCAATGGCTTTTAGAATCTTTTGATGTAAATAAAGAAACTATTATGGTAGCTCCTGCTGCAGGCTTTTACTCAACTCCTGGAGTAGGTTTAAATCAAATTAGAATTGCTTATGTATTAAATGAAGAGAGCCTATTAAAGTCTATTCATATTTTAAAAGAAGCCTTAAAAGTATATAAAGATTAATTGAATATTCAAGAAAACATATCGCTAAAAGAATACAATACGTTTGGTATTTCTGTTCAGGCGAAACGCTTTATTTCTGTAACTTCTGTATATGAATTACAACAACTTTTAAAAATAGAAAAAAACATATTTTTACTTTCTGGAGGAAGCAATATGTTGCTTACAAAAGATATAGAAAAACTTGTTGTCCATATTGATATTAAAGGAATTTCTGTAGATAGTGAAAACCATAATGATATCTATTTGACTGTTAATGCTGGCGAAAATTGGCACAAATTTGTTTTGTGGTGTGTGTCTAATAATTATGGCGGAATTGAAAATTTATCTCTAATCCCTGGAAGTGTTGGTACATGTCCAATACAAAATATTGGTGCATACGGTGTAGAAGTTAAAGACACCATTACAAAAGTTGAAGCTGTTGAAATTAAAACAGGAAAATTAGTTTCATTTTCTTTAGAAGAATGCCAATTTGGATACAGAAACTCCATTTTTAAAAACGAAGTAAAAGGCAAATATGTGTTGACCTCTATAGGTTTTAAACTCACAAAAAAGGAACATAACCTAAATACTTCTTACGGAGCTATTGAAACCGAATTAGCTTCAAAAAAAGTCATTAAACCGTCTTTAAAAGATGTTTCTGAAGCTGTAATTGCAATTCGTCAGTCTAAATTACCAGATCCTAAAAAAATTGGAAATAGTGGTAGTTTCTTTAAAAATCCTGTTATTTCTAAAACCCATTTTGAAAAGATTCAAAAGGAATTTCCAAAGGTTCCTTGTTACCATATTTCTGATCAAGAAATAAAAGTTCCTGCTGGTTGGTTAATTGAACAAATTGGATTGAAAGGCAAGCGTTTTGGTAATTATGGTGTACATGAAAAGCAAGCACTGGTTCTCGTTAATTATGGGAATGCTTCTGGTGAAGAAATTTATCAACTAGCAAAGAAGATACAAAGAGAAGTTCAAACAACATTTAACATTTCTTTGGAAATTGAGGTAAATATTATTCTTTAAAAATCTTATTTAAAAACACTAGGCCAGCCTACTTTTCAATAGACATCTACCTTCCAATACACAGTCAATTTTTTTCTTTTTTCAGAATTTCTATATGCCGTTTTAAACGTTGAATATCTAATCCCAATGTGCCGTTATACACCCCTCTAATTCTTCCTTTCTTATCGACTAAAACAAAATTTTCTGTATGAATAAATGCACTCTTATCATTTGTATTCTTAAAGTCTTTATCAGCAAAATAAGAGGTTCTTGCAATATTGTAAATCTCATCTCTATCTCCTGTTACTAAATGCCATTTCCTATCAATTGCTTTCTTTTCTATTGCGTATTCTTTTATTTTTTGAACCGTATCTTCCCAGGGCATTACAGAATGTGAAAGCAATAAAATATCATCATCATTTTTATAACTTTCTTGAATAGCAGCCATATTTTTAGCTAAAATAGGACAAATACTTGGACATGTTGTAAAGAAAAAATCTGCAACATAAATCTTTCCTTCAAAATCTTTATTCCGAATTAATTTTCTGTTTTGATTTGTAAATTGAAACGAAGCGATGGTATGAATTTTATTATACTTTTCATCACTTTTTGAAATCCATTCTGGCGTAAATTCTGCTGAATTATAAAAGGGAAGTACCTGTGTTTTGTCTACTGAAAGTCTTTTATTACAGGAAACACATAGAATAGATACCAGGAGTAGTTGTCTTATATTCATTTTACTAATACTGTTTAATTATGAGGTACACTTACACATTTTTTTAAACCGATTAAACCATGCCTTTCATTTTTTACGGTGTAAAAATTGGCTCTAATTTCACCTTTTGAATTCCACATTTTTTGAGACCCTGCCTCTTTTCCTTCGATGAAATTAAAATGTTTTGCTAAAACTCCGTTTGCAAACCAATCTTTTATACTTCCATTGTACGCTCCTTTATTATTAAAATGATATTCAAACTTTTTTATTTTGTTTTGATACCAGCCAAAATGAATTCCAGACTTAAGACCGTTTGTATAAAAACGTTCAAAGCTTTTTTGATTGTTTGGATAAAAACCAAGATACTTCCCTTCTCTTTTTCCTTGATAATATTCTGACTCCGATTTTAAATTACCCGCAGAATAATATTCATTTACAACTCCAGAATAAGCTTGATTAGCAAAAAATAGAATGCCATTCTCTAATTTAAAATTGATGTCATTTTTATTCTTCACAGTGGATGGAATTACAATTTCTTCCAAAGAAAAAAGAATGCTCTTTTCTTTATTTTGCTGTTTGCAAAAAGTGAATATCAATAAAAATAATATTAAATATTTAATAGAGTTCAATATACTATCTTGTTATAGTTCCTGCAGTTCCAAAGAAACCATTACCATTTAAATATGGATCTTCATTTGTAATGTGATAATGATAAATCCCATTAGGAAAGTCTGATGTAGCGTGAGTATGACCATGATAATCATCTAAATCTACATTGGTTACTGTTTCTCCATTTTCCGTTGATCCATAGACGGGGAAACCGTCGGACAAAAGGCCTAAAAAAGAATCTTCTCCAAAAGTATCTGTTAAATATTTTGGTCTAATATGGTAATGATATGTTGTCATAGCTGGATGACCTAAATATTGATCAAAAGAATCTATTTCTCCTGACAATGAGGCTCCTCCAGCAGCATATTGATTAAAAAATACAACTCCATTTCTTGAAATACCAATGGGTCCCATAGGAGTTGCTGATTTATTTTGAGCCTCTGCGGGATTTATAGGAATTGTAAACGTTATATTTTGAGCCTCTATTGAACCTGGATTTTGATTCCATGCAGAATTTGTACCATTGTATGCTTCATAATTTACGTGTCCTATACCCCAATACGGACTTTTATGATTTGGTAAATTTGTAGTGGTAAATGTTACAGTATTTCCACTTACGGAATAAGAAACAACTCCCGGGTTATCAAATTTTATCAAAATCGCTGAAATATCATAGTTCGTAGATATTGGAGTTGGGTCTTCTTCATCCGAAGAACTACAAGAAATGAGTATAAAAGCAATAAAAGTTAGCATAATAAATACTTTGATTTTTGAATTTTTTTTCATGATTATAGTTCGTTTATTTGTTTGCCTACTAATTTAAAAAACTACTTGTATAACATCTTCTTTGTATAGGACAAATTAGAGTTGGATAGAACAAAAGTTGTGTCTAAATTTTTATTGCTAGACTCAAACAATGATAGAAGGTTTAAACAAAATTCAAAAAAAAAACCAGATTTATATTTTGTAAATCTGGTTTTTTCTTTGAATAATAAATATTTATTCTTTATCAAACAATACTTTGTGTACCAGACCTGCTACAATTGCTCCTGCAATTGGTGCAACCCAAAACAACCAAGATTGTGTTAAGTATTCTCCTCCCGCAAAAATTGCTTGACTCATTGAACGAGCTGGGTTTACTGAAGTGTTGGTAATAGGAATACTAATTAAATGAATTAATGTTAACCCTAAACCAATTGCAATTGGTGCAAAACCTTTTGGCGCTCTTTCATTAGTACTTCCTAAAATAATTAATAAAAAGAATCCCGTTAATAAGAATTCTGCTACAAATGCAGAGGTCATATTATATCCGTCAGGTGATAATTCTGCATACCCATTTGCAGCAAAACCGCCAATAGATTCAAAATCAGATTTACCAGAAACAATAAAATACAAAGCACTAGCGGCTAAGATTGCTCCAATTAATTGAGATGCGATGTAAGGCAATAATTCTTTTGCAGAAAACTTACCTCCTGCCCAAAGACCAAAGGAAACTGCGGGATTAAAATGCCCGCCAGATATATGTCCAACAGCATACGCCATGGTTAATACGGTTAAACCAAACGCAAGAGAAACTCCTACGAAACCGATTCCTAATTCGGGATATCCAGCAGCAAAAATTGCGCTACCACACCCTCCAAACACTAACCAAAAGGTTCCAAATAATTCAGCAAAATATTTTTTCATAATGTAAAAGGTTAATTAATATTTATTATTTCAATAAATATACAAAAAGTTACTTTAATCATAAATTGACCTATATTTCTTCTCTAAAAACAGAGAAACATGTATCTTTGTAATCTAAATATTTCAAATGAAATTAGCTTTAATTACAATCGGATTATTGGCCATTGGTTTTGCTGGAATTGCTATAAAAATTTGGGCAAAAAAAAATGGGGAATTTGCAGGAACTTGCGCTAGCCAAAATCCAATGTTAAATACAACTGGTGAATCTTGTGGGTTTTGCGGAAAAACTCCAGATCAGTTTGATAATTGTGCAGAACCTCAACATGAATAAAATTTTATTGCATAAATGATAATTACTGTACTTTTCTACATTTTCGTAGTCGCTACAGCCATACAAATTATCTATTACCTGTTCTACTCTACTTTTATTTTCCATTCTGATAATAAAGAAAACAAGTCTTTATCAATCCCTATTTCTGTTATTATTTGTGCAAAAAATGAAGCTGAAAATTTACATAAATTTTTACCTTCAGTAATTAATCAAAAATATACGAACTTTGAAATCATTCTGATTAATGACGCTTCTAGTGATAATACACTTGATGTTATGAAGCATTTTAAACAAGAAAACAATATTATAAAAATTGTTGACGTAAAAAATATTGAAGCTTTTTGGGGAAACAAAAAATACGCCCTTACATTAGGAATAAAAGCTGCAAATAATGAACATTTACTTTTTATTGATGCAGATTGCAAACCTATTTCAGATTATTGGATTCAAAAAATGAGCAATCAATTTTCAAAACAAAGAAGTATTATTTTAGGCTATGGAAAATATCAGTCAAAAAAACACTCTTTGGTAAACGTATTAGTTCGATTTGAAACATTACTTACTGCAATTCAATATTTTAGTTATGCAAAACTTAATTCTCCTTACATGGGAGTTGGCAGGAATCTAGCTTATAAAAAATCTGAGTTCTTCAATGTAAAAGGGTTTATAAATCATATAAATATACGTTCGGGTGACGATGATTTATTTATACAAGATGCTGCAAACAACTCGAACACAACTATTTGTACATCTTTAGAAAGCTTTACAATTTCTCAAGCTCCAAAAACTTTAAATGAGTGGTTTCGCCAAAAAAGAAGACATGTTTCAACAGCGAATTATTACAAAAAAAAACATCAATTTTTTCTAGGATTGTTTTACATATCTAAAGTTGTATTTTATATAACTGCAATTACTTTATTTTTCTTCTACCCTTGGAGGATTATGGTACCAATTGTCCTTTTATACTTTGCAATTCAATATCTAATTATTGGTATATCTGCAAAGAAATTAAAAGAAAAGCAATTAATTTATTTTTTGCCTTTTCTTGAAATACTTTTAATGTTGTTTCAATTTGCTATATTTATCGCTAACTCGGTTTCAAAACCTACGCATTGGAAATAAAAGAAAAACAACTTTATAATTACATTCAAAGAGCTAAAAATGGCAGTCAGTCTGCTTTTAATTTTTTACTAGATAACTACTGGGGAGAAGTCTATAATTATCAATTAAAGAGGACAAAAAATGACAATGATGCTGAAGATATTACCATACAAACTTTCTCAAAAGCATTTGATAAAATTGATTCTTTTAATACTAAATACAAATTTAAAACATGGTTAATTACCATTTCTAAAAATGTTCATATAGATTCATTACGAAAGAAAAATGCTTCTATTTTTATTGAAACTACTAAAGAACAA
>Ga0209092_10004385_pt1 | contig 11815 bp, 3 predicted proteins | sample FraStrMetagenome_FD_187446 | JGI IMG/M metagenome (GOLD analysis project Ga0209092, IMG submission 187446) | Marine eukaryotic phytoplankton communities from Arctic Ocean - Fram Strait ARC3M Metagenome (SPAdes) (version 2) | ecosystem: Environmental > Aquatic > Marine > Oceanic | place: Fram... | reverse complement strand
GTGAATCTAGTCTTGATGATGTGTATAAGCTTATACATCTGCTGGTCAAGGACTGAAAAGATTTCGTAGCTACGACACGGTCTGATGTTTCTAACACGTCCTGACTAAATATGTGTCGTAGGTACGCGTCATTAGCTTCAACTTCGATAGGCTTTTCTGCCCTTGCAAGTAAATGCCCGCAAAGAAAGCAGATCAAGTTGAGAAGTATCATAGGAACGACGACATAGACGACGAGGTTGTGTGTGCGAGGATATTTTGATTCTTTCTTCAGACTCTCTTGCCCCTGAGGATCTTCTTGTTTTTCTTCATCTTTCTGCAAAGCATGATCCACGTCTATGTGATTTGCTTCTTGCATGTCGTCATCCACTTGAGTGTCTACTGTCATCTCGGTCACCACACTAGATCTTGAGATTGTTTTTTCTTTCATCATATGCTGTAACTCACTACGAAGTACAGTACGGAGATCTTCGATTCAATCAAGCTCCCCCAACCTAATGATGTTTTTTGTGTTCAAGCAAATGTAGGAATAAAGGTCTTCGTAGCAGATTTACTAATCATTGGTAGAAAGTGTATGACAATTTATGTAAAATATAATAGAAATATGAATGAAAGTTGCATGTTCTCTTAGCTAAATTAAATAAGAACTTCTTATTTTATTTAGATTTGAAATAAAGAAAGTTTTAATAATTACAGATAAATAGTTCTTAATGCAATTTTTTTAAGCAACATTCGCGTATTTATAGCGGGATCTAAATGATTATATATAAATAATATAATGCCTAATAAGAAGAATCTCGTAATTGAAATTTAACTTAGTTTGCAGATCGCGTTTCAAGAACACCATATTTCTCAGTTTTACTCTCAGAAGCTCTTGAGAGATATATGGTTTCTTCAAACGTTAACCGTTACGTTTTATTTCAAAGAAATCAGAACAGATCATAATACAAACCGTAGCTTGATGTCACGCATCGAAATAAATTTCTTAAATGTAATTTAGCTAAATTGCATTTTCATTCAACAATGATTAGTAGAGTTAGCTGGAGTGCAGCTTTGCAGCTCTATATAGGCGTAGGACTTAACCCCATTTCGAAATATCTAAGTAACAAGCAAACAACAAACAAAGAAAAACAAACCTACCGCAGATAGCTAACTATTTAGTTTGTTATCACCTCTAATTAAAGCTGGAGGGCTTCCGATTACTTAAGAGAACCCCTTTTCCGCATCGGAATTTTTATTATTGATTTCCTAATTTTCCTCTGCTGTGAGTTTGTTGAAGACCCCCCTTTTCGCACTGAGTTTGTTCCTGCAATTAGTTTGCTATCTACGGTAATTAAAATCGAGAATGGTATTCTTTATTATTTGAAAAAAAAGAAAAAAAAGGTGTATGTACATATATGATAAACTTAATCATGCTTAATACATTTGCTTGTTCGTTATTAATTTAGGATTGATCTGAACAACAAGAAGCAAAATATCCAGTAAAATGCATCGTACGCCTGCCCAAATATTTAAACATCATCTTTGAGGATTTTTTATGAACTCTATCTCTTTCATGTAAATTTGATGGGATGAATTTACCATATATATACGATAACCCGCATTTTCACTTTTCTTTGACAATTACTGTATACGAATATTCATGTCAACTAGACATACTTTCTTTTACTTGAAGAGCCTTATGCTTACAATCTATAAACACACTATTTATTGACACATATATACATTGATTCGATACAGTTTCACAATTTATAATTTACAACCCATTAGGTAATCTAATTTGTAACGTTTTTGGGTTGATGTCAAGACTGATCACTATGTATAGGCCAAAGATTTGTGACCGAGGCAGTGAGAGAAATTAAAGGTTCCCGATAGTCATATTCATGGTAGAAATTTTCGTAGGAGTGCGACCAACATGCGATTTTTGAAGAGCATAAAATGTCTTGTCCACTTTTTTCAGAAAGTCGACAAAAATTAAGCTAAAAAATTATTAGATTACCAAGTCTACGCTAATCTACGACAATTCAAAAATTCCACCTAAATGGCCAAAGTGACCTCATCCTGACCGTCAGACTGATCCTCCAACTCAATTAAACTTTGCTCACAATATACTAAACTTAACCAACCAACAAATTCAACATTCACCATAATGGATACTTCAGACAAGAGTCCACGTGGTAAAACAAGAAAACCCAAATTGACACCTATGACACCTAAAGTGTCAAACAATCAAACCCGACACAATAAACCAGATCCGAAACGATATGCTAAGGTAGTCACCCTTATGAAAGCAGCACCTACTGGAAAAGTAAATGTGAATATTATGCCTCAAAAAAGGCAATCCACGATCCTTCTTCAACAGAAAAAGCAAGATCCAACCATAACTCGTGTAGAACGCCTCACTAGGAAGCTAGAAACCCTGATAGCCGAAAACGCAACTCCGGAGTTGCTCAAGAAAATTCGAAACGACATCCAATCTGCTCAAGCCGAGCATGATGAATCCAATCGAAAAGCAAGGCAAGCCTCGACCGAAAATGACTCTCCACGCTCTCGGTCCCCTACTCCACCGCGATCAAATGTCCAAGAACATAAGCATTCTGCTCAATTCAAAGTTAATGATCAAATTACTTCGAACCAAAATCCACAATCAAAAATGGAACAGATGCGTCAACGTGCAAAAGAGAAAGAAGAAGCCAGAAAGCGCAAAGTGGCAACAGCAAAAAAGACTCAAGCAACCCTACAAAGAGTACCAATGCCTAACAAGAATAACCGTATGTCCAAAGGAGATCAAGCTCCCCAAACACATACGGTTTCCGAGTCAGAATGGAAACTAGTGAAGAACCACAGTAAGGATAGTGCCAATTCAACCAGCACACGTGCTGAATTGAAAGAAGAACTCTCCTCCGACTCCACATCCGAAAGCGACGATGAATCTTCGGTGCAATCATCTCATTCAACCTCGAAGGAGAAAACAAGCCACAGCAAGACCAAGTCCAAGAAGGATGCCTCTCCTAAGAAACCAGTGAAGAAACTTGCTACACTCTCTCATGAGCACATCAAGCGCCCTCACAACACGTATCTCTCCGTCAAACTGTTCGTTCCAGCATCCAATAAACCAGTACAGGCACTCATTCAGAAAGCAACAGAATGGTACAAGCAAATGAAGCAAGTCGATGAGTCAATTGTGATTTATGATTACCGTGACAACTCTCCCACTAAGTGCATTCATAAACATAAGCAAGTTCCCAGCAACATTTCCATCTTCAAACATTATTTTGCCAACTCCAACCCTGTACCAAAAGGTGGTCCCGTTTGGCTCAATGCTTGGATTGGACATCAAGACACGGCAGATAATATAAAAGCCAACATGTCTGAATGGGATAGCATGAATGAGAGCGCAACCTATATCAAACAACTCCAACGGAAACATACAGTGAAAGAATACTGGTTAATGTGGTCCACCATTAACACGGATGCACAAACTCTCAAAGACAACACTCTCAACATTCTCAAAAAGCTCCATCCTACCAAAACGTATGACTTTTCATTCGTATGGAATGTTGTACGCTCTGGTGAATATTCTACTGCGGAGAAACGGTCTCTAAAAGGCAACCAATACATTCGAGCACTACATGTAGAGGTCCCACTTGAACAAAAACAGCAAATATATAGCATCCTGCTCAAGCTTTTCTCAGCATCTTCATCCATCAAAGTACATGGAATGAAACTTCGCATGGTACCTACATGGAAAAAGGAATACACGTCACATCGCAAGAAAAAAATTCAACACCTTATCAACAAACACAAACACTACTTATCCACAACAAGTCATGTCACAACAACTGATTTTAGTGACATTGATTATCATAACAAACATTTGAACACCAATATGAGACAAATCATCATGAATCTCGAAACTCTCACTCCCATTGATGGAAAAAATAAATGCCCAAAAATCTTTCAATCGATTGATTATAGCTCATATTACTCAGGATATGTTTTAACATTTCCGAAGTATCTCACCCAACAAGCAACCGACATAGCCCCACAGTTGCCCTCATTCCTATACTGGCTCTATGGACAAGAAATTCTCCCCATGCTAACTCCTGAGGCTGCCACCATGGCTATTGAAGAACCATGGGACCCAGAAGAAATGCGCACGATCTCCAAAATCGACACTGCATTGGATGCTCTAGCAGGCGAAATTGATCATGACTTTGAATGGCTCAGTGGATCCGAAGAAGATACAGAAACTGACCTTAACGAAGATAAAGCAAAGGCGATCGATATGTCCAATCTCAAGACAGGAGAATTTCTCTTCAATAAAGTCACTGACACAGACTCTGTATCAACATTCGCGACGAAGCGAGATCCTGCTCAGAGAAATTTAGACCATCTAATCAAACAAAATCCTGCGAAACGCTCCAAAGTCACTGATGTATCAACCACTGCCACCGATGAAATGGAAGCCATGCAAGTAGACGATGAGGAAGATGCTAGTGATGATGATGCCTCAAGTGCCTCTGCTGACTCAGACACACACCAAAGCCATGATTCTGCATCGTCGACCTCTCATGAGTCTATGGACGAGAGCTCATCCACCCCTGCATCCTCTAACACCTCATCATCATCCGGTTCGTCACAACCCAGTTCAGGAGTAGCAAGCGAAACTTCTCCAGAACAATGGAAAGTGGATTTCCAACCAGAGGAAATAGGTGAATTTTTAACCCAATCAAAAGATAACTCTGATGAAGATACCAATCACAACACTTCATCCCCTATGCAAGTTGACCAAAAGCCAACTGCAGGCCAGAAAGTAGCGGCTGGATACCCAATTTCTGACCAAGGAGTCCCCTCCGAGCATGAAAGTGACTCGGGGGCGATTCTGTAGGTCCCCAAGGAAACGTGGGTGTTGAACAAGGGAAGAACTGTGACAACACACCACCAGGGGCCGATACATGTCAGTTCAATTATATAAATGTGCCAACATCACAGACACGATCACAAAGAGAAGAAATATCCAGTGACCAGGCACAAACCAAATTCATATCAAAAACACATCGAAGCACCACCACCAAAACCTTTGGAAATTCCATGCAAGATAAAAAAGAAGGTATAATCCGCATAGTCAGCCAAAACGTAGGATGTCTTGGGATATCAGCGAAGGCAAATCCCAAACAAGATAATGCCATTGAATGGATCAACAAGCACCAGGTTGACATTGTGGGATGGCAAGAAGTAGGAATAGCATTTCACATGCTCAAAGGTCACGAAAGCTTTCATGAAAGAATCCGTGACGTTAGGTGGAGTAAAAGTAGGAAAGTACAGGCAAACAACATAAATGATATCCATGAACCGTTTCAATGGGGAGGTACATCCATCATATCAGTAAATGAAGCAGCATCGCGTGTAACAGAAACCACCAAAGATGACACAGGCCTTGGTAGATGGTCGGCAATGTTATTTGAAGGGAAAAATGACCATAAAGTCCGGGTGATATCAGCTTACAACCCATGTAAGACCAGTGATCCGAAGAAAATGCATACCGTGTATAACCAACATCGCAGACACCTCTTAGCACAAGGAAACAACAACTGTCCCCGTCTTCAATTTAGATTAGACCTCATTCAACGCATTCAATCATGGAGGAAAGATGGAGAATTAATAATAATTCTCATGGATTTCAATGAAGACCTTGCTAGGGATGGTCCTCTACAACAAGCACTCAAAGAATGTGACATGGTGGATCCAATTCGACTCATGCATGCAAATCCCGACTACGTTCCACCACCAACATCCAAAACAGGAAGCACACCCATTGACAGCATATTCGTATCCCGTCCCCTCCAACATATTCACAAAGGTGGCTGGCTTCAAATAGGGCATGGCATTGGAGACCATCGTACTCTGTATATTGACATATCAACCCGTCTTCTATTTGGAGAAAACAAATTCAAAATCCATCGCCATTCGATGCGAAGACTCAAGTGTGACAATCCCAATATTGTCAAAAAATTCAATGAATTATTTCTCCAACAACTCGTCCGAGAAAAAACTCACGTCAAATTGGCAGTACTCCGGTGGCAATTGCAAGAAGGACGTTTCACTAAAAAGGAGTGTGCAATAGCCCTACAAAAAATAGATAATTCCGTGCAACACTCGGTCCTCTACGCAGAAAAGAAATGTCGAAAACTCAACACTGGTGCGGTCCCATTTTCTATAGAAGCAAAAGAAGCAGCTCAATTAATAGAACTTTGGAACAACGTGATTCGAAAAAAACGAGGATGGAACATATCGTCTAAATACATCCGGCGCCTTGCAAAGAGATGCAAAATCAAAATTAATGTGATGCAGTTGACAGTAGAAGATTGCGAAAATGAAAGGAAACTTGCAAGAAAAGGTTACTCCAATGTGAAAAAGGAAGCAGATTTGAAGCGTGACCAATACATAGATGGTTTAGCTGCACTGCATGCGTCCAAAGGAAATACGTCCAAATCGAATATACTCAAAAGAATGAAACGCAATGAAGCCCTGCGAGCATCGTTCAAGCGAATCAAATCGGCGACCAAACAGTTTCATGGAGCCACGGAGAGAGTCCAGATCAAAGAAAAATCGAGTGAAGGAGCAGAAAGAATGAAAATAACCACAGATAAACTTGAAATTGAAGAAGCGATCCGTGATGAAAATATCAAAAAATTCAGTTTAGCGTATCGTGAATGTCCATTTTTGAACGAACCACTAATCACAATGTTAGGTCAATCCGCGTCAAATTATCATGCAGACCAAATTCTACGTGGCACTTTTCAACCTCCCAACCAATTAAATAAATACACGCGAAGATTCATAAGATTGCTCAAAATGCCAAACAACATACGAGAAACCTCACCTATAGATGACGTCATAACTCCACAACAATCCAAATCATACTGGAATAAGAAAAATGAAAAAACCACAAGCTCGTACTCCGGTAAACACATAGGTACGTACAGAGCAGCAGTACATGACGCAAATCTTCTCAACATTCAAACATCAATTGTCGATCTAGTGTTCCGTTTGGGCCTCACGCTAAAACGATGGATGAGTGATCTAGATGTGACACTCCTCAAAAAACCCGACCGAATTCGCCCACAAGACATGCGAACCATTGGTCAGCTTGAAGCTGACTTTAATCAAGGTGCAAGCATACATTTCGGAACCAGGATGATGAATAACGCTATGACTCACAAAGCAATACCAGAATCGCTTGTGAAATACGTACACTTGTGTACACTTTCGTACTCTGAATTATGTACACTCGCGTACACTTTCAATTATAGTTCCTCGTGGAACGCAATCATTGTTTGTTTGTATTATGTAGACTTTGTACTACGTGTATACGTACATATAAGTCTACACAATACCATTTGTTTAGCTTTAATAATTGTAGAGTGAATCTCAATTCACTTTTTTCTAAAACTAAACCTTTTTTACGTTTTATCTTAGTTTGATTACAATAGCATCAAACTCCAGAAACAGTACCCCTAACCCTGTCGCGCAAGACAGTAACGCGGTGAAAGGACTACAGTTTTACTATTAACAAGTTATTAATCGCAATACTCCAAGAAAGGATCCAGGGCCGTTGAAGCAGTATTAGTAAAGGTGCTATTCTTCGATTACCTTCGCCTCAATAAACTCAACGGTGCATTCGCTGCGATGGATTTGATGCAGTGTTTCGACAGGATGGCTCACCCAGTCACATCCTTGTGTTCGCAGAGGCTAGGGGTTTCTAAAAATGTAACCAACACCATGATCTCCACCATCTCCAATATGCGTCACTATATACGAACGGCGTATGGAGATTCCGATTTTTCGTATGGAAGTGATGGCAAGATCTTACAAGGCAGCATACAAGGGAATGCCGCTGCATCTCCCATGTTTGTTGCGATTAGTTGTGTTCTTCTCAATTTTCTTGAATCATTTGTCCAAGGATTTCACATTCAGACTGCTATAACCTTAACGATATTAACAATTGCAGCCATCATGTATGTTGACGATACAGATTTGCTGGTTTCATCAAAATCATATTCAGAATCGTTGTTTTTTTTAATTTCTAGACTTCAAAAATCAGTGAAAATTTGGCGAAAAGGTGTAATTCAAACGGGAGGTGCTCTCCGCCCCGAGAAATGTAAATGGTTTTTAGTATCATTCAAGTGGTCACAGGGCAAATGGAAATATGGCTCCATCGCCGATGATCTGGCCCGATTATATCTTCGAAACTCAAATGGAGTGAAAATAGAAATCGAAAGATTAGAAGTACATCACGGCCTAACTGGACTAGGTGTATGTATAGCCCCCGACGGAAATCAAATGGATCAAGTAAATACCTTCATGAACACTAAACCTGGGCAAGAAGGAAAAATTATACAATGGATAAACAACATCAGATCAAAGTACCTTCGTCCTCATGATGTTTACCTGTCCGCTTTCCGGTCAATCTTCAAATCCATCGAATATGTCCTACCTGCTACATCCATGTCGGAATCTGAAACCAAGCTCATCGAAACCAAATTGTATAAAGTGATGCTTCCAAAGATGGGCGTGGCGCGTAATATATCTCTCCCTTACAGATACTCCCCAAAACGATACCAAGGCCTAGGATGTCTAGAAATACGAATCCAACAATATTGTGAAAAGGTGCAAATATTTCTATATCATGCGAATACAAACACACAACTTGGCCTGAGCATCAAAGCAAACTTGGAGAGTCTTCATCTACTGATAGGCGTCAACACACCAATATTTCAATTACCTTTTCAGCACTATGGTTTCCTCGGCGAAAAAACTTGGATAACGCATCTGTGGGAAATGAATGATAAATTAGGTTTCACATTACAAGGACTCTACTCTCGGCCGCACATCACCCGTGCCAACGATTTCTCTTTAATGGAAAAACTAGTTTCAAGCAACATCATGACGGCCAAAGAGATACAGTCAGTTAATAGGTGTAGGGTTTTTTTAAAAGTATTAAATTTATCGGACATAACCAATGGCAAAGGAACAGCCTTTACCCGACAATTTTTCGAACCTCCATACACGCCAACCAATAGCAAATACAGATGGCCCAACCAACCTAAGCCAACCCCAACCGACTGGAAAGAATGGAAAAGGGCGCTTTTGGAAATTTGGAACACTAATGAACAAGGCATACTACAACACAACCTTGGCCAGATAATATGTGAAACACATGTCCAATCTAATTGGTCATTTAGCCACTCCATGCGTAAACTATATCGCAATTTTGCTGCAAATAGCAATATAGCATATACCTCTGAGCAACATATCAGCCGTCGCGATCCCACATATACTCCAGATCATCATTGCAATGCCCTACCAGACGACTGTGTGTCCGTGCTTGTCAACAACTCCAACCCTCATAAAGTCACCATTGAATCTACCCTTCCTCACAATCAAATCAACTTTCGAGAGGATTCACATGGAAATAATGAATTTTATAGATATGTCAAACATGATGGCAACTTGCATCAAATAGTGCAGGACATTCGTCATGGCATTGCAATCGCTGCGAGTGATGGTTCTGTAAAAAATGATATTGGATCGGCTAGTTGGATCATAACTGGAGATGCAGGTTCCATTTCTACCTACCAAGGATCACATGGAGTTCCTCCTACAATCGCTCCAATGACTTCACATAGGGCTGAACTCTACGGCATATATGCAATACTCCAGTCACTTCTTCATTTAGAACAACAACATGATATACGCAATGGAAAGATTAAAATCGTTTGCAACAACCGAGCGGCTTTGCACTGTTCCTTCAATTTCAATCACCGAGCACCAGTGTCCTGCAGAAACTTTGATATAATATGGGGAATACAACGAATACGTGAACAGCTGCACACCACCATTTTCTTCAAACATGTTTATGGTCACACAGATAAGCTGAAACGACCCTTAACTTGGCCAGAACAACTAAATTGTAAAATGGACAAACATGCAAAACGCTTTCGTCTACACATCAAATCATCCCCGCATTATGAATATTCGACACTTCATCTACAACACGACTGGACCCTCTTGTTAAATGGTATCATAGTGGGACAAGACATATCCACCACTGTGAAAAATCACCACTATTTCCACAGAATGTCTACGCACCTGATTGAGAACAAAGGCTGTGATATAAATGCTCCTAAACTGATCAATTGGACTGCGATAGAGAAGGCAACAAATGCGTTACCATTGAGTAGACAAATTTGGGCAACCAAATTTGTCAGCGGATTTTGCGGAGTCGCCGAAAAAATGCAGGAGCGTGGCCAATGGGAATCCAACATGTGTCCGCTGTGCCACATGACGAGCGAAAATGCTATGCATGTTGTTACATGCACGGATTGCCGTGCTCTGACTGCCTATCATCAATTAACTTTGCGCCTCCAATCTTGGTTGGACAGTACTCTTACTCATCCAGAAATAGTCATCTCCATACTCTCAACCCTAGCGCCATCAAATCACAAATCCTTCTTCTATAATTTGCCTCCACAATCAAGCACTTTATGCGTTCAAGCGGCAAAGCAGCAGGATTTAATAGGTCGCGATAACTTCTTCAAAGGACACATCTCTCAAATGTGGATGCATGCACAAAAGTCACATCTTCGATCCATTGGTGATCCCCACCCAACCTCGAATTCCGCATCGTGGGCGACGAACTTGGTCACACAAATGTACCAGTTTTCATATGGCATGTGGGAAAATCGTAATGAGATAGTCCATACCAAAGTAGAAGAAAGACTCAATCAAATAGAATCTGAAGCATTAACAAAACAAATAGAAAAGGCATATATGATAAATTTGGAGTCCATGATACGATTTTGTGATAGAACATTCTTCCAAGAAGGCATTCAGCACACGCTCCAAAGGAGCGTACGGGACAAGAAGGCATGGCTAGCGACAATAAAGGCGAGCCAATCATATGTGGAAAAATCAAATGATAACATGTATGATCACATGAGGAGAAACATGCGAACATGGCTGTCGTAAAAAAAAAAAAAAAAAAATAGTATTTTTCAGCGTTAAATTTGATCTATAAATTTCTTAGGTGGCTATCGCTGCCGATCGTGCTGGACTCTTAAAGTCTGGGCGATTTAAAACCTTGCGTGGGAGTTTTTAAACTAATCAATGTGTTATTATATTATAAAATGTCTTGTCAGGTAAAACTATTATACCTACACAACTCTTTCTCTCATTAATGGCTGTATGCAATCATAATCTTTATTTACCATGAGAGCAAATAGCTTAAACCATTATGTGAATCTGATTCAACTTATTCAAAACAGTAGATATAGATAATGTGGTACTCATAAAACAGTATTCGAAAAATCTTATCGAAACTCAAACGTCTTCAAAAGAGTCAACATTGAATTTGGCATTAACCTCAGAAATCCAAAAAAAAAGAAAACGGGATGTCGACCATCACCGATGCAGTGAAATGACTCTAGAACTCATACTTTGCCGTCGAAATCCTGAACGAATTGGTTTCCTTTCTGTTTCAGTTTCCAATGGCGTAAGAATATTTACATCTTCTACATTTATTGACGCATTGTTTGTCTCCATCGCATCCGCTATCCATTCTGCAAACTTTATCAAAAAATTCGCCAAAAATACAAAACCTAATAGCAGAACCAAAGGCAAATACATCATATCATAATAATGAATGACTTCATGATGCAAGAAATAATCACCAAATCCTACGGTTGTGGTAGAGATATATGCAAACCAAAAGGCATCCTTAAACTCGTTCCAACCAAGATGCGTGCTTCGTCGG
>Ga0209092_10004383_pt1 | contig 11816 bp, 17 predicted proteins | sample FraStrMetagenome_FD_187446 | JGI IMG/M metagenome (GOLD analysis project Ga0209092, IMG submission 187446) | Marine eukaryotic phytoplankton communities from Arctic Ocean - Fram Strait ARC3M Metagenome (SPAdes) (version 2) | ecosystem: Environmental > Aquatic > Marine > Oceanic | place: Fram... | reverse complement strand
CCTTGGGCCTAGATCCTTTTGAAGTTATTAGCGAGAATCAAAAAAAACTTGAAGCTAGATATGGAGAAAAGTTTGAGGTTGATAGAAGCGAGGTTAGGAAAGAAGGAGACCTATAGAAAATAGTATTGCAATTTCTAGGCTAAATATTAATGATTGAAAAAGATAAAGAACTAATTAAAGATATTCCATCAGCAACTGATGATTGTGCAGATGTCACTAGTAAGTATGATAAATATATAAAAGATTTAAATAAGCCTAAATTTCCTCCAATCGACTACGAAAAGCCACCTCACTTTTAGTTTTGTAACTTGCACAAACTCTTTCTTCTCTTTATATTTAAATCATAAAAATTATTAATAAGGATATAAATATGGGTATTAAATTTGATGGAACTTATGTAAAAAATGGATCCAAAGTGGTTGCAAACATGAAGCGAACTGACGAGTTAAAAGATGGCACATCATCTGGAGGGAAGACCCTTGGCAATATTAAGAGAAGAGATGAAATTAAAGATGGAAGCTCTTCTGGTGGCAAAACTTTATGCAATGTGAAGGATGGAAAAAATATTAGAGATGGCAGTTCATCTGGTGGCAGAACACTTATTAAAATTTCTGATGCTGCAAAAAAGATAGGTACTTCATCTACAGGTCCATCAACTGCGCTTGTGTGGTGGTTTTTTGCTAAATAGGTATGGGGTTATTTAAAAAGCTTTTTTAGGTGGGGTGGCTGCAAAGACATATCAAAATGTTTATAACCGTCCTATTATTGTCCCGCCTCCAGGATATGTGATTCGGGGTATGCAGCAAAAGGGTATTGGTTCTAAATGGATAATTAAATACTCAAAAGAAAAAAGTATGAATGTTACATCTTCTTTTTCAGTAACAGGGTCTACCAGGTCCGTAAACATTGGTGCAGATAAATTCTCTGTAGACTGGCCCTAACTAGAGCTGCAGAATCTAAAGGATTTCGCTTAAATAGAAAATTTTAAGGATATCGCCCATAGTTCTGAGATTTCAGCCAACATATCTCCATCAAAATTATCTGAAACCCAAACCCCATCATTATGTTCCAAGCATAAACCACTATCTGTTAGCGTCATAATTTCATTATCTTCATCAACATAATGCCATAATTTTTGCATCAAGCTCTCTAATATTGAGTGATGAAAAACATTGCTTTCACACATCTCTTCAAGTTCATCAAAATTAATATGTTTATGTATTGAATTTTCAATGTCGATGCTAAAAAAACCGCCATCATTATCACCACCACCGGCATAACCATAATACGCACCTAAACAAAAATCACCATTAATACCTGGAACAACTGTCATAAAAATTGCAGCACTTACCTCATTATTATCACTAGAAATATAGCCATCTAGTAAAAATTCTGCGTCAGGCATTTTGATTGAGAGATTCATAATTTATTTTGACATAGTTTTAGTAAAAAAAACTAGCATTCAAAATGGGTATTAATTTTATAAATGAGTTTATAGTAAACTCTAACCAAATCGATGCTAATATTAAGTGTTTAAGAAAATTGGAGCATTACAAAAGCTCTCTAAAAATTGGGGATAAGAATATGCTTAGGTGGTTAGTAAGGTCAACGGTTGCAGGCTCGGCAAATAGTGATGTGAAAAGTGAATCAAGCCGAGCAAGCAGAAAGGCAAATGATGCAAAAAGACAATTTGACTATGCAAAACGTGAAAAAGATCTAGATAAAAAAATGACCTATCTTGCTGAGGGCATGTCCTATTTAGCTGAATCAGTTGAGCATGTCTCAAATACAACTGTTCCTCTTGCAAAAGTTGCTTTTGCAGCGTCACTATTGGTTGAAAATGTTCAAGACAACCTTGATGAACAGACTAAAGATATTGTAAAACAATTAAAATAGTAGTTTATGCTTACAAAAGATGAATACCTATTAAAAAATTTTTCAAAGATAAAGCATAAAAAATGGGAGCTTTTTGTAATAACAAGAATATTACATCTGCTTGATGATCCTGATATTGAATATGTATGTCAGCAATATATAAAAGTTAAAGGAAATAAACACTATCTCACTGATTTATGCTTTCCTTCTTTAAAATTATATTATGAGATTGATGAGGGGCAGCATGGCGCAGAAAAACATCTTAATGATGACAAAATTAGACAACGAGAGATATTAGAGGCAACCGATTGGGTTGAGAAAAGAATAAGAGTATACGACAGCAGCAATCGAAATCTTGGCAGAGATCTTAATGAAGTTATTCGAGAAGTAGATAAATTTATAGCCTACGTAAAAGATAGAAAAAATAAATTTGAAAAAAGTTTAGGTAAAAAAATAGTCTGGGATTATGAAAATAAATTTAACCCAATTAAATATCTAGAAAGTGCCTTTATTGATGTAAAAGAAAATATTGTTTTTTTGAATCATAGGGATTGTTTAAAGCTTTTTGGCTATAAAAGCGATGGTCATTTTCAACAAGCTTGGTGGGAAGTGGGAACAAGACACCTAAATCAAGCTATTTGGTTTCCAAAATTATATCCAAACAAGCAATGGGCAAATACTTTATCTCCTGATAGTAATATCATTACTTCTCAAAAAATAGTTAAAGGAAAGATAGCAAAGAAAGACTCTCTAATAGCCCCAATCAGAGACAGGATCGTCTTTGCTCATTATAAAAATATATTTGGTCAAACGGTATATAAATTTTATGGTATTTATAGAACAGATTTAAATGCATCAAACGATACTAAGCATGTGCATAAAAGAATAAAAACAAAAATTAGTTTAAGTGATTATATTTGAATTATCTTTTGATAAATTGCATACATTGCATAGGTATCAAGCCTACAGTATTGATAAAGATCTTCTAAAGTTTTTTGAGCATCATCATGTGTCATGTTTCTAAGATCTTTATATGAGCTTGAAGCAAGACCACCGTTACTTATCTCTAATTTCTTATAGTCCAGCTCTTTATTTGAGGAGCAAATTGCAGGCAATACTTTTTTAATAGAAAAGCTACCTCTAAACTCTGAATCATAATATCCTCCTCCTCTAAATGGCTCTATAAGATCAACGAATCTTTCGTTAAGGGCTAGAAGATCTTCTGCTAAATCAGGACAATATTCTGCTAAATTTTTAATACAACTTTTTTCGAATGACTCGTTATAAGCCATTATTGAGCCTTTTTTTGGTAGGTTTTGAATCATGCTTTCTGCTATGGCTCTCCTGGGGTCTTTATTGGGATCGGCAATAAATTCAAAGTGATTATCATCTATATTTAGTGCTTGATTTTCATCATTTTGAATATGAAGAGAGTACTGAAATGGCATTTGCATATGAGGCCTTTGACCATCATATAAAGGCACAGCATCTGTAAAAGTTTCAAAATCAAAAAAACTTATTGGATAAGAAATCTTATCAGTAAATTTTTTAATTTCTTGCTTTTTGATAATGGGAGCTGCTTTTCTAAAAGCCTCCATTTGGTTTTTTTGTGTTGGAGTTAATGAATCTATGTCATCAACCTTTTCAAATGTATCTATACCCTGATTATATAGACTAATCTTTTTCTTTAGATTCATTCTATAAAACCTAAAAACTGAATTGATATCATTCATATTATTTGGCCAGCATTTATCCATATAGACACAGCCATGTGGCTTTTTACAATGTGGGCCGATATCAATTGGTGGCTCTTCAGAACTTGCTGCAATACTCTTTAACTCTATTATTTTTTGTTTAACTTCTTGATGATTGCTCTGAACAATATTTAAAACAGAATCAATATTAAAGAATTTGATAGGGTCTATAATTTCTTTCTTAGAAAATTCATTATTCAAAGTTACTACGAAGACGTCATTAATTTCAAACATCTTTAACTCTTTTAAGACATGCCATTGAATGCTTGCATCATATTCATGATAACTTCTTATACGAGTGGATGATTTAACTTCATATATATCCCAACCCTTCTCTGTCTTGTTCATAAGATCAACTCTTACAAAAATATCATCAAAAATAAATGATGCTTCGTATATAGATGTCGCACCCTGAGATATAGATTCCTTGGTGAGCTCAAACATCTTTTTTTGCTCACCAGGTAAATAAGGTATTTCAATGCCTCCAGGGAATAAATCTTTTGATATCTCGCCGACTTCATTACCGGCATTAAGTCTTTCTAAAGACCCTTCATCAGGAGGGTTTGTTGGTTCTATGTTATTAATATCAAACCAAAATGATTTATTGCATTGTTGGCCTAATATAAATTTAGATTTTGAGAGCATAGACTGATTACAAATCTATACTTTTTTTATTATTGTCATCAAAGTAAGTTCTTAAAAAATTTACAGCATCTTTATAATCATTAGAATCTTTCCTTTTTGTCTGGAAAGATTCAACATAGTTTTGAATGACCTTCTCACTTATTAGGTCTTTAAAGATATCTGGGTTTGACCTTGCTTCAGAAGATTCATCAATTAAAAGTTTTAAAACGTCATTATTTAAAGTTTTTTCTTTTGCGCTAAATGAGGTTTCCATGAAATCTACAAAACCCCAAGCTCCTTGGACTTCTTTGCTATCTTCATCAACTTCTCTAATTTTCCTTCTATGATTAAATTCAATACCTGATTTAGTAAGTACTAAGGGAGCATTGTCATATTTTGGATGCTTTGATGCCTGAATTTCAATAAATTCTCCCTTGCCTGTTCTATGAATATTTATAAAGCCTATCTTTTTTTTTCTGAAATAAAGTGAGATGCCTCGCGCATATTTTAATACATAGTCTGAGCCCTGTTCGTCCATTTGCTTAGATTGATCAAAATCAACAGCATTGTATGGGTCTGACTTTACAAAATCTATGTACCTCTTAATCTCATCCTCAGTCTCTTTAAAAGGAAAATCAGAGTATTTTTTGTTCATATCATACTTATCAATATAATTTTCTAGCCACGCATCATAGCCATTAACATAAAATCTTTGATACGATCCTTTTGGTGGTCTTACATTTGGATTCTCTTTAGAGGATACGCTTGTAACTGCTGTTTGGCCTAATGCAGTATCTATTAGTTTGATAACATCTGTATTTTTATCAAACTCTTCATCGAAAAGACTTATAAATTGAGAAATGGCTGTAGCCTTTGATCTTCTTCTGGGGTTTACATAACAAACCCTAAATAAGCATCTTTCCCATTCTTCATTAAAATCATCTTGTTCTGATGCTTGGCTAAAGTTTTTTTCCCAATTCTCATCTTCTTCTTCTTTGGCTTGAGTTTCTCTGTATGCTAAGTCTTCATTCCAATCTCTAAAATTAGGGTTATCTACAAAAAGTTGATAAATTTCTGGGTGCGCTATTTGCAAACAAACCATTGCAAACATAACCATTGCTGTATCTTTGTCCTTTAAAACACCATCCGAGCCTTCTCCTGCATCTTTATCATTAAGAATTTTGATTAGGGCCAAAGAGTTTATTAGTCTTTTAATTGACCTAGGGTTTCCTCCAATGGATTTGGTAACAAATTGATTTATTAGCTCAGGGTCTAATTCTTCTTTACCAGCATAAAAGCCAATCTCTCCAAGCAGGCCTAGGACATAATTTGCAATATCATAGTTACCCATTGGCATGGTAAATGGTAACTGTATTATCTTGTCAAAAAATGCTCTAAACTCCCATTCATTTTCTGGAGTTGGTTTTCCAAACTTACTTACCAAGCCTTTAACAACAACCTGATAATCGATTGCTAGAACAAAAACACAATCCTTTATATTAAATATATTTTTAAGTAGTTCGAGGATGCTTACTGCATCTTTAGGATCAACTCTATCTAGATCATCTACATATATGATGATCTTCCCATATCTGTTTGTTTCTAAAGTTTTTATTTCGGTTACTAAGGATTTGAGTTGTTCTCTTAACTCTTTTATAGAATTTGAGTCTCGGCTAAAAATATCATCAACAGCATTGACTCCAGCTGCTCCAAGAGTAATTGAAGACCCAATTCTCAAGGCTCCTTTCATTATATTGTTAACACCGGATCTAATTTTATCTGTTCTATTTTTATCAGTATCAGCTTCAAGCAAATCATTAATTATTTCGTTAATGATTTTCATTAAGCATTCTTCTGGAGAGCACAGCAAAGAATGCTCCCATGAGTTGATCCAAATTTGTTTAAAGTCATCAATAGAGTCATCTTCTCTATTAAACTTTTCTAAGTCATTCCATATTTGATTTAATAAAGATGTTTTGCCGCTTCCCCATTCACCCTGAACACCTATTGTCATCGGCGTATCTGTTCTTTTAATGAAATCTGTTAAAGCGTCTTTGTAAGAAGATATTTTAAGGGCATCCTCTCCTCCTTGTGCTAGAGCTTCATCAACTATTCCGACCATATTTTTTTTCCTTTATTCTTGCAATGCTTATTAAGAATACATATATTTCTATTAATGGGGAAGAAAAAAAATCAATTAATCGTTAGAGTCTTAGTAATGTTGGTTCCAACATACTCTGTAGCATATATTTCTGAGGCTATGATATATACGATGCCAATGCTGGCAGTATGCACTCTAATAGCAGCAAATTTATATGGCGAAGAGGAGACTGAAAATAGAGTAGATGAGGATGGCTCACCAGACGGCGATGGTCTTGATGGTGGTGATCTAGATGGCTAGAAATGCAAAGGAAATGAAAGCTCCTTCAGGCGAAATGACTGAAAAAAACCTTGTTGAGGTTTTAAAAATTTTTTCTCCTAGTGGCAACTGGGAGGTTCAAAAAAGATTTTCATATGATCCTGAAAATAAAAGAAAGTTTTATAGAGTTGATGCAATATCTGAGACAGAAAAAATTGTTTGGGAGTATGATGGCCCAAATCATTATAACGATACATGGAAACTTCAAAGAGACATAGATAGAGATACTTATTTTAATGGCATGGGATATAAAGTTAAAAGATGGCCTTATTTTTATCAACTTACGAAAGACGTAGCCAAAGATATCTTTGCTAAGGAATTTTCAGAAGAAAAATACCTAACAGCAATAAAACTTGTTTACGGTGTAGATAATGAAAATCATATACTTTCTCCAGGCTGGCATACAACGAAATTTACACCAGGCAGTTGGATTGAAAGAGGCGTAGAGAGATTCTTGGACAGATTAGAAATAATGCCAAAATCTTTAAAACATCAGCTTGTGTTTAGTTTACTGTTATACATTAAGCATGTCGGGGATTCGTTCTTAATAATAGGCGACCATAGTAAGCTCCATGAGCTCATAAAACTTGAAATTGATGAGGGTTATATTAATTACTATTTCACACAAATTCATGCTGAGTAGCTAACTTAATGATTGCTATCCTTGCTTTTCTATACCTTTTTTTTGCATGTGCCTACTTTTATACCTATAAGTCTGGATATAGTTTGCTTAGATATATGTATAAAAGAAAAAATATTAACGTCTATTTATCTGTGGAAATAATATTTCTAATTCTTACTTCTTTTATAGTATTCACTAATCAACCTCTCAATTTGATAATTGCTATTTTGATGTTCATGCATCTTGTGGGAATAGCCTGGTTAGTTGCTAACCCTAAGAACTTTTATGAAATGGTTGAGGAGTCAGTAAGGCTCGATGAAGATCTTGTTGAGAACACGGTTGCTGGGTCTCTTTTTATATCTTCTGTACTAGTACTTTTTTCTAGGATTATTTTCTGAGCTAAATATCTTTAATCCTTTTTAAAAGGCTTGATGCGTCCCAACGACCACCGTCTAGATTCTGAACTTCTTTATAAAAATTATTCACTAATTTTGTTGCCTCAACATTAGCTCCTATTCTATTTGCCTGATCTTCAACAATATCTAAATCTTTTCTCATCCAGTCAACTGCAAAACCATGATCATATTCATCTTTGAGCATAGTTGACCATCTATTTTCCATATACCAGGATTGAGCAGCGCCTTTTGTAATAACTTCCATTACATCTTCGGTCTTTAAGCCAGCTTTTTCAGAGAAATTTATACCTTCTGCAAGAGCCTGAAGCAAGCCACCAATACATATCTGGTTTACCATCTTTGTTAATTGCCCTGAACCACTATTTCCCATATGTTTTGAGAATTTTGAATAGGCATCTAAGATTATTTTTACTGCCTCAAAAGATTCTTTACATCCCCCTACCATCACAGAGAGTTTTCCTGCCTCTGCGCCTGCCTGACCACCAGAAATAGGAGCATCTAAAAAATAACACTCTTTTTCTTGAAGGATCTGATTCATTTCTTTGGCAAGAGTTGCAGAGGTTGTTGAGTGGTCGATAATTATCGTGCCAGGGTTCACAGATTCCACTATTCCGTTATTACCACAAATCACATCCCTAACGTCCTCATCTTTGCCCACACAAATCATAATGACATCTGACTGAGATGCTATCTCCGAGGGTGATTCGCAAGAAGATCCTGTAAACTCATTTTTCCATTTTGAAGCTTTTTCTTGAGTTCTATTAAAAACACAAACATCAAAATTATTTGAAGCTAAATGACCTGCCATGGGATACCCCATAACACCTAACCCAATAAATCCTTTTTTATTCATAGTTAATTTAAGTCCACTGCAAATTCTTTAAGAATTTCTATGTTGATAATAGAAGATGCTTTTTTATGAGTTCTTCTTAAAAAAACCTTTGGGGCAAACCCGTGCTCATAAGCTTCTTTCCATCGTTCCGCACAAACACACCATGAATCTCCTTCTTTTAGTCCAGGAAAATTAAACTCTGGTTTCGGTGTTGATAAATCATTTCCTCGAGCTTTTGAAAAACTTAAAAAATCATTTGTTATAAGTGAGCAAACTATATGCAATCCCATGTCATGTTTGCCTGTATGGCAAAACCCATCTCTAAAAAAACCTGTTATTGGATTAGAACAACATTCCTCTATGGGCTCATCAAAAATATTAGTCTGATTCATTTTCTTGCTCTTTATATTTTTTGTAGTCCTCCCAATCATGGGGAGTTCCTACATTTAAAATACCTTTTTGTGCCCTGTATAGGCTTTGAGTCCTTAGCTTGCTTTTGTCCTCTTCCTTACCAAATATCTTATTCCAGCCATCTTCAAAATATTTTCTTAAGTTTCTTTTGGCCATTAATGAAATGAGTTGAATGCAATTACAAATAATATACCTGTGGCCAGAGCCCCAAAAATGCATATTGCTAGATCTACAAAAAAGACTTTAAATAACTTCTTCCAAGAGTCTTGGGTTGGGATTGAATTAGTTGATAGCTCTAATTTAAAAATCTCTATTGCTGCGACCTTGAACCAGCTAAATACAACAAGAAATGTAATGACCCCGCAGACGAATAGTGCTGAGCTAGGACTCATACTATATGATCTTCTCTATCTTTTTTAGCAGTCCTTGTGACACCATCTTTGCTTGTATACTCTTGGGTAATCCCTTTAGCGCCTGATCTTCCTTTATTAGAATTATTTAATAGCGTTACGATAGCTATGCCAGATATCAAACCTATTGAATATAAAATTAAGCTATTAACCATTCTTTATCTCCATTAAAGAATTATATCTTACCTTGTAATTCTGAAACTGCTGTATCAAATTCTGACTTAATTCTACCAACTAATTCTGAAACAGATGGAGAGTCTTCGATTAAACCAATTCCTTGACCTGAACCCCATATATCTTTCCAGGCCTTGGCTTCTGTATTTCCACCCGACCCAAAGTTCATTGAAGATTTATCTGCATCAGGAAGGTTGTCAGCATCAAGTCCTGCTTTGTTAATGGATGGTTTTAAATAATTACCTGAAACACCGGTAAATAAGCTTGAAAGCACTATGTCATCTGCAGCACTTTCAATTAGCATCTGTTTGTAACTTTGGTCTGCATTGGCTTCTTGGGTAGCTATAAAACGAGTACCCATATAAGCAAAATCAGCCCCAAGAGCCAAAGCTGAAGCTACTGAATAACCATCACCAATTGCTCCGGAAAGAATAACTGTTCCATCAAACCACTCTTTTACTTCTCTTAATAATGCAAAAGGAGATAAGGCACCTGCATGCCCTCCAGCCCCAGCACATACTAAGATTAAACCATCAACGCCTTGCTCTGCTGCTTTCTTTGCATGCTTAACATTAATAACATCGTGATAAACAAGCCCGCCATAGCTATGAGCTGCTTCAACTAGCTCAGCTGGTGGTCTCAAAGAAGTAATAATGATTGGCACTTCATGTTCAACACAAGTTGCCATATCTTCCATAAGTCTATTATTTGAACCATGACAAATTTGGTTTACAGCAAACGGCGCAACTTTTTTATCAGGATTTTCTTCTTGATATTCAGCTAGTTCTGTTTTAATTCTTGTAATCCACTCGCCTAAAACATGTTGAGGCCTAGCATTAAGTGCTGGAAAAGACCCAATTATTCCTGCTTTGCATTGTGCAATTACAAGCTCTGGCCCTGAAACCAAGAAAAGTGGCGAGCCTATAACAGGCATAGATAAATGATCTTTTATATGATTTGGAATTGACAATTTAAGTCTCCTTTTTAAAGTTTTTTCTAGATTTTTGCTATTGTGCTATTCTTTCGGATAATCTTCAACTAGATATACTAAGGCTTTCAAGCCTTCATCCAATGCACCGTCATCAACAACGAAATAAGGCGAATGATTGCCAGGCGCTTCCATTACACCAGGAGCATTAACTCCCAACCAAAAATACATTCCAGGAATAACATTTGAAAAAAATGAAAAATCTTCAGCACCAGTTGAGGGCGTCATCTCATAAACTTTATTATTAGTCGCTCGTTTTAAAGATGGGGTTAATCTTTCAACAAGGTCAGTATTGTTAAATGTAACTGGATAGAATCCACCAACATCAAACTCAACAGTAATTTCTGTTCCTGTCCCAAGTGCAACACCTTTCGCCACCTGTCTTATTTCATCATAAATTTCTTCTCTAAGTTTAGGGTCAAATGTTCTGATAGTTCCCTGAATTTCTGAATCCTCAGGAATAATATTTCCTCTTGTTCCAGATCTTATAATTCCTACAGATATAACAGCTGGATTATTTACGATATTAATACGCCTGCTTACAATCGTATTAAGGTTTTGAATTAATTCGGCGCTAGCCATAATTGGATCAATTGAATCCCAAGGTCTTGAGCCATGAGCCTGAACTCCCTTTATCTTAATTCTATAGGTCCCAGCCGCTGCCATTGCAGGACCAGATGAAATGCCAATATAACCATGAGGACCATTGCCAACATGAAGACCAAAAATAACTTCAGGATTATATCTTTCAAAAATACCCTCTTCGAGCATCATTTTTGCTCCACCATTCTCTCCTTCAGGAGGCCCTTCTTCAGCGGGTTGAAAAATTAACATTACGTTACCCTTTAACTGTTGTTTATTTTTAGCTAAAAACTCGGCTACTCCCATGAGGATTGCAACATGAGCATCATGGCCACAGGCATGCATTATTCCCACTGTCTGTCCTAGATACTTTGTCTTATCTTTAGATGCAAATGGCAACCCTGTTTTCTCAACAACTGGCAAGGCATCCATATCTGCTCTTAAAGCGATAGTTGGTCCTGGAAGATCGCCCTCGATCAAGCCCACAACACCAGTATAAGCAATCTTAGTTTCTACTTTTATGCCAAGTGAGCGGAGGTGTGCTTCTATCTTTTTAGCAGTCCTATATTCTCTATTACTTAACTCTGGGTTCTGATGAATGTCATGTCGCCACTCAATAACCTTATCCATTAATGGATTAATTTGATTATCAAGATCACTTTTAAGATCTGAAAAAACTGATGTTGAAGCAAGAAGACAAAAGAAAAGC
>Ga0209092_10004382_pt1 | contig 11816 bp, 8 predicted proteins | sample FraStrMetagenome_FD_187446 | JGI IMG/M metagenome (GOLD analysis project Ga0209092, IMG submission 187446) | Marine eukaryotic phytoplankton communities from Arctic Ocean - Fram Strait ARC3M Metagenome (SPAdes) (version 2) | ecosystem: Environmental > Aquatic > Marine > Oceanic | place: Fram... | reverse complement strand
AACACCAAGTACGATTAACTTTATGGCATCGACAATTTTGAGTGACGTAGAGATGGCGAAAACTGCTGAAGACCTAACTTTAGCATCAGATTTAGATATCGATGGTGATCTTACATTTATAGAAGATGACAATCAAATCATACTAGGAGCGAATAACTTAGTACTTAGTGCAACTTCTGCAGCGGATAACGTGGCAGTGACTAATTCATTCATCGTTACCGATGGGGCAGGTGTGGTTACTAAAGAAGGTTTATCTACAGCATTTAAGTTTCCAGTGGGAGCCGCTATAGATTCTCAAAATGATATTACATTGGCTGAAGGCGGTACAGTTGATGATATCAGTGTAAGAGTATTGATAGATGCATATGATGCACCAGTCACTCAGACCGACGCTATGGTAGACGATGTAGTTAGCGCTACTTGGGAAATTACAGAAGCAGTTATAGGAGGATCTGATCTTATTGCTGCTCCTTCATGGGCAGCAGCGGACGAGACTACAACTTTTGATAATACAGATGCTGCAGTATTTCAGTTCAATGGTACAGATTATACAGCACTTGCAACAACAGGAGCCGCTACTACTGTTGACGGTATTAGCTCTGTAACAAATGTAGGTCTTGTATTGGATGATACTGATTATGTTATTATTGGAGATAGTGGATTGTTAAGAGCGTTTTTAGCTGCTAAGATTATATTACAAGGACCTTATCAAGCTTCTCAGGATTTGATGAGAGATCAACTAAGAACAAAATCTCTTATTCCACTGGAAGAGCCATATTCAGATATGCCTGCATTTACTCATGTAAGTGGAGGGGGTGGAGAGACAGTTGATGCTTTAGAAGACTTTGACTATGTAGCTGATGGTGATGATATTGTGGATTGGGTATTTCTTGAAATTAGAGATAGTGCAGATGCAGTGGTTTCTACGAGATCAGCCTTATTACAAAGAGATGGAGATATAATTGACATTGACGGAAGTAACTCTGCAGTAAGTTTCGAAGGAATTACTCTTGATAATTATACTATAGTCGTAAGACACAGAAATCACTTAGGTGTAAAATCGTCTGGAATAGTGTCTATGAGTCCAGGAACTACAGCAGTTTATGATTTTACTTCTGCAGTAAATCAAGCAGTTGGTGATCAGCAATTTGAAGTTGAGTCTGGAGTATGGGGAATATATGCAGGTAATGCAAATGGAGATTCTTCTGCTTCAACAGCACATAAAAGAATTAAAATTTTTGGAACACCTACTTCGAATGATTTAACAGCAATATTAGAAGTTCTAAATTTCGACACTGGGGCAATTGAAAATGATGTTTATGTTCCTGAAGACATAACAATGGATGGTAGGGTAAAAATATTTGGTACTCCTACAACTAATGATTTAACAAGAGTTTTAGAAGCACTTGGTTTTGATACTGGTTTACAGATTATCAGAGCATTTTAATTAACAATAGAAAATGAAAAAAATGAAATATATTTATACTTTTATCTTGGCATTTTCAATCAGTAATTTGGATGCACAAGTAATGACTTTTTCGCTTGTTAAAGTAGATCAAGAAAATATAGTTTCTGTTATTGCAAAGCCTGTTGGCGGAGATATTACATCTAGTTTACAGCAATTTGAAATGTTTATCAGAATTCCTGATTCACCTACAAGCACTGTGAGAGTACGTAAAAATAATGATGCTAATTTTCCAGATTTAGAGGCTAACCCTGTAGCTTATGTGGGGGCAGATCAATTTGGAACTGAAACAGGATTTATCAATTTAAGATTTATGAAGCCTGCAACAACATCAGGTGATATTGATGCGACTTATATTAACGATACAGTGTATGAAGTTTTTCAATTTGAGTTTATAGACGGAATGCCAGACGAGATTATAGATGTTGAAATTGCGGCAAATTCTGATGAAGATCCATACTATTTAGTTGCTTCAGGATCAGCAGGTGATTGGTTAGATCCTTTATATTACGACGCTGATCCTACAGCTAACTTATTTTTTGGTATAACTAATACTGCTGCAGGTTCGAGTAGTGGCCAATCTTATTTTACTAAAGTGGAAGCTGTTGCTTTACCAATCAAAATTAAGTCATTTACAGCAGTACCTTTCGAAAATAGAGATGCCAATCTTGATTGGGTTACAGCTTCAGAGGTAAATGGAAGTCACTTCGATGTAGAGCGCTCTGATGATGGAGTGAATTTCGCTCAGATTGGTAGAGTTGAAGCTACAGGTAACAGTAACACAGATCAAGATTATAAGTTCTCTGACAGAGAGGTTGGCATGGAAAGAAACGATGTGGTACAATACTACAGAATCAAGATGGTAGATATAGATGGTGAGTACAAGTATTCTGGTATTAGAGCAGTAAACTTCACTAGAGCAGATTATGACTTTATGATCAATATATTTCCTAACCCTACAGCAAACTATGTACAGTTAGAGCTGACTGGATTAGATAATGCTAGCACAGAAAGACCTATGCTAAACGTCTTTAGCAATACTGGAGAGTTAGTCAGAGCTGAAGTATTAAATTCTGATTTAGGAAAAATAGATATATCTAACTTACCGAGTAGCTTATACCACTTTATTATAGATTACAAAGGACAGAGATACATGGAGGAGATAATTTTGATTAAGTAGTGTTTTTGCAGAAATCTTGTTCAAAAAATACTACCATAAAGCCCAAAACAATGCTCTTTATAGGCCAAGACTGATAAAGATGAATCTGTTAATGGGAAGTTCTTTTTTAGGAAAATAAATTTAAATGTCAGAAACGTCTAAAATATAGCTAAAAAGCCAAGATTAATACTTGGTTTTTGTTAATCAATTTGTAAGGGATTCCCAGAGGTGGGAATCCCTTTTTTGTTAGAGCGGTACTTTTTTATAAAAGAAATATTGAGCGGACAATACAATCTTGATATTGTATAAAATTGAACAAGCATTACTTTTCTCTGTCAAGTGAAAAACGCAGATTGCGTGTATTGCGACATCGTTTTGTAAAAGGATTACAATATGCCAACAACAATGTTAGTTTTGGGGTTTCTTTATAAGTCTCGTATTTTACACTAAAGATTTTCATTAAATGGCATTCAAACTCATTTGCAAATTCAAATAAAGATTCGCTTTTCTCTGCAATTAGAAAAACGTTTACCACTAACAAATCCTAAGAAGGCAAAACATATATTAAATGTCATTTAAGTTAACATCTAAATTTGAACCAACCGGCGACCAACCCAATGCGATCACGCAACTAGTTGAAGGAATTAATAAAAACGAAGAATTTCAAGTACTTCTAGGTGTGACAGGTTCTGGTAAGACTTTTACTATGGCCAACGTCATAGAGCAGGTACAGAGACCAACGCTAATACTTACCCATAACAAGACCCTCACGGCACAGTTATATGCTGAATTCATGGATTTTTTTCCAGATAACGCTGTTGAATTCTTTGTGTCATACTATGATTACTATCAGCCAGAAGCATATATGCATGGCTCTGACACGTACATAGAAAAAGATCTTTCTATTAATGAGGAGATAGACAAACTAAGATTGAGAGCCACGTCGTCATTATTGTCAGGTAGGAGAGATGTGATCATAGTATCCTCTGTCTCTTGTATATATGGTATGGGTAATCCTGAGGATTTTAAGAATAGTGTAATCAGAATTAAGAAAGGTGAAGTCATTGCAAGAAATGCTTTCCTATACAAATTAGTGGATAGTCTATACTCACGAACTGAGATCGAGTTTAAGAGAGCTACCTTCAGAGTGAAGGGTGATACAGTGGATATAAATCTTCCATACGTTGACTATGGATATAGAGTAATATTCTTTGGCGATGAGATTGAGAAGATCGAACGTATAGAAATAGAGACAGGAAAACGTATTCATGATTTAGATCATTGCGCTATTTTCCCAGCGAATCTGTATATAGCCCCAAAGGACAGATTGAAGATTATTATTAAAGATATAGAAGATGAGCTCTATGATCATGAGAAATTCTTTGAGGCAGAAGGAAGGTTTATTGAAGCGAAACGAGTAAGGGAGAGGGTGACTTTTGATCTTGAGATGATGAGAGAGTTAGGTTATTGTAATGGGATAGAGAATTACTCAAGATTTTTTGATGGACGAAAGCCAGGCACAAGACCGTTCTGTTTATTAGATTATTTCCCTGAGGACTATCTTATGATTGTCGATGAAAGTCATGTAACATTGCCGCAAGTGAGAGGTATGTGGGGAGGTGATAGAGCACGTAAACTTAATTTGGTCAACTATGGTTTTCGCCTTCCATCTGCGATAGATAATAGGCCACTTTCTTTTGAAGAATTCGAATCGGTAACTAATCAAACTGTATACGTCTCTGCCACTCCAGGTAATTACGAACTTGAGCAGACCGAAGGAGTAGTGGTAGAGCAGATCGTGAGGCCTACAGGCTTGCTCGATCCACCTATCGAAGTTAGACCAAGTATAAATCAGATAGATGACTTATTAGAAGAAATCCATGGAAGAATAGAAATAAACGAAAGAATCTTGATCACAACGCTAACTAAGCGCATGGCCGAAGAGCTTACTAAATACTTAGAAAAATTAAATATAAAAGTACAATACATTCACTCGGAAGTAGATACTCTTGAAAGGGTTGAGATTATCAAAAATCTAAGGCTAGGTATATTCGATGTATTAGTCGGTGTCAACCTCTTGAGAGAGGGTCTAGATATGCCAGAAGTATCTTTGGTAGCTATACTAGATGCAGACAAAGAAGGTTTTCTACGTAACAATAGATCTCTTACTCAAACAGCGGGTAGAGCCGCACGTAACTCTAATGGATTAGTAATTTTTTATGCCGACAAAACCACCGATAGTATGCAAATCACTATTGATGAGACCAACAGGCGTAGAGCCACACAGATAGCATACAATGAGAAGTGGGGCATCACACCAACTACTATTACAAAGAGTAAAGAGGATATTATCAATCAAAGGACTGTTTTAGATATTCGTGTCGCTCAACCCAAAGCATATATAGAGCCAGAAGAGATTAGCGTAGCAGCAGACCCTATCATTGCCTACATGTCTAAAGACAAAATTGAAGATATGATCAAGCAAACAGAATTCAAGATGAAGAAAGCAGCCAAAGATTTAGACTTCATAAGCGCTGCCCAATATAGAGACGAACTTTTCGCTCTCAAAAAGAAGTTAAAGTCATAGAATCATAATTAAGAATATATATATCAATGCCTACCTTAAATTTTAAAACCTTCGGCTCCGGAGACCCAATAATAATAATGCATGGCCTCTTCGGAATGCTAGATAATTGGCAGACCATCGCTAAGAATTTATCAGAAGAATACATGGTCTACGTTATTGATCTTAGAGATCACGGTAAATCAGAACATACAACAGACTTTAATTATCCTCTTTTGGCTCAAGACATCGCAGAATTTCTCGAAGCAGAATGGATACATAAATCTTATATCATTGGCCATTCTATGGGTGGCAAGACTGCATTACAATTAGTCAAAGATTATCCAGAACTTGTAGAAAAGCTAATCGTCGTAGATATAGGTATCAAGTCTTACAAGGGAGGGCATGAGACCATCTTAGAGGCATTAACTAGCGTACCAATAGATAGCGTTAAGACGAGAGCGGATGTAGATAAGCATCTTTTTCGCTACATATCAGAGCCTGGAATTAGACTTTTTTTGATGAAAAATCTCACTCGTAATAAAGAGGGGGGCTACCGTTGGAAAATGAATCTCAAACTTTTGATCAAGCACTATCAAGAAATTCTTGCAGGTATTACCTTTGATGAAGTAGTAGATATACCGACTTTATTTATCCGAGGAGGCAAGTCAAACTATATTCAAGATGAAGATTTAGATGAAATATTCATCCATTTTGAAGATATGCAACTCATAACGATAGCAGCTGCAGGTCATTGGGTTCATGCAGAACAACCAAATGAACTATTATCAGCGATCAAATCGTTTTTAGCTGTATAGATAAATTTGATATAGAGCGTTAAGCCAAAATGGCTGACTTAATGAAATAATAACTCTTGCCTACTCAAACACATAGAATAGAAAGAATCAAAATATGAATATAAAACTAATATCAATATTAGCATTAGTAACCATAATAGCTACTATTTCTCCACATCAAGTCAATGCCCAAAATGATCGCTACTTCGAGATATCTAAAAATCTACAAATATTTGCGGAAGTATATAAAGAGCTCAACGCCAACTACGTAGATGAACTTGATCCTAACGAACTTATGCGTATAGGTATCGATGCTATGGTTAACTCTTTGGATCCATACACAACATATATATCTGAGGCACAGATCGCTAGTTATAGGCTCAATGATCAAGAGACGTACAAGGGCATTGGTGCTCGTATGGAAGTGATAGATGACTATGTGACCGTAGTGGAGCCTTATGATGGTGGTCCAGCCTTAGAGGCAGGGCTCAAAGCAGGAGACCAGATCCGTAATGTAGGCAGATACGCTACTAAAGGTAGATCATTAGAAGAAGTAAGTGCAATTGTCAAAGGAGCACCAGGTACAGAAGCACAACTACAAATATATAGACCTAGCTCAGGAGAGACATTGGCGATTACGCTTATAAGGGGTAGCGTAGAGCGCCAAAATGTACCACATTATGATATGGTCTCTCCAGAAGTGGCATACGTATCGTTAACCACATTTACACAAGCTGCAGGTGCTAATATCGCTAAAGGACTTAAAGAACTCCAAAAGGACAATCCTAATATGAAAGGTGTGATCTTAGATCTTCGTCATAATGGTGGAGGATTGTTAGCCGAAGCATTACACGTAACTAATATTTTTGTGCCAAAGGGCCTTGATCTTGTAACAACTAAGGGAAAAGTAAAAGATAGAGACAGAGCTTTTACAACTCGTAATGTACCAGTGGATGTGGAGATTCCATTAGTTGTGCTGATAGATAATAAATCGGCATCAGCATCTGAGATCGTTTCAGGATCTATACAAGATTTAGATAGAGGTGTGATCATGGGCCAGAGGTCATATGGTAAGGGATTAGTGCAGAACACTAAAGACCTCAATTATAACTCACGAGTAAAATTAACGACATCAAAGTACTATATACTTAGTCGTAGATGCATTCAAAGTGTAGCATACGAAAATGGAGAGCCAAAGGATATTCCCGATGACCAGAGATCAGTTTTTAAGACTAAAAATGGCAGAAAAGTATTAGATGGAGGTGGAATCACTCCAGATATTAAACTAGAACCTAAGAAAGTATCTCCTCTACTAAAGGCACTTAACAAGGAATATATCATCTTCAAGTATGCCAACGATTATTTTGAGAAGCAGAGCGCAATAGAAGATCCTGTAGCATTTAAGTTTTCCGATTACGCTGGGTTCATAGCGTTTGCGGATAATTTAGGATTTAAGTACAAAACAGGAAGCAACACAGTGCTAACAACCCTTGAAGAGAAGCTTATTGAGGATGACATAGATGAAGAGTTAAAAAGTTCTATCGACAAATTGAAAGCGGCTATCAATACTGCTAAGGCCGATGATTTTGAGCAATATAAAGACGAGATCATCTTCGAAGTAGAACAAGAGCTAGTATCTAGATATTTCAATCAGAAAGGTAGAATCCAAAAACAACTCCAAAATGATAGCGAGGTAAGTGCTGCAATTGAATTACTCAACGATCGTACTAGATACGACGATATTCTGAAGTCACCAATGTAGTTTTTGGTTTTCCAAAGTAAAACAGAAACAACGAAACGTATCATTTCCGCGTTTTGATTGAGGATATTCAGAAGAGCGGTATTATAAAAATAGATACATGTCAAAATCTAACTATATACTTCATATCAATTCTACGACAGGTATCTGTTCCGTAGCTATTTCTGATGGCGACATGCTGTTAACTCACAAAGAAACCACTGAAGCTAACAGTCATACTGAAGTAATTACGGTTTTTATTCAAGAGTTAATGGATTTAGCTAAGATTGGCTACAGGGATTTGGCGGCTGTGTCACTAGCTTCAGGTCCAGGATCTTATACTTCTCTTAGAGTAGGTTGCTCTACGGCCAAAGGCATTTGTTTTGCTCATGATATTCCGCTGATTACCATTCCTAGCTTGGATGTGTTAGCATCATCCTGCATTACATCAGCTATTGAAGGAGACTTTATTATACCAATGGTAGATGCTAGACGTATGGAGGTCTATACAGCGGTCTACGACTATGATGGGAATAAACTAGATCCAGACCATGCGCTAGTAGTAGATAAGGCCGCATACAGTGATTATGTAGATATGGGTATCGTACACCATATAGTAGGTAATGGAGCAGAAAAGACCTTAGACGTATTATCACAACCCAAAATACTGCTTCACAAGCATTATAGTTCAGCGATTCACATGGTCAATCTAGCGTATAAAGCTTTATTAGCTGAAGATTTTTCAGATTTAGGTTATTATGAGCCTTTTTATCTTAAAGGTGCCAACGTCACCAAATCAAATAAAAAATATTTTTAAAGCACTTTTAATTATTTAGAAGGCCAGGCTAACAAACATTTGGTTAAGGCAATCTTGAGGATGGTAAAAACTAGATAAGAAATAAAGCAAGTTTCAATAATGTTCAAGAAATAGCATTATGAATTATCATAGTACGCTATTGTGATAGAGTTTTGAAAAAAAACTTTTACAAAACGTCTATAATAAAGATTGGTCAGTTGTCGCTCGAGTCATGTTCCAAATGTATTCCTAGGAAATGATTATAATTATTTAATCTGTGCGATTCTGCCCTTATTAGTCTAATCACAAGATATCTCTTGAATATATAATTCAGAATATATAACGCAATGCTGCATATAGTTTGTTTCAATTATCTAATTTCTGCGTTGAAATGCTCGTCGTGACTACGACCAGATTTATAATCATTGTGGGTTTATGTTAATGAGTGAATGATACCATTCTATTTGCATGCGTTTTTTGCATTGAACTAAGAAGATTAAACTAGATTATTTTATACGGCATTAAATAATACAATTTGTATAACTAAACTTAACAAATAAAAAATTCCCTTATACATAACTTACTATTCACAAGTCTCTATCAAATCATATCTAATTCCCAAATTTCGACTACTACGTATAGTTGATCTTTCGTATATGCTTGATTCATGGCATTTTTAGACCTTGCGAAATTTATGGCTTAATTTTAGTAATCGTTTAACATAATAAGCTGATAATAAATAAATTATAATTCGGCATAACTGTTAATTTATTGACGAATTACATGCTTATAAAATTACATATATCAAATTTTAGCCACTTATAATGTGGGTTTTACCTGATTGGCACACCGTTTGCATTATGTCTAATATATTCGTAAACATTAACTAATTTTTGTATGAGAAATAAAAAAAACGAAACAGTAATACTTAAGAAAGGCTCCAAAGAAGTACAGTTAGATTACGTTGATCTAAGAAAAGCTGTATTGGTGTTAAGAGCAGTTAACCACAAGCTCAGACAAAAAATTATCGATATTCTAGATGATAGTGATACGATGACGGTTACTGACATTTACATTAAATTAAGGCTAGAGCAATCTGTAGCATCTCAGCATCTCGCAATACTGCGTAGAGCAGGAGTTGTAATTACAGAGAGACACGGAAAGTTTATCTATTATTCTTTAGATAATGATAGATTAGCTCAAATCTCCAGATTAGTAGAAGAGCTGGCAGGATAGAAGACCTCAAAAGTATCTTTCTAAATTGATATATGTACACGCAATACGTATATTCTAAAGTTTTCATGTAAGCTGCTTATTCAGATGCTTTAATAGATATATAATTTAATTAATATAAAACTTTTATATATTATAAATTATTCTCATATTTGTTTCTAAGGTCGACTACTACACAAAATAAGGAACACAATGAGAGAAACTAAAGTTATTTTCAATAACGAAAAGTTGCACTATTCCTCGGAATTGATGCGTGCTCTAGCTCACCCACTCAGGATGAAAATTCTTGAGTACATCAATAGATCGGGTAAGACACAGGTAAATAAGATTTACAACAGTCTAGGCATAGAGCAATCAATTACAAGCCAACATCTTAAAATTTTAAGACTATCTGGCGTGGTAAGTGCTAACAAAGAAGGAAAATTTATCCATTATACTATTAACTATGAGATAGTGGATAAAGCAGTAAAAGCAGTAAATAATTTCTTAGGAAATACAATTATAGCTTAATATTTGTCCTTTTTTCGTGTCATGAAAACAGAGAAAAACAAAACAGGTCTTTGCTCCGTGCAGAGTCCTGTTTTTGTGCGTATATATCGAATTTTTAAGGAAATACGAGGACTGCGAATTAAGACAGTTTTTTATTTAAAAACATTACGTTTTTCGTGGTAAATATATGTGTTCGGATATTTAGAATATGCCTTAAAGAAATGCCCCAAATCGTACCCTCTGTGAGGGTAAACACTATGTTAGTTAAACATAGAGAATTAATTGACCTCAACAAGGTTGGACTATATACCTTCAACGGTAAAAGAAGACTCCAATTCCTTCTCTCATACATATCGTTACTTCAACAAAAAATGCCATATTTGCTTTTCATAATATTTTATCATGGCAACTGCATCGATTACGTCAAAATCAGCAATCAAATATAAGAAAGGAGCAGTCTCGAAAGCAGAGATGAAAAAGCTCTATCTAAGCATGCTCTATCCTAGATTAATAGAGGAGAAAATGTTGATCTTACTCAGGCAAGGGAAGATATCAAAATGGTTTTCTGGTATTGGCCAAGAAGCTATATCTGTAGGAGTTACATCTGCACTCGACGCTGATGAAATCATATTTCCTATGCATCGCAATCTTGGTGTTTTCACCACTAGAGAGATTCCCCTAAAGCGGCTCTTCTCTCAATGGCAAGGAAAAGCAAATGGTTTCACAAAAGGGAGAGATAGATCTTTTCATTTCGGTACACTGGAATACAGTATTGTTGGTATGATTTCACATTTAGGTCCTCAACTATCATTATCCGCAGGAGTGGCATTGGGACATAAGTTAGCCAAAGAGAAGAAAATTTCTGTCGCATTTACAGGTGAAGGAGGCACCTCAGAAGGAGAATTTCATGAAGCGCTGAATGTCGCGGCAGTATGGAAATTACCTGTTATATTTATAATTGAAAATAATGGATACGGTCTATCGACAGAAACAAAAGAGCAATACGCTTGTGAAAACCTAGCTGATAGAGGTCTCGGTTATGGTATGAAAAGTAAAGTGATAGACGGAAATAATATTTTAGAGGTATATCAGACCATAGTTCAGATTAAGAAAGAGATAACTAAAAATCCTGAACCATGGCTAATAGAATGTAAGACCTTTCGTATGAGAGGCCATGAAGAGGCATCGGGTACCAAATATGTTCCAAAGAAACTTTTGGAACAATGGGCAAATAGAGATCCGATAGCAAATTTTGAACAATACCTCGTTGCCGAAGAATTCATAGATGAAAATTTCATTATCAATACTCGTGAGCATTTCAAGGCTGAGATTAACCAAGATGTACAGGAAGTATTTGTAGAGCCAGAAATTAAAGTAGATTTTGATACTGAGATAGCTGACGTATACGCATCTCACAATCAACTAGTATCGTCTCCAGATTATACTGATACTACAGAAAGAAGATACGTTGATGCCATTGCTGACGGTATATCTATCGCTATGGATAAGTATGATGATCTCGTACTCATGGGACAAGATATAGCAGATTATGGCGGGGTATTCAAGATCACGGATG
>Ga0209092_10004380_pt1 | contig 11817 bp, 13 predicted proteins | sample FraStrMetagenome_FD_187446 | JGI IMG/M metagenome (GOLD analysis project Ga0209092, IMG submission 187446) | Marine eukaryotic phytoplankton communities from Arctic Ocean - Fram Strait ARC3M Metagenome (SPAdes) (version 2) | ecosystem: Environmental > Aquatic > Marine > Oceanic | place: Fram... | reverse complement strand
ATTAGATGGAAGGATATGTACGTACGTACAATATGAGCTCTAGCTCTCTAGAGAGAGTATGGTAAAGAGAGAATCCGTTGAAATCAAAGCAAGCATAACGAGCAATGCTAGAATTGGCAAAAAATAGCAACGGCTTCATTTTTTTCTCAAAGTTTGAATTAGTAATCCAGCAGTCAATGCTCTGTGATTTTCTTGGAATAGGGAAAAAAATTGTGAATTGAGAATGAATGTTCGTAAAAAGGATGCAAGTAAAGCAAAGCAACACTCCGAACATGCTCAAGTCCAAAAATCTCAGAAAATCGGCAATGATGCAATGAAAGTGCAACAAAAAGAAGAGCTTGACAAGAAACTAAAAGAAACAATACGAAAAGAAGCTGTGTCCATGCATTTTCCTCCTCTATTTCTCGTCATATCTATTCTGGTCTGCTCTGGCTTCATGTGGATGGTTGCATTTCGAGACATGATGGCAACGGGAAAATCTTTATTTGGTCCCATGGATGATGCTTTTCTCGTGAGTATTTCGTCGCTGGATAAAACATACATTTTTCCCTTCACAAAAATATTTATTCATACACTTTGTCTAATCATGAATGCAATGTAAACTTTTCTTTCTTCACATTAGGCATTTACAAAATCAACATTTTGGTTCAACGATTCAAAAGGGTGGAAGTCGTCGGCTGGAGGATTAAGTGCTGTGCAATCGGTGACAACAGACGCCAATAAAATGGGTGACTTATTCGTAAGGAAACTTGCGGGTGTCGCAGCTTTAGGATTCTATACACAGAAACTCTATCCATTTGTTTTTCATCCAAATAATACTGAATGGGGAAAAGGTCATTTTTTTCCATTACTAAAGTCTTCCATTGTGGCAAACTTGTTAGTTATTGCATTTTTCTCCTTCTATTTTGAAGATTTGAAAGGTGCCAATGCTTCTCGCATGTCATCTTGTATCGTATTTGCATTGAGTTTTGAATCCATCATAATGTTGTACTATATTTTGTTAGCAACAAACGTAAGCAAGATAAAAGGGATTGAAAAGGAAGTGTATTTGAAAAAGGGAAAAAACGAAATCACAAGCAGAATTGTTATGAGAACTGTGGTCATTGTTTCAGGCGTTGTGACCATGATTGCTGGGCGTGATTTATTTATTCCTGGTCATATTCTCTCAATCATTCCCAGGGATGACATTTACTTGGAATGGACTGGAGCTTTCATTCATTCACCTCCTCTTGGATCTCTTGAGGAGGAAGAATATGCCCTGGAGTCGGCTCTTCATATTGGGGATAAGTTTTCTTCTCAACTAGCTGCCTTATATATCCTTATCTTATGTTTATATAAGTTCACCTCTGCCGTGTTTATCCGTTACGGTGTCGAAGGGAAAGGTGAAATACAGTGCAAAATGATCTGGAGAGTACAATCAGTGACTGGGTTTTTGATAGTGGCTATTTTCCGATTATTCACGTCCGCGGCGCTGAGCGCCAGTCTTGATTTAAGATGGCATCTTATGTGCCTTGCTTATGAAGCTTTCATTTTAGGTAAGTTTGATGTTCATACTTTTTCTCCGATAAAAAGAAATCATCATCTAACATTTGGACAATCGGTGAAGGCCTATATGGATTTTGGTAAATGAGAAATTGAAATATAGATATAATCTTAGTTCATTCGAAGTCAGAGTTATTCTTTACCACTCCTTATATATATATTGATATACTATTACTATTGGTTACTTTTAGTAAGGGCACCTAAACATTATTGCAACGGTCTTCATTGAAAGTATTTTTCGTCGAACTCTATGCTATACGTGCCCATTTTTGATTCCTTGAATATAAATTATGACTGTCTAAGCAGTGCGGTTATTGCATGAACATTTCATGTGATACATTATAGTACAATACCAAACAAATAGAAAGATTCAGTTTGGGGCGATTATGTGTACAAGATCCAGATCACACGTCCTAACCCTATTTTTCATAACGATGAATACGTTGAATCAATTCTGTTTTCTTAAGTAAGAGTTATCACCCTTTTCTTTGCTTGGTAAGGTATGATATACTTCCTGAATTCTAGCAAGTCAGATAGAGAAACAGAGGCACATCGTACTCAACCTGTTGTATATGCAGGAGAGGACATATCGCTTCCTCCCTGTTGCTTTTGTATTGGCTCTTCTGTTCCTTGAGAAGATAAATTGCCTGGTACGAGATCGGACAGTGCGGGGGTTGGTCTTGGTGAAAATGAAGTTGAGTTCTTAACAAGGGTGACGCAAAAACATTTTGCTATTCCATCTTCCCCCCCTTTAACCAGCGATATGCTCAATCCTAAATCACTTCTATGTTTCATTGATCCTTGAAGAACACAGGGAGGCGGCTTACTTTGACTATCAGGAGGAGGAGATATCATCTGACTAATCAAATCAAATGCATGCTGAAGGTCAGACCTACTTGTCATATTAAATATTGTCATCGCACAAACTTCTTGTTTAGTGTATTGCGAGAGCTGACAAAAAAGTTCATTACAATCAATGAAGGCTCCACCCATAGACGCAATGGCCTGAGAAGTGTAAAAAGATAAAGGATATGGTTAAAAAAGATTGGAATAAAAGATGCTTGAAAGAAGTACTCAATAGGCTTACCATTGCTACTGCACATGAATTAAAAACATGTCGGTATTCATGCTCTTCTATTTCCTTTATCTGGCTAACATCAACCTCCGAATTTGAATTAGTATTAGAATCCTTTGAATAAGTAGAGAAAAAGTATATGAGCTAAGTCGTACGATGGAGCGAAATTTCAATAACAAAACAAAAAAACGTACATCGTTGTAAAAACCCATTGCTGATCTTGGTGGTACACCGCCAAAGTTTCCAAGAGACCATACTCCGTTTTGTACAGCGACATGTCGTATAGCAGAAGCGGCTTGAGGACCGAGAGCTCCAGCACCTATCATTTGCATCTGTTGTATTAACTGATGCCTGTCACTGCATTCAAGAAAGTAAAGAAATCATTTGTATTAGAAACAAAGACACACGAAAACCGTATTCAAAAAGGAAAAAAAGAATACTTACATTTCAGAACGGTATTGGTGTTGCTGGAGCATTCTTATGTAATTTGCAGCTTCAGTCAAGACTGAGCTTTTGGTTCCCTTTGGCACAATGACTCCACCAGAAGACAGAAGGGTTCTCAATTCATTGATTTGTCGTGAAATTCGAAAACTTCTTTCTTTTTCACGGGCGTTACGCTCCTCTCTTTTGAAGTTATCAATTTTCTTCTTTTTCCTATCAGGTGGGAAGCCCTTACTTCCTACAGCTTGGGGTGCAGCTCGAGCAGTTGCCTCGTCGTCTGCCTCGTCATCACTATCGTAGCCAAATTCGTCATGTAGATCATTTGCCTGAACGGATGACTGCTTTTTAGGGGAACCATCCTTTGACACATTTTTTTCCTTTGGTTCTGCAGACAGATTTTCATCATCTGTATTGAAGAAAATCGGGTAAGAACATAAATAAAAGGGTTCTCATGCACATAAAATTTGCATGATGTACTTACTTGTTTTATCATTTTCCCACTTCATAGAGGCTGATTTGACCACGGATCTTAGATTTGCAACAGCAGCTGCTGCTGCATCTTCAAGAGATGTTTTAGATGATATTTCAGTTGCGGCTTTTTCGGGAATTTCCTTCGTCTCATTCATCGACGAATTAAGAGCCTTACTAGGAACATTTTCAGGCAATGAGCTACACATGGGAGTGCTTGGCAATACTATGTTGGTTTTATCTTTTGGTTCGCTCTGGTCTGAATTATTCCCAGATCCTGCAAGTGAATCTTCATTGTCAAAGTTAAAACCGAAAGAATTATTACCCATACTGACAAGACCTGAGTTATCAGAGTTGTTGCCACTTCCTCCAGAACCAGATTGGTTATGACTTCCAGATTTTTTCTGGCGATCTAATGTTGCCATGACACTGGGGGCTATTGTAATATTCTCGTTCGTAGGAACGGCATTTTTGTCTTCAACCTCCATACCTGATTCTGTGGGTCCTGAATTTTCATCAGCCATGACTTCGTTTGAAATTCCGACAATCTTAGACTAAAAGGCCACGGGTGAAACAGACCAGGTTCTCTCAGAGTTTGTCTTTAAATTATTTCTTTTGGCTATTGACTAGATTCTGATCGACGTGATGCCAAAGTTGGATTCAACAAAGAGGCACAGTTGAGTTGAAATATAGAAAAAGATGAAATTCACGATTCAACTTGGAGAAGGTTGTTGCCAAAACCACAAAATCAAAAGCAGAATCTCAACAAAGTGAATCACAATAATGAATGGTGTTGATTTGGAATCTGCAGGTCTTACAATCCAGGTCCAATGGTATCGTTAGCTCACCTTCTTTGATTCCATGTCATGGGCAAACTTTGCTTCTTGTCTCTCGCAGCGATGTTTTTCTAAATTAGAATTACCAATTCAACTCTCGAAAATTTTAATTAAGTTAAATATATATGAAAAAACTTATTTAACAAAACTTACTTAATAAAAAGTATTCGATAAGAAAGTGAGGCAGGTGTTCGCGACCTTCTTCAACTTTATTATAAAAGAGTTTTGTACACGAATGCATCAAACTACGTCAGACAAAACTACTGATTTCGTTACACGTAAGTTAAAAAATGGTTCCAATCAATAAAATTGCTTTCTTCATTTTTTTGCAATGAAAATAAAATCATAGATATGCTCGCGAAATCGATAAAAATTAATCTGTTACTTGGACCAAATCATAGATGACTGTATCTTCTTTGATATTAAAACTTCGACCATTGTTTTGGATTCAGCAGTACGCACTGCTCACAAAAATAAGAATAAAAGAGATGTGGGATTGGATTCCGTATAAGGTATTATACGTAGTTTTTTTCTCCAGCAAGGTACAAAGAATGGAAAGCTCAGAGATACCTATTTAAAAATGTATACCGTAACAATCATCATAGTTGCACCAGTTATTTATACAAAATACTTATAAATGGAGTCATGCAAAGTGACATTATATACGACTTGGGAATTCTATCCCTCAGATGGAATAGTTATTAGATTCCGAAATAATTATGTGTATTTCTATTGATCAGAAATATATTTTCAGTCACTTTTAAATAAAATACTGCAATTACCGCTGTCATCTCGAAAGTAAAGACTTGTTAAATGCAAATGTTATCTTATTAGGTGGAAGGGATGTCAGCAGCTACGGTATGGTAATAAGATTGAATAAAAAATATGAATGTATTGAATAAAAAAGATTAGTGGTTTCATGAATTCAAAGAAAAAAACTCTAAGAAGGATACTGGCATTTCAATTACTCCTATTTGGGGGTATAGTTCTGATTGTATCTATAAGTAGCCAACCACAACTGGAATGGAGTACAGTAGAGAAAATAGCTACCGAATACATGGACTTGTGCGCCAACCAAGATGTAAATAATGATAGTGTTCAGGAAAATAAAGACATGATACAGTCAGAATCGTTGCCACTAGCTGGGATAGTTATGGTAATAACTGGGGCCACATCGGGGATAGGTCGATCTCTTGCTACTGCAATGCATAAGTTAGGATCGACAGTAGTTATAATTGGACGGTCTCAATCCAAGCTTGATTCGCTGAAGCAAGATTTGGGTAGAGAAAGAGTTGTGACAGTACTTGGGGATAATGCTGATTTGGAGTCAATGCATTTAGCTGCTGAAAAAATCAAATCAGAATTTGAACGGATTGATTTTTTAGTCAATAATGCAGGAATGCATTACGGAAATTCGAAAAATCCTCTTTTCTGGAAATCAACAAAAGAAGGCTTTGATTGGTTATTTACAGGTAAGAACAGCGTGCATTTTGACATTATTTTTTGTTGCTACCATATTTTGTCTTCTTTTTTCATCTGAGATTGATAATATTTCTTAACACATATACTCCAATTCATAATTTAATTTTCATATTCTCCAGTGAATTACCTCTCTCATTTTTTATTAACCGAGAAACTACTTCCTTTGTTAGGAAAATCATACCATAAACCTCGTATAATCCAGGTGTCTTCTAGCTACCATTGGAAGGTAGATGGATCTGATTTACTCGCCTCTAATTCTGATTCGATGGCAGCACCGTTCGCTAGTCGATTTGATATACGAACACCAACTCAGTGTGCCCGATCTTATGCCAACTCTAAATTTGCACAAATCCTTCACATGCGTGCTCTCTCGCGACGGCTAAGTGTATCTGACAACTACAGCAGAGTTCGAATTTTAAGCATATGTCCTTCCTGGGTTGCTACTCATTTGTCAGATGGAAAAGGTCTTTTTCAACTTCTGATACATCGTTTTGCACTACGATCTGATGGTCCTGGGATTAGATCTACCTTAAATGCAATGTTACTACCCCAATTTGACCAAAACAATGATATAGAATCGGAAGTGAATAAATGGAATAATCAAATAGACTTGATGGATTTTTTGACGAATACATTTGATTTTTACAAATGGCAACTTTACAACAACTTTGGATTGATGACAGTGACAGCGAGGGATTTTCACATCCGGGATATTTTTAGTGATTTATTCTTTCCAATACAAATTCCGTTCCAAAATCTGTTTCACAAAGACCTAATGATTGAAAGATCAGCCCCAGAAACTTATAACTTTACTCTTCAGGAATCTCTGTATCAGTGGAGTTTGATGAAAGTGAAGAAATATGTATAAAAATATTTTGTGGCGAATGGGATTACATTGTTTTTTTTTGTATATTCCATCACACGAATAAATAAGAACTATTGACATGATTCGTTTGCACACTGTTGTGGTCTTATGTGGAACAAGGCACTTTCATCATTTTTACTTTCCATATGAGGCAGATTATAACTCACATTTCGTTAAAACTAGTGACACAAAGAAATATGAAATTTCCGGAATATAGAGACAAAATAAAAATAAAAGAGCAATTGTCTGCTTCAGAAAAAATTAGCAGTTATCTCGGTTGTTAATACTGTCCTTAGCACGAATAATATGCCTCTCATTCATTTAGTGCTATGAATGTTAGGTGGTATTCGAACTATTCAATGATTTTTTATGTTGAAGCTGATGGCAGCGCTTGCATGTCAGTTTCAAAGAAATGGTGAAGCAGACGGCCAGTAACGAAGCATCGGCAGAGGTTAAGATTAGGTTTGTACACACGATATGAATAATTTAGTGCCTGAAGATTTGGTCTCCGTATTCTCCGAAAAAAAGATCTTGAGTGAAGATACCCATAAAGGCAACCATAGCAAGACGTCCGTTATTGATCTCCTTGTTTTGGTAGTCAACCCATCCATCGTCGCTATTATCAACCCAGTAAGAAGCTCCAAGGATGTCTCCTGGAACATATCCTGGCCTGTCCTTGATTTGTTGGGCAAGCCACTCGATAGCTCCACATCCCAAAACGAATTGAACCCATCCTACCATAGGAAGTTGTTGAGCAGCCTCAATTGGGTCGTTGGAGAGAGCACTGTTGAAGGCTGGGTGAACACCAGCAGCATCAAGGTACCATCCAAGACAAGCTGCCATAGCAACGCGTCCATGTTTAAGTTCAGCCTCACGGTAAAGGTTCATTACGTCATCACTTTTTCCTACAGAAAGTCCAAGAGGGTCAAAGAATCCAACGGGAGCGGTAATTCCTACGACGGTCTCATCTTTCCAGGCAGCAAGAGAGCTCTTGAAAGCAGTCTTACTGGTTGGTGCGAAGGCAGTGCTATACACGATAAATAGGAAATTTATATGCAAAATATAAATATGTGAGATAAGAACGAGTTTACATGAATCTATCTACATCTTTATTGAAAAATTATTGTGAGCATAGTTTTGCTTTTTGCTGGAAAAAAACTAACTAATATGCAATTGCATATTGCTGTTGCTGTTGCTTGGTTCAGGTGCCACCAAGGAACTTTTTCTTCTCCAGACTGCACTTCTTACAAAATTTGAGAATCAGAATAGATTCATGATTACTCATGTTAGCTAGGCAATAACATTGACACCTATCTTTGACAAGACTTACGCCGAGGCCAAAAGAGCGAAGAGAGACACAAGCTTCATGGTGGATGGTGAATAAAGGAGTTAAGTAAAATGAATTCGACCGAGTTGAAACACAATTTTACGTTTGTTTGTGTACAATCAAGTACGATTGACCTATGACGTAGATTACGTAATCCCTCCTTATTGAACGATACTCTTTGCCAGTATTCATTGTTCATTTTTGAGAATATTCCAGCCTCCTGTATGTAGCATTGTTACTAAAAGGTAATTTGTTAGGGACTTCGAGAAACTCGCGATCTTTGGGCTCAACCTTCAAATCAACTTGATGCTTTCGAAGAAATCATGGCTACGAAATTCACGTATGTGAGTACGTATGCATTCTTTGTCGAGCTCTTCACAAAATATCAAAATTTCCTTTTGTTTGGTCATTTATAAAAAATCATAAAAAAGGAAGCTAAATTATGTGGGACGGTCCGGTTTTGTCGGGCCCTCCCGTCATTGTAAATTCATTTCTGAGTTTTATTCTCCTTCAAAAAATGCCGATGCGCATCTCACTGAAGATACTGCTGGAATAACATGGGTGGTCCAACAAATATGACGCCATTGAATACCTCAACAACTATTAGATCCGATGATACCGATTCTTCCTCCAAATTAAGTTCCCAAACTTGCCCCACAGGAAAAAAACGGAGGATTGCACTAGTTTGCGATTTCTTTTATCCTAACTTAGGAGGAGTGGAAATGCACCTCTGGTCTCTAGCCCAATGTCTTCATAGATTAGGGCATAAAGTAATTATTATTACACATGCCTATTCTGCAAAGAAAAACGGTGCTGACCAAAGCAATTCAAACGATCATCATCGAACAGGAGTAAGATACCTTCCGGGACCTATTAAAGTTTACTATTGTCCTATTGTTCCGTTTGTGGCAAACGATACATTACCAACGTTTCTGGTTAGCTTTCCTCTATTGCGATGGATATTCATACGAGAAAGAATTGACATAGTCCATTCTCATCAAGCCACCAGCAGTTTGGCAAATGAGAGTCTGGTTTATGCAGCTGAATTAGGTATACGATCAGTTTATACGGATCATTCTTTATTTGGATTTGATGATGTAGCATCACTTATTTTAAATCAGGTATGTATCATTTTCTTACTATTAAAACAACCTACAAAGAAATTGACATGCCTCTATCATTTGCTGAAAAGGTACTCAAAAGCACATTATCTACCGTAGGTGCTGCTATTTGTGTTTCTCATACATGTCGAGAAAATTTAATATTAAGAGCATCTCTGGACCCATCTCAAGTGTATGCCATTCCAAATGCTGTAGACCCCTCAAAGTTTACTCCTGATCCAAGTTGTCAGTCTAACAATAGGTAGGTAGTCTCATAATGAATTCAAGAGTTTTGGAAAGTCTGAGTCTTAAAAAACATATTGATCCATAAACATTTTCTTATAATTCTTTTTAATTTATTCTTTTATTTTCTTAAATTACTCACTAAAACAGGATCAGGATCGTAGTTCTCTCCCGATTAGTATACCGTAAAGGAGTCGATCTACTCAAAGGGATAATACCTCGAATATGCCATATATATCCGCAAGTGGACTTTCTTATTGGTGGTGATGGATCCAAAAAACTTGAACTGGTAGAAATGGTGGAACGTGAACAATTACAAGAACGGATAACTTTCTTGGGTGCGGTACCACATACATCCGTTCGAAGTGTACTAGTACGTGGTCATTTGTTTTTGAATTGTTCTTTGACAGAAAGTTTTTGTATTGCATTACTAGAGGCTGCATCATGTGGGCTATTTGCGATATCTACGAATGTTGGTGGTGTTCCGGAAGTGCTACCCGAGGACATGATATACTTAGCAGATCCAAAAGTTAGTTGTCTTGTTGAATCATTAGCTAAGGCCATTGAAGAGAAGGTAATTCAAGAAAATATAACTGTCAAGGATGGAAGTTGCGAACATAGTGGAGAAGAAGGTGAAACAATGTATAAATTAAAGCATGATCCCTTTGAGTTTCATGAACGAGTAAAAAGTATGTATTCATGGGTAATAGTGGCAAAAAAAACTGTGAGGGTTTATGAAAAAGTGATGGAGTTACCACGTCTAACTTTTTTGGATCGTTTGGAACGTTACAGAAGCGTGGGAAAATGTGTGGGTCTTTTAATTTGTTACATTTCAATGCTAATTCATTTTTGGGTAAAACTTGTGGATTGGTATCAACCAAGAAGGCTAATTGATGTCGTGCCAGATTTATCAGGTAATGATGATACAAGAAAACAATGTAATGACGAGCTTATTTTAATCCATGACCAAGTGAAAGAGGATTGATTGAATGAAATTCACAAGAAATTGTTTAATGTAACGATGCTTCTTACAAAAGGTATTAAAGTATGATATCTTTCTTTGCGGAAAAACTTAGAACCACTCCGAACGATATGAAAAATCACACATTTCATGTAAGCAATGCAGAATTAGCACCGACATAAATCAAAGTAGTCTGCTTTCAAAAGTAACTTCACATTTATTCGTAAACATGACAGTCAACAGTCTTGGCATAGTCATTTACTCCTTCTGGGAACCACATTTTCAATTCATGGGCAGCAGCCTCAGGAGAATCAGATCCATGACAGATGTTTCTTCCAAGATCGATGGAGAAGTCTCCACGGATGGAACCAGGCTTAGATGCAAGTGGTTGAGTTTCACCCAACATTTGCCTTCCTTGCTTGATAATATCTTTTCCTTCCCAGCACATGCAGACAATAGGTCCAGAGGAGAAGAATGAGCAAAGACCACCGTAAAATTTTTTTGTGGAAAGATCGGCGTAGTGTGCTTCAGCCATTTCTAAAGTAGGCCATACCATCTTAAGTCCGACGAGTTTGTATCTAAATGAAATCCAAAAATATAGATTTACTTCTTCTGTAAGAATTGAAACCCGATAAGAAATATTTTTGACATACAAATTTTGAAACTACTTACCCTCTCTTTTCGAAGCGGGCAATGATGTCGCCAATTAGACCTCTTTGTACGCCATCGGGCTTTACAGCCAAGAATGTACGTTCTTGGTTTGTTCCGGCAACACCGTAAACTGGTAATGCTTCATCACATGCAGTACTTTGTTGGCTCGCGAAAAAGGCAGCGGAGGCAGCGGTTGCAGCAGCAAATCCTAACTTGGTGTATTGGGAAGAAGCAGTAGTAGCTACCCTTGGGGCAAAAGTCTGTTTTATTGACGAAGGAGAAATTGAAAGGAGTTCAATGAGTGCTAGAAATAAAACACAAGTCCGCTCAGTGTCTTGACCTATGACCAACACAGATCTAGAACAAAACACTCAGTGAATGAAATTCTTCTACTTGTATGAGACCTCAAAAGATTCACTTACAGAGGCGTGGCGACTAAAAGAAGCTCCTCTAACACGAGCAGATGTGAAGGCAGTACGGATTGCGTGACGAGTAAACATATTTAACCTGAAGCAAAAGTTTTTCACAGGAGTTGAGACCTTATATGCCAAAAAGTGAGCGGATACGAAGTGCGCATTACCTTAAAAAGACCATCTACATATCCTAATAAAAATGTATTATGTACATAGTTCAGCGATATATCTAAAGATTCATTTACGAGTAAACATGATGTTCTACATGTTCATGCTTATAATGTGAACTTAGTTTTGGTATGGGAATATACGGTAGCGATTCTAGGTGCTGGATATTTGTTTTGGGAATTTATCCATGCCCATTTTAAAAATGTGCATATATATGCTCTAGTATGTTTTGTGTGGAATTTCTA